>Ga0209673_1000409_pt1 | contig 75876 bp, 73 predicted proteins | sample AraplaCol_mMS_r2_2_FD_184274 | JGI IMG/M metagenome (GOLD analysis project Ga0209673, IMG submission 184274) | Arabidopsis root microbial communities from North Carolina, USA - plate scrape MF_Col_mMS_r2 (SPAdes) (version 3) | ecosystem: Host-associated > Plants > Roots > Endosphere | place...
GCTCTGGGCGTTCCGGCTGTTTGGCGCAGGAGACGCCAAGCTTTTCCTGCCGATCGGCCTTTTTATCGGATGGCACGGAATGCTGCCGTTTTCGTTTTTGCTCCTCGTCCTCGGCATCGTGACGCTCCTGCTCCTGCGGCTGCCGCTGCCGCTGCCCGTCGCACATCTCGCCTTTTTCATACGCGTCGAGGAAATCCGGGCGAGCCGGAAGGTACCTTATGGCGTCGTCATGGTTTTCGCCGCGCTCCTCACTTTGGCTTTGCCCATTATCCGACAGTAGCTACGGTGACCTGGCATCGACATAGCAGCCTCCTCGCAAGAACCCCCATTGCCAAAGCAGGATGTTGCGCGCCTGCGGCCGCGGATCTTCGATCCGGCTGGCGGAAGCCAAGCGCTTCCGCCAGCCATGGCTCAATGGCTGCAGGCCAATCTCTGCGCATCCGCGCCTGAGGCATTCGTGATCGACGTGCCCTATTTCTATGGGCGCGGCGGCGGTAGCTACCGTTTCGGCTATACCTGGATCAGCCAGCCGGGCTGAGCAGCATCAGGATTTCAGTTCCTTCCAGGCTGCATCGAGCGCCAGCTTGGTGATTCTCGCCATCTCATCCACCTCCGCATGGCTGATGACGAGCGGCGGTGAGGCCAGCATACGGTCGCCGGTGGCGCGCAAGACAAGGCCGTTCGCCAGCGCGTGGTTGCGCACTAGCGAACCGATCTGATCGGGCTTTTCATAACGGGTGCGGGTGCTCTTCTCGGCGGCAAGCTGCAAGCCGCCCATCAGGCCGATGCTGTCAGCCGCGCCGACGAGATCATGCTCTGCCAGTGCCGCCCAGGCCCTGCCAAAATACGGGCCGATATCGTCGCGGACGCGTTCGACCAGCCTTTCCTCCTCGATGATACGCAGGTTTTCGAGCGCTGCGGCGGCGCAGACCGGGTGGCCGGAATAGGTGAAGCCATGATTGAAATCGCCGACCTCGTTGATCAGCACATCTGCGATGCGGTCGCTGACGAGCACGCCGCCGATCGGCAGATAGCCCGAGGAAAGTCCCTTGGCGATCGGCGCGAGATCCGGCTCGACGCCGAAATGCTGATGGCCGAACCAGGAACCCAGGCGACCGAAACCGCAGATCACTTCGTCGGTCACGAGCAGGATATTGCGCGCCTTGCAGATCCGGTCGATCTCCGGCCAGTAGGTCTCGGGCGGAATGATGACACCGGCGGCCCCCTGCACCGGCTCGGCGACGAAGGCGGCGACATTTTCTTCGCCCAGTTCGTCGATCTTGGCTTCGAGCTCGCGTGCGACCTTCAGACCGAATTCATCGGGCGAGAGATCGCCGCCCTCGCCGTACCAGTAAGGCTGACCGATATGGACGATGCCTGGTATCGGCAGGTCGCCCTGCTCGTGCATGTATTTCATGCCGCCGAGGCTGGCGCCGGCGACGGTCGAGCCATGATAGCCGTTCTTCCGCGCGATCACGATCTTCTTCGACGGCTTGCCAACGGCGCTCCAATAGACTCGGGCCATGCGGAACCACGTGTCGTTCGCCTCCGAGCCGGAGCCGGTGAAGAAGATATGATTGAAACGTGCGCCGGCATGAGAGGTGACCTTCTCGGCAAGCAGCGCGGTCGGCGTCGAGGTCGTGCCGAAGAAGGTGTTGTAATAGGGCAGTTCGTTCATTTGCCGCGCGACGGCTTCGGTGATCTCCCGGCGGCCATAACCGACATTGACGCACCAGAGACCGGCAAAGCCGTCGAGATATTTCCTGCCATGATTGTCGAAGATGTAGACGCCCTCGCCGCGCTGAATGACGCGCGTGCCTTCGGCATTCAGCTTTTTCATGTCAGCGAAGGGATGCAGGTGATGCGCGGCGTCGATCGCGGCGAGATTCGAAAGCGGGTAAGTATCGGGCATGGCTGGTGAAAAACCCTCGTGGATTGAAAGGCTGCTGTCGATGGGGTAGGAGCTTGGCCTTGTCCCGGAGGATTTTCAAGGTCATGGTGAGCGACAGGATGGACAGCAAGGCCGAAGGCGGCGACCCGCGTTTCGAAATCCTGATTGTCGGCATGAATGGCGACCTGCGCGGCAAGCAGCTTCCATCAGGCGCCAAGGTCTGGAGCGGCGACGTCCGCTTGCCGGCCTCGACGCAATCGCTCGACATCTGGGGCGACGACAATGACGATATCACCGGCGTGTCGCTGACGATCGGCGATCCCGATGCCAAGCTCATTCCCGATCGGCGCAGCCTCGCGCCGATGCCCTGGGCGCCCGAAGGCTCGATGCAGGTGCTCGCCACCATGCACGAATTCGACGGCAGTCCGAGCTTCATGGACCCCCGCGCCATCCTCGCTTCGGTGCTGGAACGTTACGCCACGCGCGGATTGACGCCTGTCGTGGCGACCGAGCTGGAATTCTATGTCATGTCAGGGGATTGGCGCGAAACCGGGCGTCCCTCCTCGCCCGAAAGCCTCACCTATCGCGGCGAGCCGAACGGTTTCCAACTTTACGACATGAACGCCGTCGACGCGCTCGATGACTACCTCGGCACGCTGAGAGCCTATGCCAAGGCACAGGGACTGCCGGCGGATGCGACGACGGCGGAGTTCGGTCCCGGTCAGTTCGAGGTCAACCTGCTGCACCGTCCCGACGCGCTGGCAGCCGCCGACGACTGCCTCTATCTGAAGCGCATCGCCGAGCAGGCGGCGCGACGCCACGGGCTGAAATCGACCTGCATGGCCAAGCCCTATTCCGAACATGCGGGCTCCGGCCTGCATGTGCATGCGAGCATCATCGACAGGCAAGGCCGCAACATCCTCGACGCCAAGGGCGGCGAGCCGAAGCTCATCAAATCGGTCACGTCAGGGCTGCTCAATACCATGCGCGAGGCGCAGCTGATCTTCGCCCCCTTCGCCAACTCCTACCGGCGCTTCCAGCCAGGCTCCTTCGCACCAGTCGATCTGACGTGGGGCAGCGGCCATCGCGGCACAGCGATCCGCATACCCGATAAGGACGGACCAGCCGCGCGCATCGAGCATCGCGTCGCCGGCGCCGATGCCAATCCCTATCTGTTGCTGGCTGCGATCCTCGGTGGAATGCTCTCCGGTCTCGACGGCGAACTCGACCCCGGCGAAGAGACGACGCCCTCGTATACGCCTGCGAACACGGCGCGGCTGACGCATGATTTCCTTAGCGCTGTCGAGACCTTCCGCACCTCGCCCTTCATCGCCGACATCTTCGGCCCGCGTTACCAGGCGCTCTATGGCGACACCAAGCGCAAAGAAGCGCTGGCGCATCTGCGCACGGTCTCGGATTTCGACTACCGCACCTATCTGCCGCGGCTCTGAAGCCTATGCCGCGGCGACCTAGGCAGCGGGCTCGCGGCGTTCGCTTGCGTCCACCTGGGCTGCGAGACCCTGCTTGACGAGGACCTTCAATTCGCCCGGGTGCAGCCGGATCGAGACATCGCGTTGGAGCGGCAGCAACTCGCCGTCCATGACGCAATTGGCCTTGGAACGCAGTTTCGGGAAGTGCAGATGCACCTCGGCCGGATGCATCACCATGACGTCGGCATTCTCGCGGACCTTGCCGCGCAGCATATCGATGGCGAGACGGGCGACCCCAAGAGGCTTCAGCGGATTTGCCGTGTAGAAACCGAGTTCGCCGCTTCTCAGATTATCGGCGTAGAGCAACGCATTCTCGCCGAAGGGATTGTTGGAGACCGAGATCGCCGATACCCAGCGGCGCTCCCGCATGCCTGCCGCCTCGAACTCGACCTCGAATTCCGGTGGATTGAACACGACGCCCAAGGCCGCCTTCGTGCTCGCCCTGATCTTGCCCAGCCGGGAGCGATAGCTGTAGGCGTTGCGGTAGCGCACCATGCGGGCGTGCAGACCGGCGGAAAACTGATGGATGAAGGGCCGGCCATTGGCACTGGCGATATCGACATTGTCGACCTCGCCGCAGGCGAGCACATCGAGCGCCTGCCAGATATCGAGCGGCACGCGCAATGAGCGGGCAAAGAGGTTCATCGTGCCGGCAGGCACGACGCCAAGGGCAATACCGTTCTTCCAGGCGATCGACGCCGCCGCCGAAATCGTGCCGTCGCCGCCGCCGGCGACGATGCCATCGATATCATCACGTTTGGCGGCCCGCTCCATGGCGGGAATGATTTCCCTTCCTGAGAAAACGATGGCGTCGAAATCGTGCCCTGCTTCGCGGAAAGCCGCCTCCGCCCTCTTCTCGTAGGCCAGCATGTCGGTGGTCTTGAAGGTACCGCCGTCGCGATTGAAAAAGCCTACAAGCTTCATGAGGGCTCCCGTCTCTGGCGCGGAAATGATCCTGCCTTGCCCTTGAGATGGTTGCTGTATGGGCGATTTCAAGCGCCGGCGCTTCTCCCGCGAAATGGCCGAAATGCAAATATTGCAACGGACATATGCACATAGCAGGACGCTGCACTGCGAAAAACGCACTCGACGCCTGCCGATATATCACGGATAGATCAGATATCGGAGAGATCGTCTCCACCTCCCGCTATTTTACGATCGCCCTGCGGCCACGCCCGCGCCAGAGGGCCTTTGCCAAGCAGAAAACCGCCTCGAGGAGCTCTCGTGAGTGAGATCACAGTCAATGATTCCATCGATAGCCGGGACGAAGAGCTGCTGCCGTCGGCGACGACAGTAGCGCTGGTTCAACTGGCGCTCGCCTGTGGTGGCTTCGGCATCGGCACCGGCGAATTCGCGATCATGGGGCTGCTGCCCAATGTCGCCGAGACTTTCTCGGTGACGACACCGCAGGCCGGCTACGTCATCAGCGCCTATGCACTCGGCGTCGTCATCGGCGCGCCCGTCATCGCCGTGCTCGCCGCCAAGATGGCGCGCCGCACGCTGCTTTTGACGCTGATGCTCGTTTTTGCCGCCGGCAATATATCCAGCGCTGTGGCCCCGACCTTCGAGACCTTCACGTTCCTGCGTTTCATCAGCGGCCTGCCGCATGGTGCCTATTTCGGCGTCGCGGCCCTCGTCGCCGCCTCGATGGTGCCGGTGCATCGGCGCGCCCGCGCGGTCGGGCGTGTCATGCTCGGCCTCACCGTCGCCACGCTTGTCGGTACGCCCTTGACGACGTTCTTCGGCCAGTCGCTCGACTGGCAGGTGGCGTTTTTCTCCGTCGGCGTACTGGGCCTGCTGACGGTCGCACTGATCTGGTTCTACGTTCCGAAGGACAGGGTTTCCGAGGAGGCGGGGTTCCTGCGCGAACTCGGCGCCTTCCGCCGGCCGCAGGTATGGCTGACCCTCGGCATTGCCGCCGTCGGCTATGGCGGCATGTTCGCGATGTTCAGCTATATCGCCTCGACGACGACCGAGGTGGCGATGCTGCCGGCAAGCGCAGTTCCGGTCATGCTGATCCTCTTCGGCGTCGGCATGAATGCCGGCAATTTCATCGGCTCCTGGCTCGCCGACAAGTCCCTGCTCGGCACGATCGGCGGCTCGCTCGTCTATAATATCGTCGTGCTGACCACCTTCTCGCTGACGGCCGCCAACCCTTACATGCTCGGCCTCTGCGTTTTCCTCGTCGGCTGTGGTTTTGCGGCCGGCCCGGCGCTGCAGACGCGGCTGATGGATGTCGCCGCCGATGCGCAGACGCTTGCCGCTGCGTCCAACCATTCCGCCTTCAACATCGCCAATGCGATCGGCGCCTGGCTCGGCGGCCTCGTCATTGCCTGGGGTTACGGCTTTGCGGCAACCGGTTATGTCGGCGCAGCGCTCTCCTTCCTCGGGCTCTTCGTCTTTGCAGCCTCGCTACGTCTGGAGCGTCGCGACCGGAGCACACAGGCCGTCTGAGGCCATGCGGAGCTCGCGGCCTTCCGGGCTGCAGAAGACATAGTCGTCGCCCCAGGCGGCGAGCGCTCGAATGACCGGCTTCAGCGTCATGCCGAGCGGCGTCATTGCATATTCGACGCGCGGCGGCACCACCGGAAAGACCGTGCGCGACAATAGGCCGGCCTCTTCCAGTTCGCGCAGTTGCTTGGTCAGCATGCGCTGGGTCACGGCCGGCAATTTACGGCGCAGTTCGTTGAAACGCAGGGTACCTTCCATCAGATGGAAGAGGATCACGCCTTTCCATTTGCCGTCGAGATAACTCAACGTCGCCTCGACCGGACAGCCGGGAAAGTTCTTGACGAGCTTGGCGCGCGGCAACGACATTTTACAGTATCCTTTTAGGTACTACGTACAGAATTTGTGCATTCTTGCGTTGTCAGAACATAATGCGCATCTAGCTTCCGTGCAACGAACACAGGAGTTCCCCATGCGCGCCGTCGCCTATAAAACGCCGCAACCGATTTCCGCCGAGACCTCGCTGATCGATGTCGAGCTGCCGATGCCGGAGGCCAAGGGTCACGATCTGCTGGTTGAGATCAGGGCCATTTCGGTCAATCCCGTCGATGTGAAAGTCCGCGCCCATTCCGCACCACCTGCAGAGGAGCTCAAGGTGCTCGGCTGGGACGCCGCCGGCATCGTCAAGGCGATTGGAGCGGAGGTCACGCTGTTCAAGCCTGGCGACGAGGTATTCTACTCCGGCGTCATCAGCCGACCGGGCAGCAATGCCGAATTCCATCTCGTCGACGAGCGCATCGTCGGCACCAAACCGAAAAGCCTCGATTTCGCGGCCGCGGCCGCCCTGCCGCTGACCTCGATCACCGCCTATGAAGCTCTCTTCGACCGGTTGAAGGTGCAGGATGCGGTTTCGGGAGCGGCACGCTCCATATTGATCATCGGCGGCGCGGGCGGCGTCGGCTCGATCGCCATCCAGATCGCCGGGGCGCTGACCGATCTCATCGTGATCGCGACCGCGTCACGGCCGGAAACGCAGGATTGGGTGAAAGAACTCGGCGCGCATCACGTCGTCGACCATTCCAAACCGATCGCGCCGCAGGTGGCAGCACTCGGCATCGGCGCGCCGGGATTCATATTTTCGACCACTAATACCGACAGCCATATCGGCGACATCGTCGAGGCGATTGCGCCGCAGGGCCGCTTCGCGCTGATCGACGACCCGAAGACGCTCGACATCGTGCCCTTCAAGCGCAAAGCCGTCTCCGTTCATTGGGAACTGATGTTCACCCGTCCGCTCTACGGTACGCCTGACATGATCGAGCAACACAAGCTGCTGAACAAGGTTTCCGAACTCGTCGACGCCGGAAAGATCCGCACGACGCTTTCAGAGATCGTCGGGCCGATCAATGCTGCGAATCTCAAGAAGGCGCATGCCATGGTCGAAAGCGGCAAGATGAAGGGCAAAGCGGTGCTTGCGGGATTCTGAGGTCGCCAGCTGGGCGGTGTTGATGCCGCATCGCGGGGTGCGACATTCTGGCGTTAAGCATTTACCCCGCTTGACTTTTTCCGCGTTCGGGACCACCTAGCTTCCCACGTGGACGGCACTTGTCTTCCGCGGATTTCAACGGAGTCATCTTAACGATGCCAAGCGACAGTAGCAGTCGATTGCCTTTGCCGTACGCGGCCCTCGTGCGCTGACCGACTCCTGTCGGCTCGCCCGATCGGACGCTACGGCGGATCGACGGAAAGGCGAGCCTCAAATGAATATCAATCGCTTCCCTCTTCGGGCAGGCCATGCCGCCCGTGCCTTCATCAACAACAGCCGCGGCGCAACGATCGCCGAACACGTCGATGCGTTGAATGCGCTGAGCGTCCAGGACGCCGGGCGCGTGCTGTCGGGCATGCCGCTGGACTATGCTGTCAACATTCTCGACCGGCCGGAGCTTCGCAACGCCGCACAGATCCTTGCGCTCATGGGCGCCGAGGACGCTGCACGGCTGCTGCACGGCATGTCCAACGACCGCGTCGCCGACGTGCTGCTCGAACTCGACGGCGAGACTCGCGCTCGGCTGTTTTCCAGTCTCGACGAGCCGGTGCGCATCGCCATCCAGCACTTGATGGGCTATCCGCCGCGCACGGCCGGCGGCATCATGACGACGGAATTCGTCAGCGTGCCTGATAGCTGGACCGTTGCCCAGACACTCGACCATGTGCGCCAGGTCGAACGCTCGCGCGAGACGGTCTATGCCATCTACGTGCTGGACAAGGTGAGCCATGCGCTGATGCATGTGGTGACGCTCCGCCGCCTCATCACCGGCGAGCCCGACGCGTCTATCCTCTCGGTGGCGCAGAAGGGCACGCCGGTTTCGGCCGATCCACTGATGAAGCAGGAAGATGTCGCCCGGCTGATCCGCAAACACGACCTGCTCGCCCTGCCCGTCACCGACGAACATGGGCAGGTGCTCGGCATCGTCACCGTCGACGACGTAATCGACACGATGATATCGGACACGACGGAAGCAGCCCAGAAGTTCGGCGGCATGGAAGCGCTCGGCCAGCCCTACATGAAGATCAACTTCGCCGGCATGATCCGCAAGCGCGCCGGCTGGCTCGCAGCGCTTTTCCTCGGCGAGATGCTGACGGCAAGCGCCATGCAGCATTTTGAAGGCGAGCTTGAGAAGGCTGTGGTGCTGACGCTGTTCATTCCGCTGATCATGAGCTCGGGCGGCAATTCCGGTTCGCAGGCGACCTCGCTGATCATCCGTGCGCTGGCGCTCGGCGAATTGAAGCTTTCGGACTGGTGGAAGGTGCTCTTGCGCGAATTGCCGACCGGCATCGTGCTCGGTGCGATCCTCGGCCTCGTCGGCTTCATCCGCATCGTCTTCTGGCAGTCGGCCGGGCTCTATGATTACGGCCCGCACTGGCAGATGGTCGCCATCACGGTGTTTGCCGCCTTGATCGGGATCGTCACCTTCGGCTCGATCTGCGGCTCGATGCTGCCCTTCTTGCTGCAGAAGCTCCGGCTCGATCCGGCTAGCGCCTCGGCTCCCTTCGTCGCCACGCTGGTCGACGTCACCGGGCTCGTCATCTACTTCTCGGTGGCGCTGCTTATCCTCAGCGGTACGCTGCTGTAGAGCATGCATACGGCAAGCCCGAGGGGAATTATTTTCCCTCGGGCAACTTCAACGGACCGTGCGTCTTGATGCTGCGGATGGCGAAGTTCGAACGGATGTCGCTGACATTCGGCAGGGTCAGCAGCGTTTCGGTCAGAAGCCGGTCATAGGCGGCGAGATCCTCCACCACCACTTCGGCCAAGAAATCCGCGGTACCCGAGATCAGGAAGCAGGAGACGATCTCGGGGATGGCGAGCAGCGCCTTCTGCTGCGCTTCCGAATTCTCGCGACTGTGATGAACAACCTTGAATTCCACGAAGACGGTCAGGCCGAGGCCGACTTCCTTACGATCGATATCGGCGGTGTATCCGCGGATGATGCCGGTACGTTCGAGATTGCGGATGCGGCGCAGACAGGGCGACGGCGAGAGATTCACCTTCTCGGCGATCTCGACATTGGTGGCCCGCGCATCCTCCTGCAGGCATTTCAGGATGGCAATATCGAATTTATCGAGATTTGGCATTTTCACGATATCCATAGGCGTCAGTTGGCAGAAGATTGCGTGTAGCATGATTTTTGAGCCACAGATAGCAAGGACATGCCCCGGCCTCTGGCGCTAATCTTTTCCTCAACCGGACAGGCTCCGGACTAGGGAAGGACAGGACGATGACCACCATTGCATACTCGAACGACAAGTCGCCATCGCAGGCAATCGGTTATGCCGGGGGCACCATCACCGTACTGATCTGGGCGACATGGTTTCTTGTCACGCGCCACAGTGCGACAACGCCGCTCGGCTCGATCGACATCGGGCTGATCCGCTTCGGCATTCCAGCCATCGCGCTTGCGCCCATCTGGATGAAAACAGGCCTGTTGCCGAAGGCCGTGCCGCTTCACCTGCTCGCCATCATGGTGTCTGGCTCCGGCGCCATTTTCTTCCTTCTGACCACGTTTGCAATTCATTCCACGCCGGCCGCCTCGTCAGGCATCCTGCTCGGCGGCTCCATGCCGCTCGCCACGGCGTTGATCGGGGCTGCGCTGTTTCGCGAAAGGCCTGACGGCACACGCATCGCGGGGCTCGTCGCGATCGTCGCCGGCGTGCTGATCCTGCTCACGCGCAGCCTTGCCGACGCCTCATTGCCGTGGACGAGCTTCGTGCTGCTGCCGGCCGGCGCCCTTCTCTGGGCGAGCTACACCCATGCCTTCCGCCGCTCCGGTCTGACGGCCGTGCAGGCGAGCGCCCTGATTGCCGTCTGGTCCTTCCTGATCATGGGGGCGCTTGCGCTGATCTTCGGCATCTCGCTGCCGCAGGTTCCTCTGCAGGAAATCGGCCTTCAGGCGCTGAGCCAGGGCATTCTTTCCGGCCTCGTCGCCATGGTGGCGTACGGCACCGCCGTCAGGACACTTGGCGGAACGCAGGCCGCCGCCTTCACGGCCCTGACGCCCGTGCTGGCAACCCTCGGCGGCGGCTTACTGCTTGGCGAACAGATCGGCGTTACCGAAATCAGCGCCGCCGTGATCACAGGCATCGGCGTGGCGCTTTCGACAGGCATTGCCGCCAAGCGTCGCTGAGCGTTTCGATCAATCAAGAGCCGCCGTCAGCGACGGGCTGCGGCGGTTCAGTTCGAATGAACGCAGGATTTTTTGAGTTGACCCGACTTCTCTTTATGCACGAATTTGGCGATCTGCCCTGCAGGACACTGCCCGTCATTAAAAAGCACCGCATGTCCCGCCGGCAATGACTGAGTTGTCGGCCTCTGCGTAACGGTCTTGATGGTCGCCAGCGCGGGTAAGGCACTGGCAAACGTAGACAATGCCACGATAGAAACTATAACGCTTATACTACGCATTGCGGCCTCCATCTATGAATAGACCGCAGTATACTGAGCACGCTTGTCTCGTTCGTCAATTCACTTCCATCAACGAAGTTCGCCCTGCTCTCCCTGAGGACATGGCTTTGCTTTCGGCCTTAGGGCTTAGGCCGTAGCCTGAATGACGACAACCCTGGCGCCGACATCGACACGGCCATAGAGATCGATCACGTCATGGTTCATCATACGGATGCAGCCGCTCGACATCGCCAGGCCGATCGATTCCGGCTGGTTCGTGCCGTGAATGCGGAAATGCGTATCATCGCCGCCGCGATAGAGATACATCGCCCGCGCGCCGAGCGGATTGTTGGGGCCGCCCGGCATGCCGCCGGCGAGCTTGCGATAGCGTTCTTCGCGGCGCTGCATGTTTTCGGTGGGCGTCCAACTCGGCCACTCGGCCTTGCGGCCGATATAAGCGTCACCGGCAAATGCCAGCCCCTCGCGGCCGACACCCACGCCATAACGCATCGCCCTGTTGTCGCCGAGGATGTAATAGGCGCGACGTGCCGGCGTATCGACAACGATGGTCCCCGCTGCATGCGTCGTTTCATAAGCCACTTCCTGGCGACGGAGCTCCGGCTTGATCTTGTCGATCGGCACCTGCCTCAGTGGAAATTTTTCCTCAGGAAGTGCTGCGTAATTCGTCTGGCTGTTCAGACCGGTTGAGGAGCAGCCGGCCACGACAAGGGGCAGAGCAATCAGAAAGCCCCGGCGGGAGATCGTCATGAATGTGTCCTTAGTGCGTCACGAAGATGTCGCAGGCTAAGGAATTTATGGTTAACGAATGACTAAGGACCACAGCCGGCAAGCGATCAAGAAAGCGTCAGCCCCGTGAAATGCCGGCTGCGATACCGATCCGCCTCACATATTCGGATAGACCGGCCCCTCGCCGCCCTGCGGCGGCACCCAGTTGATGTTCTGGTTGGGGTCCTTGATATCACAGGTCTTGCAGTGCACGCAGTTCTGGGCGTTGATGACGAAGACGTCCTCGCCGTCCTTCTCCACCCATTCATAGACGCCGGCCGGACAGTAACGCGTCGATGGACCGGCATAGATGTCGTGTTCGGAACGCTTCTGCAGGCCCATGTCCTTCACCTGCAGATGCACCGGCTGATCCTCCTCGTGGTTGGTGTTCGACAGGAACACCGAGGACAGCCGATCGAAGGTTAGGACGCCATCCGGCTTCGGATAGGCGATCGGCTTATGCTGCGAGGCGGGTTCAAGCGATTGGGCATCGGTCTTGCCATGTTTCAGCGTGCCGAAGAAGGAGAAGCCAAACAGCGTGTTCGTCCACATGTCGAGACCACCGAGCGCGACACCGAGGGCCGTGCCGAACTTCGACCACAGCGGCTTGACATTGCGAACCCGCTTCAGATCTCGGCCGATGTCGCCCTTGCGCCATTCATTTTCGATCTCGACGACCTCGTCATGGCTGCGGCCGGCTTCGATCGCAGCCGCAATCTTCTCGGCCGCCAGCATGCCCGACAGAACCGCATTGTGGCTGCCCTTGATGCGCGGCACATTGACGAGACCGGCCGAACAGCCGATCAGCGCTCCACCGGGGAAGGAAAGCTTCGGCACCGACTGGTAGCCGCCCTCGGTGATGGCGCGGGCGCCATAGGAGAGCCGCTTGCCGCCCTCGAAGGTGCCGCGGATCGCCGGATGTGTCTTGAAGCGCTGGAATTCCTCGAAGGGATAGAGATAAGGGTTCTTGTAGTTCAGGTGGACGACGAACCCGACCGCCACCAGATTGTCTTCGAGGTGGTAGAGGAAGGAGCCGCCGCCGGTCTTGAAACCAAGCGGCCAGCCGAAGGAGTGCTGCACCAGCCCCTGTCGGTGGTTCTCCGGCTTGACCTGCCAGAGCTCCTTGATGCCGATGCCGAATTTTTGGGGCTCGCGGTCTTTTTGCAGATCGAATTTCGCGATCAGCTGCTTGGCAAGCGAGCCACGCACGCCCTCGCCGATCAGCACATATTTGCCAAGCAGCTCCATGCCGCGGGTGTAGTTCGGGCCGGGCTCGCCGTTCTTCTCGATCCCCATGTCGCCGGTGGCGACGCCGATCACCGCACCTTCGTCATTGTAGAGCACTTCGGTCGCGGCAAAGCCCGGATAGATCTCGACGCCCAGTTCCTCGGCTTTGGTCGCCAGCCAGCGACAGACATTGCCGAGCGAGACGATGTAATTGCCGTGATTGTTCATCAAGGGCGGCATCAGCACGTTGGGCAGGCGGATCGAGCCAGCGGGGCCGAGCACCAGGAAGTGATCTGATGTCACCTCGGTCTTGAAGGGATGGTCGCTTTCGCTGCGCCAGCCCGGCAGCAGCCGGTCGATGCCAACGGGATCGACGACGGCGCCGGACAGGATATGGGCGCCGACTTCCGAGCCTTTCTCCAACACGACGACCGACAGTTCCGGATTGACCTGCTTCAGGCGGATCGCCGCAGACAGACCGGCAGGCCCGCCGCCGACGATCACCACGTCGAATTCCATGCTTTCGCGTTCGGGCAGCTCACTCACCTCGGTCATCACTCGTCTCCACTTGGCCGCCGGCGGCCATCATCCCCTGATCGGCACTTTCTTGTCAAAACGAGAAGGGATTGTCGAGCCGGGATACGACAGCCGATCTTCCAATTCGCACAATGATATGCATCCCGCATCAGGATTATATGACGCTTACGTTAACGTCAATTATCAAACGCCGCCGGATTGATCACGCTCCCTTTCCTTTTCCGCCGCTTGCGCCTTATACATCGCCCTAACATATCGGAGGGCAAAATCATGGATCTCGGCATCGAAGGCAAACGCGCGCTCGTTCTCGCCTCCTCACGCGGCCTCGGCCTCGGCATCGCCCTGGCGCTGGCGCGGGAGGGAGCAAACGTGCTGCTCTGCGGGCGCAGCGGCGAACAGCTGGAGGCCAATTGCAAGGCGATCAATGCCGAAGGCAGGGGCAAGGCCGACTGGATCTGGGCCGATCTCGGCGATGAACGCTTCGTCGAGATGGCGACGACAGCCGTCAGGGAAAAGTTCGGCGGGCTCGATATCCTCGTCAACAATACCGGCGGACCGACGCCCGGCACGACCGAAGACATGACCGCCGAAAAGCTCGAGACCTATTTCTTCTCCATGGTCGCCCGCGTGATCACGCTCACCAATGCGCTGCTGCCCGGCATGAAGGCACAGGGCTGGGGTCGCATCCTGACTGTTGCTTCGTCAGGCGTGATCGAACCGATCGCCAACCTGGCGCTCTCGAATACGCTGCGCCCGGCCCTTGCCGGCTGGAGCAAGACGCTTGCCTCCGAAGTGGCGGGCTTCGGCATCACCACCAACCTGCTTTTGCCGGGTAGCATCCTGACGGCGCGGCTCGACGATCTCGATGGGGCTGCGGCAAAACGGACAGGCAAGAGCCTCGAGGAGATCCGCACGGACAAGGAAGCGCGCATTCCCGCCGGCCGCTACGGCAGGGTGGATGAATTTGCCGCAGCGGCTGCCTTCCTGTGCAGCCAGCCGGCAAGCTACATTACCGGCTCCCTCATCCGTTGCGACGGCGGCGCGGCGCGATCCGTCTGACGGCTGCGCCTCAGCCGACGCGGGCTGCCGCGGCCCAAGTCGCGACACTTCGGATCATCTCTTCGACGTAAGCCGGGTCGTCCGCAAATTCGGCGAGTTCGGAAAGACGATGGAAACCCGTAAGGATCGCGATGCGGCGCCGGTCGAGCCTGCGCCCGGTCAGGATTTCATATGCCGATACGATGCGGGCGGTCAGATCGGGCGAAATGAAATTCGAGTAGATGAATTCTTGGTGCAACGGGCCAAAGCCGGAATCGGCAAAATCGTAGATGCCGTTGAGCCTCCTCTGCGCGTGATCGAAGGCCATGTTCCAGCCATGGCCGCCGAAGAAGCCGTAGATGTTGCCGTAAGGATCGGGCGACAAGGCTTCGAAATCCGAAACGACGGCCCGCGCAAAGCTCGTAATGTCGGGCGCCAGCAGCGGCAACGCCTTCGTTCTCACAGCCTCGGGCGATTGCCAGGGCAAGATCGCCCCGGCACCGGCCGTGCGCATGCGATCGGCATCGAGCACATGCAATTCGGCGAAAAATCGCGCGAGGTCTTCCGCCAGGTGCTGACGATCGTTGCCCCTGAGCGCATCATAGTCTTCGGCGATAAGATGTTCGCCCTCGATCTTGGTATGGCTGGAGAAGACCGGTGGTCCGTCGTGAATGCGCATATCGGGAATCGCCATCGAAAGCGACGGCCGAATGACATCGAGCAAGGCAGCTTCCTTCTGAAGCGCCCGTTCCGCGGTGAGATTGCGGGGAAACTTGAAAATCAGCGTGTCATCGACGTCAATCGCGATCGAATCCCAACCCCTTGCTGCCAGTCTGAAGACAGCGCCGGTGAGATGAGGAAACACGCTTATGATGAGAGAGCGAAACTCGCTGGCGTCCAACTCAGTCATGACAACCCGCCTTTTCTGTTTTCTGCGTTCTTCCGCGCAACAAAAGGCATACGCTACAGCCGTCGGACTGCATCAAGTTGCGCAGCTCCTATATTAGTACAGTTTGAATATTACGGAATATTCATTACAAAAATTTAAGCCGTTATAACCACTTAGTGATCGTGGGCGGACAATTATGTCTTTTTTGCGCCGCAATATAAGTGGCTCAATCGGGGCATAAAATTTGCACCCTTGCCCCCCGCAACCTTGCCCAAAGTCCGGTCTCGCCCATGAAGAAATTTTGGATCACCGTCAGCCTTATCGCAGTCGCCGCTGTCGGCGTCTGGCAATTCGGGAATCTCATCCCCTATGCCTCCCGCATTCCCTACCTCTCGCAGATCATCAAGCAGCCGGCAGGCGGCAATGGCGGTGAGCAGCAGGCCCAGGCTGATCAAGCTCCAGACGGCGGGCAGCACCAGGGCGGCGGCCGCAGACGCGGCGGCGGTGGTCCGACCGTCGTCAAGACGGTTGCCGCCGTGAAAACGGCGCTGCCGACAGATGTGACGGCTACCGGCTGGGCCGATGCCGATGACAACACGACCATTGCGGCGCAGGAGCAGGGCCTGATCGTCAGCATCAACGCCAAGGACGGCGCGACCGTCAAAGACGGCGATCTGATCGCCAAGCTGGACGACCGGACGGCCAAGGCAGCCGTCGACAAGGACAATGCGATGATCGTGCGGGATACGGCGACCTTATCGCAAGCCGAAACCGCGCTGGTGCGCGCGCAAGATCTTTTCGACCAGAAGGCCGGAACCCAGCAGAGCCTCGATCAGGCAAGAGCCGCCCGCGACAGTGCCGCAGCGACGGTTGAAGCTGACAAGGCGACACTCGCCTCGGATCAGATCATACTCGAAAACACTAGTATTCGCGCTCCCTTCGACGGCCGGCTCGGCGATATCGCCATCAGCAAGGGCGCTTTCCTCAATGCCGGCGCAGCAATTGTCACCATCGCCAAATACGATCCGATCTATGTGAAATTCCACCTGCAGGAACGCTATCTGCGCGAACTGAAGACCGCTCTGGCAGCCGGTCCGGTCGCAGTCAGCACGGTCCCCTCTTCCACCAAGGGAAAGGTCCGCAAGGGCGAGATCAGCTTCTACGACAATACGGTCGACACGGCCTCGGGCACGATCCTCGCCAAGGCGAAGTTCGAGAACGCCTCCGGTGCGCTCTGGCCCGGCCAGTCGGTCAATATCGTGGTGCATTTCAACAATGCGGAACAGCAGGTGGTCGTGCCGACGGTTGCCGTCAGCCCCGGTCCGGACGGTTTCTTCGCCTTCGTCGCCAAGGACGGTAAATCGCATCTGACGCCCGTCACCGTTGCCCGCGCGAATGGCGGCTTCACGGCAATCGCCTCAGGCCTTTCGGAAGGCGACCACGTCGTTGTCGAGGGCCAGGGCCAGCTCAGCGACCAGCAGGCCATCAACGAACAGTTCGATGAAAAGACGCTTGATGTCGCGTCCGCCGAAAAGCCTCGGCAACAGCAGCAGTCCGAGACGATCGCGGTGGGAGCTGAGCAATGATCCCCAATTTCTGCATCCAGCGCCCCGTCGCGACGACGCTGCTTGCCATCGGCGTCATTCTGGCCGGCCTTGCCGGTTATCAGCTTGTGCCGGTTGCGGCCCTGCCGCAGGTCGATTTTCCCACAATTAACGTTTCGGCGCAGTTGAGCGGCGCCTCGCCGCAGACGATGGCGACATCGGTCGCCACGCCGCTGATCAAGCAGTTTGAGACCATCCCCGGCATTAGCGAAATCAGCGCATCGAGCTCGCTCGGCAGCACCAGCATCGTGTTGCAGTTCGACCTCAACCGTAATATCGACGCGGCGGCAGCGGATGTGCAGGCAGCGATATCTCATGCGACCCGGCAGCTGCCCGACAACCTGACGACGCCGCCGAGCTACCGCAAGACGAACCCGGCCGATGCGCCCGTCATGCTGCTCTCCGTTCAGAGCAACACCATGCCGCGCAGCAAGCTCGACGAGATCGCCGAGGACATCATCTCGCCTTCGCTTTCCACACTTCCCGGAGTTGCTCAGGTCAGCGTCTACGGTGCGCAGACTTATGCCGTGCGCGTCGAGGTCGATCCCAACAAGCTGCTGACCCGCGGCATCGGCATCGATACAGTCAACAAGGCGCTTGCTGCCGCCAACAGCCAGCAGCCTGTGGGAACGCTGCAGAACAGTTCGCAGGCTATGACCATTACTGCGAATACGCAGCGCACCAACGCCGATCAATTCCGTTCGCTCGTCATTGCCAATCCGAACGGCGCGCCGATCCATCTCGGCGATATTGCCGATGTGCAGGACAGCGTCGAGAACCAGTATACCGGCAGCTGGTATGACGGCCAGCGCGGCATCATCCTCGCCATTCAGCGTCAGCCGGATGCCAACACCGTCGACGTCGTCGATGCGATCAACGCCAAGCTGCCGCAGCTTCACGCCGAAATCCCGCCTTCGGTCAACACCGTCGTCATGAACGACGCCGCAAAGCCGATCCGCGATGCCATTGCCGACGTGAAGTTCACGCTGCTTCTGACGATCGGCCTCGTCGTTCTCGTCATCTACCTCTTCACCGGCCACGCCACGGCAACGATCATTCCGGGCCTTGCCGTTCCGCTGTCACTGATATCGACCTTCGGCATGATGTATGTGCTGGGCTACAGTATCGACAACATATCGCTGCTCGGGCTGACGCTCGCGGTGGGTCTCGTGGTGGATGACGCGATCGTCATGCTCGAAAACATCCTGCGCCATGTCGAGGAAGGCATGCCGGTGCGGGAGGCGGCGATCAAGGGCGCTGGCGAAGTCAGCTACACCATCATTTCCATGTCAGTTTCGCTGATTGCGGTCTTCATCCCGATCCTCTTGATGGGTGGCGTCGTCGGCCGCGTGTTCAACGAATTCGGCATGGTGGTCGCCATCGCCATCATCTCGTCGGCGATCGTATCCTTGACCGTGACACCGATGCTCGCCTCGCGTCTGTCCAGCCACCAGAACCGCCCGCCGCTGATCATCCGCATCTTCGATACCGGCTTCGAGCGGACGCTGCGCGGCTACGACCGGGCGGTCGGCTGGTGCCTTCGTCATCGCGTGACGATCCTCGGGGTTTTCCTCGGTTCGGTGGCGCTGACGGTCTATTTCTTCATGACGTTGCCGACGAGCTTCTTCCCGCAGGAGGATATCGGCCGCCTGACGATCAGCACCCAGGCCCGGCAGGACATTTCCTATCCCGCCATGGAGGCGCTGCAGCAGCAGGCGGCAGCCGTCGTCAAGGCGAACCCGGCGATCAACCACGTGATGTCGACGATCGGCGGCAACCCGAACAAACCGCAGAACAACGGCTCGATGTTCGTCGAACTCAAGAACAAGACGGAGCGTCCGCCGCTTGACCAGACGCTGCGCGAGCTGCGTACCGCGATCAACAAGATCCCGGGGTTGCAGGCCTTCGTGACGCCGAACCAGAGCTTGCGCTTCGGCGGCCGCCAGACCGCCAGCCAGTATCAGCTGGTGGTACAGGCGCTGAGTGCTGATCAAACCAACCTCTGGGCCGGCAAGATCCAGGCGGCGATGCGTAAGGATCGACTGTTCACCGACGTGACGTCGGACGCCCAGAACAACGCGCTCCAGGCCAATATCGTCATCGATACGGAGCGGGCAGCCGCTTACGGGATCGATAACGGCACGCTGCGCAAAACGCTGCAGGAATCCTTCAGCGGATACTCAGCGGCGGAAATCCAGTCGACCGGCGACAGCTACAACGTCATCGTCGAATACGATACGAGCAAACCCTGGGACGACCAGAAGCTCTCGGAAATCCGTGTCGCCTCGGCCAATGGCAGCCTGGTGCCGCTTTCGAACTTCGCACATGTCCAACGCACCACCGGCCCGGTCACCGTCAACCAGACGGGCCAGCTGGTCTCGACCACCGTTTCCTTCAACTTGCCGGAAGGCGTCTCGCTCAGCGATGCGACGGCGGCGATCGACCAGATCAAGAAGGACATTGCCACACCGACAGACGTCTTCACCTCCTATGGCGGTACGGCCGAGATCTTCCAGCAGTCGCAGGGCAACACGCCCTATCTGATCCTGGCGGCCATTCTGACCATCTATGTCGTGCTCGGCGTGCTCTATGAAAGCTTCATCCATCCGCTCACCATTCTGTCCGGCCTGCCTGCCGCGGCGTTCGGCGCGCTGCTGGCCCTGAAGATCATGGGCTTCGATCTGTCGATCATCGCCCTTATCGGGCTCCTGATGCTGATCGGCATCGTCAAGAAGAACGCGATCATGATGATCGACGTGGCGGTGGAGACGATGCGAACGACCGGCGAAAAGGCCACGGCGGCGATCCACGAGGCCTGCGTACGACGCTTCCGGCCGATCATGATGACGACCTTCTGCGCCCTGCTCGGCGCCCTGCCAATCGCACTCGGCTCCGGCGCAAGCTCCGAGCTGCGTCAGCCGCTCGGCATCGCGGTGGTCGGCGGCCTCATCGTCTCGCAGCTGCTGACGCTCTTCATCACCCCCGTCATCTTTGTCGAGATGGACCGCTTCGGCAATTTCCTCGGCCGGCTGATCGGCGAGAAGAAGGTCGAAGAACCCGAGGTGCAGGAAGCACGGGCAATGGCCGCCGAGTGATGACGGCCCTCTGAATTCGGCATTGCCGATTGCCCTTGCGGCGCACTTCTTCTTCCACCGGGAGAAGAAGTGCGCCTGCAATCACATCAACTTCCGCTCCTCTTGAATGTGTCACGCCTCTGTGGCATCACCCGCCCTCCTTGATCCGGGCGTTCGAACGCCCTTGCGGAGCAACGCTCCGTCTCCAATAACAATCGACATGAAGAGGTGCGGGCATGGCTCAGGCGCTGGGTTTGGACTTCGGCACGACGAATACGGTTCTCGCCATGGCGGATGGCGGGGCGACACGCTCGATGGCGTTCACGAGCACGGCAGGCATGGCCGACAGCATGCGCACGGCGCTGTCCTTCATGAAGGACGCGCAGCTTGGGGCTTCGGCGCTGAAGGTGGAGGCGGGCCATGCGGCGATCCGCCAGTTCATCGACAATCCCGGCGACTGTCGTTTCCTGCAGTCGATCAAGACCTTTGCGGCAAGCGCGCTCTTCCAGGGCACAATCATCTTCGGCAAGCGGCAGAGCTTCGAAGACCTGATGGAAATCTTTATCCGGCGCCTTCGCCATTACGCAGGCGAAAGTTGGCCCGATGAGACCAGCCGCATCATCGCCGGCCGTCCGGTGCATTTCGCCGGCGCCAATCCGGACCCGGCGCTTGCGGTGCAGCGCTACAACGAGGCGCTGACGCGGTTCGGCTTTCCGGAAATTCATTATGTCTACGAGCCGGTTGCGGCCGCCTTCTACTTCGCGCAGAACCTGAAGTCCGATGCGACCGTGCTCGTCGCCGACTTCGGCGGCGGTACGACGGACTATTCGCTGATCCGCTTCGAGACCAGGGCCGGCAAACTGACGGCAACGCCGATCGGCCACTCCGGTGTCGGTGTGGCCGGCGACCATTTCGATGCGCGCATGATCGACAACATCGTCGCGCCGCAGATCGGCAAGGGCAGCCATTTCAAGAGCTTCGACAAGGTCCTTGAGGTGCCGTCAAACTACTATGCGAGCTTCAGCCGCTGGAACCAGCTGTCGATCTTCAAGACCTCGCGGGAATTCGAGGATCTCAAGAAGCTGGTGCGCACGGCGCTGGAACCGGAGAAACTGGAAATCTTCGTCGACCTGATCGACCATGACGAGGGCTATCCGCTCTATCAGGCCGTCTCTGCAACGAAGATGGCGCTTTCCTCCTCCGAAGAGGCTCCGTTCGATTTCGCCCCACTCGGCCGCGGCGGTCGTCGCACGATCAAGCGCAGCGATTTCGAAAGCTGGATCGTCGATGACCTCGCCCGTATCGAAGGAGCGCTCGACGAAGTGCTCGACAAGACCGAGACGAAGCCCTCGGAGATCGACAAGGTGTTCCTGACCGGCGGCACCTCCTTCGTACCGGCGGTGCGCCGCATCTTCACCGAGCGCTTCGACAGCGACAAGATCGAGAGCGGCGGTGAACTGTTGTCAATCGCCCACGGCCTGGCGCTGATCGGCGAGCGCGACGACATCTCGCAATGGACGGTACAATAGAACGGGCAAAGGCAAGCAATATGCCGCCTGCCCTTTCAATGCCCACTTCCCTCCGCTAGACTTGCCGCATGATCTCCGCCAACGACCTTTCCCCCGCCGAGCTTGCAGCGCTTCTGCATTTCCATGCGGATGCCGGCGTGGAATGGCTGCTGGAGGAAGAGGCGATCGACCGCTTCGCCGAGTTCGAGGCGATGAAAGCCGCGCGCCGTCCGGCGATAGCGGCGCAACAGGAGAGCCCTGTTGCCGGGGAACGTCAGATATCGCCGCGTCCGAATGCGGCGGCGCGCCCGGCCCCCGCCGAACGCGCAACCTCCGGCCCGCAACCTGCCATTCCCGACGGCGAGGCCGTGCAGCAGGCGCGTTTCGTTGCCGAAAGCGCGCGATCACTCGGCGAGCTCAAGACAGCGATCGAAGCCTTCAACAGCTGCAATCTCAAGCATAGCGCCCGCTCGACCATCTTTGCCAGCGGCGATGCCGAAAGCGGCATCATGGTGATCGGCTCGGCGCCGAGCGCCGAAGACGATCGCGAAGGCACACCCTTTTCGGGAAAATCCGGCCAATTGTTCGACAAAATGCTGGCCTCGATCGGACTGACCCGTTCGAGTGTCCTGCTGACGCAGGTCATCCCCTGGCGCCCGCCCGGCAACCGTGCGCCCTCGGCGGCGGAAATGGACATCTGCCGACCCTTCATCGAGCGGCAGATCGCACTGGCCGAACCTCGGGTCATCCTGCTGCTCGGCAATTTTTCGGCACGCTTTTTCTTCGGAGAAAACGATACGATTCACGGCCTGCGCGGCCGCTGGAGAGAAATCGCCGTTGCGGAGCATGTCATTCCCGCAATCGCCAGCCTGCATCCTCAGGATCTGTTAACCGCACCTGTCAACAAACGGCTGGCCTGGAATGATCTGCTCGCTTTTCAGGCGAGACTTAAGTCACTCTCCCTGCTTAGAAATTAGCCAAAGTTGAATAATTTGTGAAACATCCTATGCGTTTTTGGAATAGCTGCATCGCGTCATGATGCATTGCAAAACGCATGCTGCGTTGCAATATAACCTTGTGTCTTGGGAGGAATCACAGGAACCAAGGCCATGAACAAGCGTTTTCGTCCTATCCATTGCGGGTTTGAAACCCTCCGCCTCGCCGGCGACCAGGTTCGTTCCACTCAGGGCTACGGCCGTTTCGGCTTTGCCACGAACGAACAGATGGTTGCCCGCGGCACCGGCGTCAGCAGCCGCATCGCGCGCCCGACCGCCATTTTTGCGGACTTCCAGCAATATTGAGCGGCAGACGTTCCGCCTGCCCTTTCCCGTCAAGAGTAGCCTGAAATGTCCACGATCCTGATATCGCTTCTGTGCAACATCGATACGTTCGAGCACATCCGCGCAGCGGTCTGCGCCGCGCGGGAATATGAGCGCGAGCTTTCGGTCAAGCCGGCCGATGCAGGCGCAGGCGTTGCGGCTATCGTTCTCTGATCAGACGGTCATTTTCTCGGCTTTGGCTTTAGCGTCCGCACGCGCTGACATTTTGAACCTACGCATCGCGCTTTCCGAAAGCCGAATCCGATTTTCGGGCCAATGCGATAGCCCATTCGAAAGCTTCATCGACATAGGCGAACTTGACCGCCTGCCAGGCGCAATATTCCTCTACGAAATTCCGCGATAACCAAAGGTGCGTCTTGCGCGTTTCATCGTGCCAGGCGACGCAGCCGCGTTGCGCCGCCTTCGCCAGCAGCCGCTGTAGATGAGTGCGCGACATCATGAAATCGCTCGCGAGCGCGCGGGTTTCGATGCGCCCGACAGGGAACCTGTCCGGTTCGGCGTTTTCGATATCCATCCGGGCCATGAAGTGGTCGACGACGAGTCCGCCGGCCTCTGTCCAGAGAAACAGCGCCACCTGCTCCGGCGGTTCGCGCCAGGCGGCATCTTCCAGGCAATGGCGGGCAATGCGCGGCTGGACGAGCTTCATCAAAGAGGGATTTGCCTGAAAAACAGCTGCCCTTTGACCGCCGTCGAGCAGGTCAAGCGCGGCGAGATTCGCAAGAATCCATCCGAACATCGCCTGATGGCTGACTTCAGCCGGTTCGAAATGGCGCGGCCGCCGCCGCTCGTCGCCGGGCGTGTGCGCAATGAAGCGGTAGGTATGGAGTTCTTCGATGAAGGCGAGCACGGTGTTGCGGCTCGCTACCTTGTGCGCGGTGATGCGCCCGGTCAGCCGTACGGCGGTGAAACCCGACGTCGGGTCGCGCGGATCATATTCCAGGTTAAGGGCATAGGCCGTCTGGGTCAGAAGCCAGCGCTGGTGGGAGGCGAGCAGCCGCGCCAGCCGCGGGCCGGCATCGAACATGGTACGCGTCTGCCCGGCCAAGAAGCGGATGCTCATCAGGAAGGAAGAATTCCCCGCCAATTGCTCCGCCGTGAACGCCATTATGCTTTTCTCCACCTCCGCTCGCAGGCCAGCGTTCGGAGCAGTGATGCCGGAAGCTCCCCCGGCATCAGCAGCTATTCAAACATGCACAGCTTCGAATAAATGATAGTCTCTCACGTTCAACAATCATATTTCACAGACCGGGGAAATCCCAAGAATTCACCATTCTTTTCGCTCTTTGATCGCAAGTTTCGCACCATGGCAATCCCTGGGTTAAAACCTTTTATATCATGAGCTTGCCGCCGCTCAGGATTGCGGCGTGGTGGCCTTGCGCGCCTCCTTCTGCTCGATACCCAACTGGTGTTCGCGATAGATGATGAAGATGCCGGCAGCGACAACGATGACCGTGCCGATCAGCATGGTAACGCTCGCGACGTCGCCAAAGACGAAATAAGCGACGATGCCGCCGAGCAGGATCGACGTGTATTCGAATGGCGCGATCGTGGAGACATCGGCATGACGGTAACTTTCCGTCAGCAGGATCTGCGCGACGCCGCCACAGAAGCCGGCCGCGATCAGGCAGAGCGCCGAAGGCCATGGCAGGACCAGCCAGCCGAACGGAAGAGACGCCAGCGAAAAGACCGAGGCGGTGATCGAGAAATAAAGCACGATCGTCGTGGTCTTCTCCTCCTCGACGAGGCGGCGCACCTGGATCATCGCCATGCCGCCAAGAACGGCCGAGAGCAGCACCGAGAGCGCGCCGACCGCCTGTTCGGCCTCCATGCCGCCGTCGCGAAACAGCGTGAGCTTCGGCCAGGAGACGATGGCGACGCCAACGATGCCGAACAACACGGCGCTCCAGCGATAGATGCGCACGGTCTCGCCGAGAAAAACTGCGGCGAAGATGACGGCGACGAGCGGCATCGCGTAGCCGAGCGCAATTGCCTCCGGCAGAGGCAGGTGCAAGAGGCCATAGAAGCCGAAACCCATCGACATGATGCCGATCGTGCCGCGCTTGAGATGCCCGATCGGATTGGCGGTATAAAAAGCCGACCGCAGCTGCCTGTTATAGGCGAGAAAGGCCATGATCGGAAAGAGCGCGAAGAAGGACCGGCAGAAGGTGACCTGCCCGGGCGGAATATCCGAGCCGGCCAATTTGATGAAAGTCTGCATGGCCAGGAAGACCACGACCGACGAGACTTTGAGCGTAATGCCTCTCATCGGATTTCTGAGAACCGAGTGCATGATCCTGGCTCTTGATGCTGACTTAACAGGGCGGGGAGACGCGTTCGACTCGGGAACGCAGCGGATGATTTCCAGCATCGTAACGAAAGAAAATTCCGATGGGCGAAAAAATCGCAGGCAATCCAGGAGAATCGCAAAATCGCTTCGGCACCTGCTCGATCTGCGCAGGTACATCCGCATTGCGTCGAAAACTCTCCTTCTTGAGGTCATTCCCCCTAAAATGTCCGCCCACGGCCGCTTGGCATTAACCAATTGAAAACCATAGCCGAGCATCGTTTTTCGTCATCTAGTTGAAAAACACCTTCACCGCCAAACGATTGCCCACCCTCCAGGATACTTTGATGAAGCCGCTTAGCGCAGAAACAATTGCCCAATCGCAGAATGCGACACCGCGTTCCATGCGCGTCGTTACCGACGGCATCAGCACCGATCTTGAGCGCTTCAGCGCCGACAACACGCATATCGTCAAGCAGATCAAGCTGCTCGCGATCAATGCGCTGATCGAGGCGGCAAGAGCGGGCGAGACCGGGAAGGGCTTTGCGGTCGTCGCCAACGAGGTACAGCGGCTGGCACAGATTGCAACCGACATCACCGGCAGGTTCGAGAGCAACGTCCTCGGCCGCATCGGCCTCAGCCGCGCCATGGCCGATTCACTTGTCGAGGAGATGGAGGGCGTGCGCCTGACGGATCTCGCGCAGACGCTGGTGCAGCTCATCGTCCGCAATCTCTTCGAGCGCACGGCCGATGTGCGCTGGTGGGCAACGGACCCGGCACTCTGGCAGGCGCTCCAAGAACCGGGCCGGGAAACCGTCGCCTTCGCAGCGGAGCGTCTCGGCGCCATCAACCGTTTCTACACCGTCTATCTCGATCTCGTCATGACCGATCTCTCGGGCAAGGTGATCGCTTCCGCCAATCCCCATTTCCAGCGCAAGATCGCCGGCACGAGCCTTTCCGGCGATCCGTGGTTCCGTGCGGCATCGGCCTGTGCTTCCGGCGATGCGTATATCGTCGACGAGGTCAAATCCAGCTCGTTCCACGATAACAGGCATGCGCTTGTTTATGCGACCGGCATTCGCGAAAACGGCAAGCTCGCCGGGCGGCTGATCGGCACGCTTGGCGTCTATTTCGATTGGCAGAACCAGGGCCAGGCGATCGTCGAGAAAGAGGCGAACCTGCCGCCGCAGCTGGCGGAAAAGACGACGGTCATGCTGCTCGACGGCAGGAGCCGTGTGATCGCGACCACCAATCCCGCACTGCTCTTTTCCCATTTCGCGCTTTCCAACCCATCCGGCCAGGCAAAAGGCAGCTATTACGACAATAACGGCTCGATCGTCGCCTTCGCACGCACCCTCGGCTACGAGGACTATGACGGGCTCGGCTGGTATGGCGTCGTCGTGCAGCGGACGGAAAGCGACGCGGCGATCAAGACGGAACTCAATCTTAAATAGCCACATACAAGCTGTCGCATCCACTGGTTTTAAACGGGATATTTGACCGGGAACTTCATGTTCAAGGGCAATTTGCTTTAACTTTAGTTCAGACTTTAATGTAATCATGCCCGGCAAATTTATGGCAGAGTGCGCCCGCCTCTGTATTCCGCGATTGTCCAATAACGGTCTTCAGGAACCACCATGCGAACAGATACCGGCCAGGTTATTCATCTGGCAGACTACCGCCCCACCGACTTCGTACTGGAACGCGTGGACCTGACCTTCGAACTCGACCCCACAGAGACAAAGGTCGAGGCCCGTCTCATCTTTCACCGTCGCCCAGGCGCCGATCCCACAGCCCCGATCGTCCTCGACGGCGACGAACTGACCCTGTCGGGGCTGCTGTTCGACCAGGTGGAGCTGGAAGCTTCGCGCTACGACGCGACGCCGGAAAGCCTGACCGTGCGCGGCCTGCCGGAAAGCGCGCCGTTCGAGTTGACGATCACCACGATCATCAATCCCGAGGCCAATACCCAACTGATGGGCCTTTACCGCACAGGTGGAATCTATTGCACGCAGTGCGAGGCGGAAGGTTTCCGCCGCATCACCTATTTCCCCGACCGGCCGGATGTGCTCGCGCCGTTCACGGTCAACATCATCGCCGACAAGGACGCCAACCCGCTGCTCTTGTCGAACGGCAACTTCCTCGGCGGCGCCGGCTACGGCCCCGGCAAGCATTTCGCCGCCTGGTTCGATCCGCATCCGAAGCCGAGCTATCTCTTCGCGCTCGTCGCCGGCGATCTCGGCGTCGTCGAAGATACGTTCACGACCATGTCCGGCCGTGAAGTGGTGCTGAAGATCTATGTCGAGCACGGCAAGGAGCCGCGCGCGGCCTATGCCATGGACGCGCTGAAACGCTCGATGAAGTGGGACGAAGAGGTCTTCGGCCGCGAATATGATCTCGATATCTTCATGATCGTCGCCGTCTCCGACTTCAACATGGGGGCGATGGAGAACAAGGGTCTCAATATCTTCAACGACAAATACGTGCTGGCCGACCCCGAAATCGCGACCGATGCCGACTACGCCAATATCGAGACGATCATCGCGCATGAATATTTCCACAACTGGACCGGCAACCGTATCACCTGCCGCGACTGGTTCCAGCTCTGCCTCAAGGAAGGCCTGACGGTCTATCGCGACCACGAATTCTCATCCGACCAGCGCTCGCGCCCGGTCAAGCGCATCGCCGAGGTGCGCCATTTGAAATCGGAGCAGTTTCCCGAGGACAGCGGTCCACTTGCCCATCCGGTGCGGCCGACGAAATATCGCGAAATCAACAATTTCTACACGACGACGGTCTACGAGAAGGGCAGCGAAGTCACGCGGATGATCGCGACGCTGCTCGGCAAAGACAGCTTCAAGAAGGGCATGGACCTCTATTTCGACCGCCACGACGGCCAGGCCGTGACGATCGAGGATTTCGTCAAATGCTTCGAAGAGGCGAGCAGGCGCGACCTCGCGCAATTTTCGCTCTGGTACCACCAGGCCGGCACGCCGCTCGTCACCGCATCGGGCAGCTACGATGCCGCGGCCGCCAGCTTCACCCTGTCGCTCGAACAGATGACGCCTGCCACCCCCGGTCAACCGGATAAAGAGCCGATGCATATTCCCCTGAGCGTCTCTCTCTTCGGCGAAAACGGCGGCAAGATCGAGCCGACTTTGGTCGAGGGCGCCGAATATGCCGGCGAAGTGCTGCATCTCACTGGCCGCACGCAGACGGCGGTCTTCCATGGCGTTGGATCGCGGCCGGTCGTTTCGATCAACCGCAGTTTCTCGGCTCCGATCAACCTGCATTTCGATCAGAGCCCGGCCGATCTCGCCCATCTCGCCCGCCATGAGACGGACCATTTCGCCCGCTGGCAGGCGCTGACCGACCTCGCACTGCCGAACCTCCTGAAAGCGGCGCGCGATGCCCGCGAGGGCAAGCCGGTGGTCTGCGAGGTGACTTTCGTCGAGACGCTGATTGCGGCCGCCGCCGATGAGAGCCTCGAACCCGCCTTTCGCGCCCAGGCGCTGGCGCTGCCGAGCGAATCCGACATCGCCCGCGAACTCGGCAGCAACAACGATCCCGATGCCATTCATGCCGGCCGGCAAGCGATCCTGAAACAGATCGCCGATGCCGGAAGGGACGTCTTTGCCACCCTCTACGCAACAATGACGACATCGGGCGATTTCAGCCCGGACGCAAAAAGCGCCGGCCTGCGCGCACTGCGCAATGCCGCCCTCACCTATCTCTCTCATGCCGAAGAGACGCCGGCTCGTGCCAAGGCCGCTTTCGATGCGGCCAACAACATGACCGATCTCAGCCATGCGCTGACGATCCTGGCCCATCGTTTCCCCGACAGCGCGGAGACGAGCGAGGCGCTGGCGACATTCCGTGACCGTTTCGCGGAGAATGCGCTCGTCATCGACAAATGGTTTGCGATCCAGGCCGGCATTCCGGGCGCGAAAACCCTGGATCGGGTCCGCACACTGATGGACAATCCGCTTTTCAAGCGGACCAACCCGAACCGGATGCGCTCTCTCGTCGGCAGCTTCGCCTTCAGCAATCCGACCGGCTTCGGCCGCGCCGACGGCGAAGGCTACCGCTTTCTGGCCGACCAGATTCTCGATATCGACGGGCGCAACCCGCAGCTTGCCGCACGCATCCTCACCTCCATGCGCTCCTGGCGCTCTCTGGAACCGGCGCGTGCCGATCATGCTCGCGCCGCGCTCCTTGAGATCGAACGGGCTCCGGCTCTTTCGACCGACGTGCGCGACATCGTCGAACGCACGCTTAAGGGGTAATTTGTTTCGGCCAGCCGTCAAATGATTCGAATCACCCGGAAAAACCCGAAAATATAAATAGTTAACGGATTTTTACCTTTGCCTCTGGACAAGGCGAATCACCCATGATTCTCTAGGTCAGGTTCGAGCGAGCGGCGCGCGAATCACATGAGGGACAAGGCGAAGAGATGATGGACGTGCGGCGGGCAACCGTGGCCGGAGGACGGCTGCGTGTCGATTTTGACGGGCTGAAAGCCTGGCGAGACAGCCTTTCCGGTCATGCGACATCGGAGCCGCTGCTTCGTCATCTGCCAAAGGCGGAGCTCATCTTGAAGCGCGCCATTCCGGCGCTGATCGTCGCCTTCCTCACCGTCGTCGCCGCCTCACATTTCTTCGGCATGATGAGTGAATACGGCCGGATGGAGGCCTCAGCCCGCCACGCCACCGCCCTTTCGGCGGCGACCGCCTCTGCCGTCTTTGCCGATGCGGCCGATATCTTCGACAGCGGCGATATCACCCAAGCACAGGACCGGCTTGCCAAGTTCCTGCCGCAGGACCGGCTGGACAGCGGCGCCTTCGTGCTGCTCGTGCAGGCAAGCGGCAAGGTTTTTGCCGCGACGACCGCCGGGCTTTCGCATGTCGGCAGCAATGTCGGCGACTTCTTCCCCGAGGTTTCGGCGATCCGGCGCTTCGGCGATCGCGCCGGCGTCATCGAAACGACGATCGGCGGCGTTCCGCACTATGCCGAGATCACGCTGATGGGCAATGCCGGCGGCTATATCGTTGCCGCCACCTCGCTCGACGAGATCGGCCGGCTCTGGCGTGAGGAACTGGCGCTCAACGTGACGCTGTTTGCCGGCATCTCCTCGATCCTGCTCGTTATCCTCTATGCTTATTACACGCAGGTGAAGCGCGCCCGCGACGCCGACGACATCTTCCTGGAATCGAACTTGCGGGTCGAGACGGCGCTGTCGCGCGGCCGCTGCGGCCTCTGGGATTTCGATTTCGAGAACCGCGAATTCTTCTGGTCGCGCTCAATGTACGACATGCTCGGCCTGCCCGGTTCCGACAAGACGATGGGCTTCGGCGAGGCAGCACGGCTGATGCATCCCGATGACGGCGGGCTGTACGAGATCGCGCGCGCCATCGCCAATGGCCACTCCGGCCAGGTCGACCAGATCTTCCGCATGCGCCATGCTGGCGGCCATTACGTCTGGATGCGGGCCCGCGCCCAGGTGATCCGCAGCAATTCCGGCCGCATGCACCTGATCGGCATCGCTATGGACGTGACCGAACAGCATCGGCTTGCCCAGCGCTATGCGGAAGCCGACCAGCGGCTCGCCGATGCCATCGAATGCACCTCGGAGGCCTTCGTGCTCTGGGACAAGAACGATCGCCTCGTCATGTGCAACACCCATTTCCAGCAGGCCTATGGGCTGCCGGACAGCGTGCTCGTGCCCGGCACCGAGCGCTCGATCGTCAATGCCGCTGCCGCCCGCCCCGTCATCGAACGGCGGATCGCCGATGCCGACGGCTCCGGCTATTCGCGTACGACCGAGGTGCAGCTTGCCGACGAGCGCTGGCTGCAGATCAACGAACGGCGCACCCGCGACGGCGGGCGGGTCTCGGTCGGGACCGATATCACCTTGATGAAACGCCACCAGGAGCGGCTGCGCGAATCCGAACGCCGGCTGATGGCAACGATCGGCGATCTCTCCGCCTCGCGCCAGACGCTGGAGGCCCAGAAATCCGAGCTTTCGACTGCTAACGCCAACTACCAGGCGGAGAAGGAGCGCGCCGAGGCCGCCAACAAGGCGAAATCGGAATTCCTCGCCAACATGTCGCATGAGCTGCGCACGCCGCTCAACGCCATCCTCGGCTTCTCGGAAATCCTGCAGAACCAGATGTTCGGGCCGCTCGGCTCACTGAAATACGATGAATATGCTCGTGATATCCACGACAGCGGCAAACATCTGCTCAACGTCATCAACGACATCCTCGACATGTCGAAGATCGAGGCCGGACACCTCAGGCTGCACCGCGAGCGTATCGACCTCGTGCCGCTGATTGAGGAAAGCCTGCGCTTCACCGCCATTCCGGCGGCTGAGAAGAATATCGTCATCGACCAGCGCATCTGCTCCGGCCTGACGCTAATGGCCGACCGCCGGGCGATGAAACAGGTGCTGCTCAACCTGCTCTCCAATGCCGTGAAATTCACCGACAATGGCGGTCGCATTGCGGTGCGCACACGCCGCATCGACGGCACCGTCGTCGTCACCATAGCCGACACCGGCATCGGCATTCCGCGCTCGGCGCTCTCCAAGATCGGCCAGCCCTTCGAACAGGTGCAGAGCCAGTATGCCAAGAGCAAGGGCGGCTCCGGCCTCGGGCTCGCCATCTCCCGCTCGCTGACCTCACTGCATGGCGGGCGCATGAAGATCCGCTCTCGCGAAGCGATCGGCACCGTGATCTCGCTGCGCATTCCGGATGATGTCTAGGGTCGCTCCACATTGGACGAAAGATTCAGGACCACGGCATCAAGCCCCCGATGAATTAGGCGGTTATCCCTCTGCCTCGAGGCAATCGGCGATGTGGATCACGTGGTCCGGCAATGGTTTTGAACTCCATCTAACGCCCGTCGTTGCCCGTCCCTGTGATACCTGCGCCATACGGCTCTACGAGGCCCCGCATCAACGGATAGAAAACGCAGAAGCGCTAAAGTATCCAAAATGCGAAGTAAAAATTGCGTTTAAGCAGCGCAATTTATGCAGATATGCGAAGGTAACGATTTAGCAACTGCCGCAACCGATAACAGGCGTGTAGCTGACAAACACTCTTCATCTTCCTGCTCAGCTTAAATCAATTTCCGTCGGGTGAATCACTCATCCGACTACCGTTTCTGCGAACTATTCTCAGGATCTTAAGACGGGGGATCATGACGACATCCCGTCAGCTTTCCATACAGAGAAATCTAATGTTGCCGTCATCCGTCTTCTCCCGCATCAGCTCCAAACTTGCAATCATGTCTGGTCTCGGAATGGTGATGGTCATCACCATGCTGACGACCACGTGGCTGACGAACCGAATGGTCGGCGAAAGCTCCAGTCTCGAACGGCAACAGCTGATCATTTCGCGCAATGCCGTGGATACCAAGGCTTCTGTTCGAGGCATGCAGGTCGGCGTACGCGACCTCCGCCTTGCGGATTCGACGGACAAGGTTGCAGCTGCCGTTGCCTTCATAACCGAGAACCACGAATCGGCGAGCAAATACCTGAACGAGGCGATGTCCGCCATGGCAGTGGGTGTCGACTCGGATCGAATGCAGAAGGTCAAGGGCATGACCGACGCTTACTTCGCCTTGGCGGGCGATCTCGCGAAGGTCATCGGCGCAAAGCTCGGTCAATCGGCGACTGATACAAACCTGAAAGGGCAAGAGGAAGAACTTAGGGCAAAGCTCCTGGGAATTGCTCAAAATGCGACCAAGACGTTGGACGAGGGCGTTACAGCCGCCAAGGAGAGTGCGCAGCAAGCAGACGTTGACAAGATCGCGATCCAAAGTTTGGCCCAGAAGCTGAATCTCGGTGTTGGCATGCTTGTTCTCATGACTCTCGCAGCGTCCGCTGCTTTCGGCAGCCGCGCTATCGCCAAGCCGATTGCGCGGATCACCAGCGCGATGGGCAATCTCGCTTCCGGCGATACAACGGCACAGGTCCCGTTCGTCGGTCGTCTGGATGAGATCGGGGCAATGGCGGCCGCGGTGGACGTATTCCGGGAAGCGGCCATTACCAACAGCCGTCTCGAAGGTGACGCGCGGGCGTCGCGTGAACAACAGGACGCCGAGCGGGCCGCTACGCAGAAGCGCATGGAAATGGAAGCTGAGCAACTGCGCTTTGCCTCCGAACATCTCGGCGCCGGCCTGAAGCGCTTGGCGGCCGGTGACCTGGCCTTTCAGCTGAACGAGGCTTTTGCACCCGACTTCGAACCTCTGCGTCATGACTTCAACGAGTCGGTCCGCCAGCTGAATGCGGCTCTGTCGACGATGGCTGAGAGCATCACCATAATGGACGGTGGCACACGCGAGATCGCCACTGGCGCCGGGGATCTCGCCAAACGCACCGAGCAGCAGGCTGCCTCGCTGGAGGAGACCGCGGCCGCGCTCGATCAGATCACCGCCAATGTCAGCTCGTCGACGAAGACGACGGAAGAAGCCCGCACCGTCGCTACCCAGGCCAACCAGAGTGCGGCGAAATCCGCCGAGGTGGTTTCACAGGCCGAAGAGGCGATGCGGCGGATCGAGCAGAGCGCACAGCAGATCTCCAACATCATCGGCGTCATCGACGAGATCGCCTTCCAGACCAATCTGTTGGCGCTCAACGCCGGGGTCGAGGCGGCGCGTGCCGGCGAGGCAGGCAAGGGCTTTGCGGTCGTCGCGCAGGAAGTGCGCGAACTGGCGCAACGTTCGGCCAAGGCAGCCAAGGAGATCAAGGACCTCATTCAAAATTCGACGGCCGAAGTGGAAGGCGGCGTGAAGCTGGTGCACGATACCGGAGAGGCATTGAACGTCATCGGTAGCTTCATCAGGCAGATCAACGACCATATGAGCTCGATCTCCGTCTCCGCAAAGGAGCAGGCGACAGGTTTGGCGGAGATCAACACAGCGGTCAATTCGATGGACCAGAGCACGCAGCAGAATGCGGCGATGGTGGAAGAATCGACGGCTGCCGCATCAAGCCTGGCCCAGGAAGCCGCGAAGCTTCGCGACCTTGTCGCTCGCTTCAAACTAGGGGCAGCCGCACCGCGGGTGGCCAGTCATGCCAGCCAGCCAGTCACTTCACCTGCCCGCGCACTGACTCAGAAAATTGCCGGCGCCTTCGGCCGCGGCAGCACGGCTATCGCCGCTCAGACGTGGGAAGAATTTTGATGAACGCTCAACTGCTGGGCTGAACTGGAATTGCTAAGCTTTTACAGCAGTCAGGAATATTTTCCTGACCGCTTTCGAAAGCCGCTTCACCTCCCCCTCCAACGTCTTGATGTCAGGGCAGTCGCCGGCTCGGCAGACGAGTTCGGTGAGGCCGGCGGGTGCATCGTTCGGATCGAACGGGCCGTCGATGGAGAGGCGGATCAATTGTGAAAGGCCGGTGTAGAGCGCGAAGGCCTCGAGGCATATGTCGAGATCGGCCGTCGCCATCAGCCTGTCACCGAGCACCTTCAGGGCCTCGCCTGTGCTCATGCCGTTCACGGCAATGCCGACGCCCCTGGTCGGGGCAATAAGCGCCAGATACTGGGCGATGAATTCGAGGTCGATGACGCCACCGGGGATCAGCTTCAGGTCCCACGGACCGGATGGCGGCTTTTCCTTGTCGATCAGTTCGCGCATCTCTGCGACGTCATGCGCCACCTTGGCAATGTCGCGATCGGCCGACAGCACTTCCCGAATGATCTGCTCCGCCTCGGTGATGAGGCTGTCGTCACCGCAGATCAGCCGCGCCCGGCTGAGCGCCATGTGCTCCCAGGTCCATGCCTCCTCGCGCTGGTATTTGCCGAACGAATTGATGCGGGTGGCGACCGGTCCCTTGTTGCCGGAGGGGCGTAGCCGCATGTCCACCTCATAGAGCACGCCCTCCGCGGTCGGGGCCGAGAACGCGGCGATCAGCCGTTGGGTAATGCGGGTGAAATAACGCGTTGCGTCGAGCGGCTTCGGCCCATCGGATTCGGCAGCAGCGTCGTCATAATCGTAGAGCAGGATCAGATCGATGTCTGAGCCTGCCGTCAGCTCGAAGCTGCCGAGCTTGCCCATGCCGGCAATCGCGATGCGCCCGCCGGGATAGTCGCCATGGGCTGCCCGCATCTCGCTCACCACGGCATCGAGCGCTGCTGATATGATGAGGTCGGCGAGATGGGTGAAGGCGCGTGCGGCCATCGCGCCGTTAATCGCTCCGGTGAGCAGGCGGATACCGATCAGGAAGCGCTGCTCTGCGGCAAAGATGCGCAGCCGGTCGAGCACCTCCTCATAGTGGCGCGCCTGGGCAAGCGAACCCTTCAGCCGCTCGCCGAGATAATCGCGCGTCGGCAGCTCGGCCATCAGGCCCGGATCGAGCATGCCGTCGAAGACATGCGGTTTGGCAGCGATCACCTCGGCAAGCCGTGGTGCCGAGGACATGATATTGACGATCAGCGACAAAAGCGCCGGGTTGCTGCCGAGCAGCGAGAAGAGCTGGATGCCGGAGGGAAGGCCCGAAATGAAGCTGTCGAAGCGCAACAGCGCCTCGTCGGCGCGCTTGCTTTCGCCGAAGACGCGCAGCAGCTCCGGCGCCAGCTCCGTCAGCCTTTCACGCGCCTCCACCGATTGCGTCGCGCGGTAGCGGCCATAGTGCCAGGTGCGGATGATGCGGGAAATGTCGGACGGCCTGTTGAAACCGAGTTTCTTCAGCGTCTCCAGCGTATCCGGGTCGTCGCCCTGGCCGGTGAAGACGAGGTTTCCGGTCTCGGCGGAAAGCTTGCTCTCCTGTTCGAACAGCTGGGCATAACGCCGCTCCACCGTCTTCAGCACGCCGACCAGCCGTTCGGAGAAACTCGGCGTATCGGTGAAGCCCATCATGAAGGCGATACGCTTCAGGTCGGCATCGGTCTCCGGCAGCAGGTGGGTCTGCTCGTCGCGCACCATCTGGATGCGATGCTCGACATCGCGCAGGAACCAATAGGCCTCCGTCAGTTCGTCGCGGGTTTCCGCGTCGATCCATTTCGCCTTGGTGAGTTCGCCGAGCGTCTCCTCCGTCGCCCGGCCGCGCAGCGACGGCATGCGGCCGCCTGCGATCAGTTGCTGCGTCTGGACGAAGAATTCGATCTCGCGGATGCCGCCGCGGCCAAGCTTGACGTTATGGCCTTTGACCGCGATCGCGCCGTGTCCCTTATGCGCATGGATTTGCCGCTTGATCGAATGGATATCGGCAATCGCCGCGTAATCGAGATATTTGCGGAAGACGAAAGGGGCGAGCCCGCGCAGGAATTCTGCACCCGCGGAAAGGTCGCCGGCAATGGCGCGCGCCTTGATGAAAGCTGCCCGTTCCCAATTCTGGCCCCTGCCCTCGTAATAGATCATCGCCGCATCGACCGGGATCGCGAGCGGCGTCGAGCCGGGGTCTGGACGCAGCCGAAGATCTGTGCGGAAGACGTAACCGTCCGCCGTGCGCTCCTGCAGGATGCGCACCAGGCGGCGCATCATCCTCGGGAAAATGTCGATCGCGTCATCCGGGTCGGGCACGATACCCGCCTGCTCGTCGAAGAAGACCACGAGGTCGATATCGGAGGAATAGTTGAGCTCGCAGGCGCCGAGTTTGCCCATGCCAAGCACGATTAGCCCCGAGCCCTTGCTTGGCGCCGCCAGATCCAGCAGCCGCAGCTTTCCGCCCTCATGGGCGGCCAGCAGCAAATAGTCTATCGCGGCGGCAACCGATGCTTCGGCGAGCTCGCTCAGCCAGGCCGTCGTCGCCCGTCCGTCGAAGATGCGCGCGAGATCGGCAACAGCGACGAGAAAGGCAACCTTGCGCTTGATGGTGCGCAGCCTGGTCATCACCAGGGATTCCGCAGGTGCGGCGCCTTCGCCGTCAGGTTGCCAGCAGCGCCGCGCCTCGGCGATCAACGCTTCGATCTGCGGTTCCAGCGGTTCGTTGACGGCGCCGGCAAGAACGGCGGGGTCGAGATTGACGATTTCACGCAGATAGGGCGACAGCGTCAGCACCGCGGCGATGAAATCGCGCAGCGGCCCCTCAGTCTTCAGCATCGTGGCCACCGACGGCTCGCTCTTGCCCGCCTCCTGAAGGTCGGCCAGCGCCAGCTTCAGCTCCGTCTGGTTCAGCGGACGCAGCATCCCTTCGGCCACATCCTTCAGACCATGCGTCGATTTCGTCAGCATGCGCTCTCCTAGCCTTGCCGCCGAAGGAAGCGCCACGCAGAATCGTGGATGACCTCCTTCGACCGGCATTAAACTAGGGTCTTGGCGGCAAACCGCCAATACGCGATTCAGCCGATCGTGCTTTGGCAGAAAACTCAGGCAACGGGCATGGTCGCCAATAGCGTTTCGAGCTTGTCGTAGGCATCCGAAACGCCGGTCGACATGCCTGTTTTCAGCACGAAGTCGCGCGTCTCCTTGCTGTCGTAGAGGATGGTGTTGGTCATCTCGGTCCGCCCGCCCCTCTCTTTGAAGATCAGCGTCGACAGCGATTCCGCGCCGCCATCGAAGATTTCGGTGGCGACCAGACGTTCCGATGGAACGATCTCCTTGAAGATGCTCGTCAGGCCGAGGTCTGGCTGGCCTTCCATCCTCCAGAGAAGACGCAGCTTTCCGCCGACGCGGAGGTCGACCTCGCAGACGGCAAATTCGGAATCGAACGGCACCAGCCAGCGCTTCAGCAACTCCGGCGTCGTATAGGCCTTGAAGATCATTTCGCGCGGGGCATCAAAGCTGCGCGCCATGCTGATTTCGCGGTCGCTCGGCAGGCTGATTTCCAGATCTGTCTTGCTCATGCTTCATTTCCTCCTTCGGCCTTCATGGCCTTTTCCTCGTCCTTCAACTCTTCCAGCAACGTGTCGAGCCGTTGGAACTTCGCCTCCCAGAGCGTGCGGTAACGGTCCAGCCAATGGTTCACCTGGGTAAGAGGCTCAACCTCGATCCGGCAAGGCCGCCGCTGGGCATCGCGGCCGCGTGTGATCAGCCCGGCATTCTCCAGGACCTTCAAATGCTTGGAAACAGCCGGCTGGCTCATCGCAAACGGTTCGGCTAGTTCCAGCACCGATGCCTCGCCCTCGAGCAAGCGGGCAAGGATCGCGCGCCGTGTCGGATCGGCAAGAGCGGCGAATGTTGCATCCAGTCCCGACGTCGAAAGCATTTATATAACCTTTTAGTTTTATAACTTATTAGCTATATAAATGACTAACCGAAGGCGGTCAAGCCCTCGCGGCGGCCCACCACATTGATTAACATCGGTAAAGTCAGGCGGCCTTGGCCGGGAAGATCATGCTGACCGTCAATCCGCGCCGTTCAGGCTTGTCGGGATCGGTATCGGAGAGTTCCAGCCGGCCGTTGTGCAGCTCCATCACCGCTTCAACAAGCGAAAGCCCAAGCCCCGTTCCGGGCTTCGAACGGCTTTCGTCAAGGCGAACGAAGCGCTTCACCACGTCGTCCCGCCTTTCGGCCGGAACGCCCGGCCCGTGATCGGCAACCGAAAGGCAGATACCATCAGGGTGGCGAGCAAGCTTCAGCAACACCTCGCCCGCTCCCTCTGTATCGGAGGAATATTTGATCGCATTGTCGAGCAGGTTGAAAATCGCTTGGCCGATCAGCTCGCGATTGCCCTGCACTTCCACATCAGGCTCGATGCTGGAGCTGAGGCCGAGCCCGGCCTCTTCCGCCGCCGGCTCGTAAAGCTCGGCGCTATCGGAGACGATCGCCGAAAGCTCGACAGGCGACATTTCCGCCGCGACCGATCCGGCCTCGACGCGGGAGATCATCAACAGCGCGTTGAAGGTACGGATCAACTGGTCCGATTCGGAAATGATGCCTTCGAGCGCGGTGCGGCGCGTCTCGCCATCCGATATATCGAGCGCGTCGGCCGCCTTGTTGCGCAATCGCGTCAGCGGCGTCTTGAGGTCGTGGGCGATGTTGTCGGAGACCTGCCGCAGACCCTCGTTCAGCTTCTCGATGCGTTCGAGCATGGTATTCAAAGACACCGACAACCGGTCGAATTCATCACCCGATCCGCCCACGGGCAAGCGCTGCGACAGGTCGCCGGCCATGATCTTCTTGCTTGCATCCGACATGCGGTCGATGCGTTTCAGCGCGTTGCGGCCGATAGCGAACCAGATGATGATCGCGCCGAGCCCCATGATCGCCAAAGCCACCATCAGCGCCTGGCGCACCAGCAGACGGAAACGCTCGGGATCGCCGAGGTCGCGGCCAATCAGGATTCTAAGGCCGTTGTCGAGCACGAAGATATTGGCGATCGCTCTGTGGCGGCGCTCGATGCCGCTGTCGGTATAGCGCTGATAGATGAAGGGGGCGGAGGTCCAGCCGATCTCCTCGAAGACCCCCGGCTGCACCGAGGCGACGTTGCCGGCGAGGATATCGCCCGAGGGACCGGCGATGATGTAGAGGTTGGCGCCCGGCTGGCGGGCGCGCCGCTCCATGGTGCGCAGGAGAAGGTTCATGCCGCCGGTGTCATAGGCGCGCTGCACCTGCTCCACCTCCTGCCTGACGGCGTCGCGGATCTGGCCGGTCAGCAGCCGTTCCGACATCGCCGTCACATAAAAGACGAGTGTCGCGGCGCAGATGGCAAAAAGCAGGATGTAGAGTGCCGAAAGGCGGACTGCGGTGGACTTGAAGAGAACCCTGAAGCGGCTCATCCCTCGTCCTTGATCATATACCCCGCGCCCCGAATGGTCTTCAGGAGCGGCTGGCTATAGTCTTTTTCGATCTTCGAGCGCAGGCGCGAGACGTGCACGTCGATGACGTTGGTCTGCGGGTCGAAATGGTAGTCCCAGACGTTTTCGAGCAGCATGGTGCGGGTCACCACCTGGCCGGCATTCTTCATCAGATATTCAAGCAGGCGGAATTCGCGCGGCTGCAGCAGGATCTCCTTGCCGCCGCGGCGCACCTCGTGGGAAAGCCGGTCGAGCTCGAGATCGCCGACGCGATAGACGACATCCTGATCCGGCGTGCCCTTGCGGCGGCCGAGCACCTCGACACGCGCCAGCAATTCGCTGAAGGCATAGGGCTTCGGCAGGTAGTCGTCGCCGCCGGCGCGGAGACCGGTCACGCGGTCATCAACCTGACCCAGCGCGGAGAGGATGAGGACCGGCGTATGGATGGCCTTGCGGCGCAGCTCGCTGATGACGGACAGCCCGTCCCGGCGCGGCAGCATGCGGTCGATGACGATGACGTCGTAGGTATTTTCGGACCCCATAAACAGACCGCTCTCGCCGTCGCTGGCGTGATCGGCGACGATGCCTGCCTCACGAAAGGCTTTCGTGAGGTAGACTGCGGCTTCGAGATCATCTTCGATGATGAGAATCTTCATGCGGCCGACATTACCCACCGGCTGCGTTTCGGCAAGGCTCAAAGCATGTTCCTGGGGGGCGGCACTCATTGATATCGTCCTTCAAAGATCAGAGGAATCGAGCCGCGCGGACTTTCGTCCGCGCGGCTGCTGTTTCCCCAGGGATCAGCCCTGGCCGTTGATCGGAAGCGCTACGAAGCGGCTTCCCTCGCCGGACTGGATCTGGAAGAGCGCGCGGGTGCGGCCGTCCTTCTTGGCCTGGTTCAGCACCCTGACGACATCGGCGGCGGTGGAGACCTCCTGATTGTTGACGGAGGTGATCTTTTCGCCTTCCTTGATACCCTTGTCGGCAGCGTCGGAGTCCGGGTCGATACCCGTAATCGCCAGGCCCTTGCCATCCTCGGAGGGACCGACCGTCAGGCCGAGATCGGCGAGCGCCTTCTCGGAAGCCGGTGCCTCGGGCTGCTGCGGCTGGTTGTTGTCATCGGCGGACGCATCCTTCTGGTCGGCCGGCAACGTGCCGAGTTCGACGGTGAGAGACTGCGCCTTGCCGGCGCGCCAGACCGAAAGTTCCGCCTTGCTGCCGGGCTGCATCGCGCCGATGCGGCGGCTGAGGTCACGCGCATCCTTGATCGTTTCACCGTTGAGGGCGGTGACGACGTCGCCAGCCTTCATACCGGCCTTGTCACCCGGCGATCCGGACTGCGGAGCGACAACGAGCGCACCACTCGGTTCGGACAGGCCGATGGATTCGGCGATATCCTTGGTCACCGGCTGGATCTGGACTCCCAGCCAGCCGCGCGAGACCTGGCCGTCCTTCATCAGGTCGGCAACGACATCCTTGGCAGTCGAGGCCGGAATGGCGAAGGCGATGCCGACGCTGCCGCCGGACGGCGAGAAGATCGCGGTGTTGATGCCGACGACTTCGCCGTTGAGATTGAAGGTCGGGCCACCGGAGTTGCCGCGGTTCACGGCGGCATCCACCTGGAGGTAGTCGTCATAAGGACCGGAGCCGATGTCGCGGCCGCGAGCCGAGACGATGCCTGCGGTGACCGTGCCACCGAGACCGAAGGGGTTGCCGACAGCGACGACCCAGTCGCCGACGCGGACGTTGTTGTCGTCGGCCCAGTTGACATAGGTGAACTTCTTGCCCTTGCCGTCGACTTTCAGGACAGCGAGGTCGGTGCGCGGATCCTTGCCGATCAGCTTGGCATCGAGCTCGGTGCCGTCATTCATGACGGCGACGAAAGCCTGACCATCGGAAACGACGTGATTGTTGGTAACGATGTAGCCGTCCTCAGAGATGAAGAAGCCGGAGCCCTGGGCGACCGGGCGAAGGCGGCCCTTGCCGTTCGGACCGCCAGGACCGTTCTGGCCGAAGCGGTGCTGATGACCCTGCTGGTCATTCGGATCCTGCTGACCGAACTGCTTGAAGAAGCGCTTCAGCGGATGATCGTCGGGAAGGTCATCGAAGCCGCGGCCGTTGAAATCGAAGGAGAAGCCTTCATTGTTGTCGGCGACGGGATTGACGCGGTTTTCGACACGGACGGAAACGACCGCCGGTGAAACGGCGTCGACGACGTTGGCGAAGCTCGGAACGGCAGGCGCCTGAACCTTGACAGCTTCGGCATAAGACCGGGTGATTTCGAGCGGAACGCCGGTTGCGAGCACAGCGGCTGCGATACCGGCGACGGTAGAAGCCTTGAGCACGGTGGCGAGGGACGGACGTCCGTTGAAATTCTTGAGCATTGGAGCACCTTCTCTTGTTCTTAGATCTTCAGACCGGCAGCGCCGGATCAGTCGATGACTGAAGATATAGGACGTCGCACCTTACTGCGAACTGTCCGGCCAATGAAAAATTCGTAATGTTTAAAATGTTTGGCAAGGGGCCAAACGCAGATGGACTTCACCCGCAGCGGCCTCCGCCTCAGGGAACCTGCGCTACACGCGCTCCTTTGCGGAAGCGGCCTTCAATTCCCGTAGACTTCGGTCGGCTAGTATTTATGCGTTCAGACCGGCTCACCTTCAGAGGTACGGCTCCCGAACCGTTCTGAGACGGCTCTTACCACCGTCGCAAAGTTGAGTTTTTCAGCGGTTTGTCGATTCCTGTGCTTTGGTCGACAGCTGCTTCAACACATCTACGAAGTCATCGAAGCGCTCCTTTCCAACCTCTTTGGACCATTGCTCATGCAACTGCCGAAGACATCCGAAAATGGCTGCGACGACTTCATGTCCCCGTGGCGTCAGATAGACCAGTCGGCGATCGCTGCCGTCGGCTGCACGTCGCTCGATATAACCCAGGTCTTCAAGCTGGCTGAGCAGATAGTTCACAGCTTGTCGCGACATCCGCTTCTGACGCGCGAGCTCGGACGGTCTCATGCCATCCGGCAGCGGAAACGAGAACACGGCAAAATGCGCTTCCTGGAAGTCGACAAATCCTGCCTCGTGAATGGCTTGCAGCATGCGGTCGCGCACATGTTGCCAGACAACGCGCAACAGCGCGCCGAAGAACGGCGGACCGGGCAAGGCGTCGGGAATTGAATTCGGGGGCAAGAGGATTGACATGTATGTAAAGTCACTTTACTTGTTGATGTAAAGCTACTTTACATTGTGGAGGCCTCATATGGAAGCGGTACGAAACGATATCGTGCGGATTGGGCAACTCGAACTGCGTTTTCTTATCAGTGAAGCCGGCGCGACGGTGTTCGAATTCACAGTGCCATCTCGGGCGCGCGTCCCTGCTCCGCATCATCATCGGGATGCCGACGAATTCCTCTACGGCCTCGAAGGCGCGCTCACTGTCATCGTCGACGGGCAAACGCACGAGATTCGCGCCGGCGACGCCATATTCATTCCGCGAGGGGCGGTGCACCATCACGAGAACCTGCATGATGGGACAGCCAAGGTCTTGGCGACCATCACGCCGGGTACGATTGGACGGCGTTATTTCGAGGAAATTGCAGAGGTGGTGAACGTGCCCGGCAAACCGGACCTCGCTAAGGCCAATGAGATCATGCTCCGCCACGGACTGGTCCCGGTCTGATCAGTTCACCTAAATCTCGCAATTTTCCAGTTGATTGCGCATCACCCGCCGCAGCGCACAAGTCGCGCTGGAGAGTTACCGGCTAGCCGGTTACTTTTTCAGAAGCTCGCTCAGCCGCGCCTGCTCGTCCGCCGTCAGCTTGCTGCCGGTCGGCTTGCCCGCCCTCTTGCGCGCAAAGAGGAGCAGCGACAGTCCGCCGGTAAGCACCAGCAGCGCCGGGGCGCCCCAGAGCAGCGCCGTCTTCACGCTGAAACGCGGCTTCAGCAGCACGAACTCGCCATAGCGCGAGACGATATAGTTCAGCACCGCCTCGTCGCTGTCACCGTCGGTGATGCGCTCACGCACCAAGAGGCGCAGATCCTTGGCCAGATCGGCGTTGGAATCGTCGATCGACTGGTTCTGGCAGACCATACAGCGCAGTTCCGCCGACAGAGCGCGAGCCCGCGCCTCGAGCGCCGGATCGGCCAGCACCTCGTCCGGATTGACGGCGAAGGCGGGGGCCGTCATCAGCAGCAAAGCGAAGGCTAGGAGGAGACGCCGCATCATTCCGCCGGCTCCATTGCAGGCGTTGCCGGCTTCGCCTTGCGACGCGGGGCGCCGACACGCAGGCGCCGGTCGGAGAGCGAGACGAAGCCGCCGAAGGCCATGATCAGCGCTCCACCCCAGATGCAGAGGATGAACGGCTTCCACCAGATGCGCACGACGATGCCGCCGTCCTTGGTGGCGTCGCCGAGCGAGACGTAGAGCTGGCTGAGCCCGAAGGTCAAAATGCCGGCCTCCGTCGTCGGCATCTGGCGGGCCGTATAAAGGCGCTTGGCCGACCAGGTGTCGGCGACCGCAACACCAGCGCGCCGGACGGTGAAGTGGCCGCGGTCCTCGGTATAGTTCGGCCCCCTACCCGGCTGCATGCCGTCGAAATTCAGGCTGTAACCGCCGGCATCGACCGTCTGGCCGGGCTTCATTTCGATGACGTGCTCCGTCTGGAAGGTCGTGACGGCGACGATGCCGAGCACGGTGATACCGAGCCCGGCATGGGCGAGCGCCGTGCCGAAGGCAGAACGCGGCAGACCGGTCAGACGGCGCCAGGCGACACTACCCGAAACCTTGCCGATGCCAGCGCGATACCAGAGATCGGCTACTGCGCCGAGGACGAGGAACAGCCCGGCGGCGAGCCCGAGCACTGAAAGCACCGGCCCGCCATGTTCGATATAGAAGAAGATCAGCGCCGCAACGAAGGCTAGCCCCGCTACAACATAGAGCCGCTGCAGGGCGCCGAGCAGATCGCCGCGCTTCCAGGCGAGCAGCGGCCCGAAGGGCACGATGACGATCAGCGGCGCCATCAGCAGGCCGAAGGTCATGTTGAAGAAGGGCGGCCCGACGGAAATCTTGTCGCCGGTCAGGGTCTCCAGCAACAGAGGATAGAGCGTGCCTGTCAGCACCGTGCCGCAGGCAACCGTCAGGATCAGATTGTTGACGACGAGCGCGCCCTCGCGCGAAATCGGCGCAAACAGCCCGCCGGCCGACAGCCGCGGCGCGCGGAAGGCGAAGAGCGACAGTGCGCCGCCAATGAAGATCAGCAGGATGCAGAGGATGAAGATGCCGCGTGAGGGATCGCTGGCAAAGGCATGCACCGAGGTCAACACACCGGAGCGCACGAGGAATGTGCCCATCAGCGACAGCGAGAAGGTGAGGATCGCCAGCAGCACCGTCCAGATCTTCAGCGCCTCGCGCTTTTCCATGACGAGTGCGGAATGCAGAAGCGCGGTACCGGCAAGCCACGGCATGAAGGAGGCGTTTTCCACCGGATCCCAGAACCACCAGCCGCCCCAGCCGAGCTCGTAATAGGCCCAGTAGGAGCCCATGGCGATGCCAAGGGTCAGGAAGGTCCAGGCGGCCAGCGTCCAGGGCCGCACCCAACGGGCCCAGGCGGCATCGATACGCCCTTCCAGAAGGGCCGCGACCGCAAAAGAGAAGCAGACGGAGAAGCCGACATAGCCGAGGTAGAGCAGCGGCGGGTGGATCGCGAGACCGACATCCTGAAGGACCGGATTGAGATCGCGGCCTTCGGCCGGCGCCGGATCGAGGCGGAGAAAGGGATTGGAGGTCAGCAGAATGAACAGCGTGAAGGCAACCGAGATCCAGCCCTGCACGGCCAGCACGTTGGCTTTCAGCGTCTCCGGCAGATTGCGCCCGAAGACGGCAACCACCGCGCTGAACAGTGTCAGGATCAACAGCCAGAGCATCATCGATCCCTCGTGATTGCCCCAAACGCCCGAATATTTATAGATCAGCGGCACCAGCGAATGCGAATTCTCCCAGACGTTCTGCACGGAGAAATCCGAGACGACATGAGCATAGGTCAGAACGCCGAAGGAGAAGGCGACAAGCGAAAACATCGTGACCGAGCCGATCGTCGCCACATCCATCATCGCGGAATCATGACGGCGGGCCCCCAAAACCGGCACGATGGAGAGGATGAGCGCCGTTGCAAGCGCCAGCACCAGCGCGTAATGGCCGATCTCGATGATCATGGCGTCGCCTTCGCTTCCTGCCCCGAACCTTGCTGGCCCTGGCCTTCCTTCCACAAACCCTGGGCTTTCAGCCTGTCGGCCACGTCCTTCGGCATGTAGGTCTCGTCATGCTTTGCAAGCACGGTGTCGGCGACGAAGACGTTCGTTCCCGGCGTAAACATGCCTTCGGTGACGACGCCCTGTCCCTCGCGGAAGAGATCGGGGAGGATGCCGGTATATCTGACCTTTACAGCATTGGTGCTGCCGTCGGTGACGGAAAATTCCACGGTCGAGCCGGTATCGCGCACGACGCTGCCCTCGCCGACCAGGCCGCCAAGCCGGATACGGGTTTCCGGCGCCACCGGCGTCTTTGCGAGATCCGCGGGCATGTAGAAATAGGCGACCGACTGGCTGAAGGCGAACATAACAAGCAGTACGGCGGCTGCGATGAAGCCCATGCCGCCTGCGATCACCGCGAGGCGCTTCTGCTTGCGCGTCATTGCGTCGATCCTTCCGTAGATATGCCGAGTTCCCTGGCAAGCGCCAGCAATTGCCTGCCCTGCTCACCGGACGGCGGAAAGGCCACAAGCCCGCGCCTCAAGGCGCCGGCGGCGCGATCCTTGTCGTTCAATACGGCGTAAGAGCGGACGAGCCGCATCCATCCCTCGAAGTTTTTCGGATCCTGGCTGAGCTTGGCATCGAGGCTTTCGACCATACCGCGGATCATTTGCTGACGGTCGCCGGCGCTCATATTCTCAGCCGCCGCCACATCTTCCTGCGTGGGGTTGCCGGGGGGCACCGGCGCGCCGGGGGCACTAGGATTGCCAGAGGCACTCGGATTGCCAGAGGCGGACGGATCGGCGCCGGTGCTTGGGGTCGTGCCGCCATTCATGGCTATATGCTCGTTGACAAGCGGCAGCCAGGGCGCATCGGCCGGCGATTGTTTCGCCAGCGTCTCGAAGGCCTGGCGCGCCTCGTCGGGTCGTCCCGCCTGCTCCATGCTGAGGGCGATGTAGAAGCGGGCACGCGGATTGTTCGGCTCCAGCGTCAGCGACTGCTCGAGCACCTGACGCGCCTCTTCCGTCACCACGCCATCGGAGAGCGCCATCAGCGTCTCGGCAAGGCCGTCGAGCCGGGCCGGGCTCGGGCCGAGAAGCCGGACGGCATTGCGGTAGGCAGCCTGCGCGTCATTCGCCCGCATCGTGCGGAAATAGATCGGCGCCAGCACGTCCCAGCCCTTGCCGTCATCGGGATTTTGCGCCAAATGGCGTTCCGCCTTGGCGATCAGCACGGCCACGTCATCGCCGGGATTTTCCAGCCGCGCTTCCAGCGGCTGCGAGGGCAGGTCCGGCCGGCCCGTCGTCAAATACAAACAGAGCCCGAGAACCGGCAGGAGCAAGAGGACAAAGGCCTCGGTGAAACGGTGATGCCGTGCCGCCTTTGGCGTCTCCCTCGGCTCATCGGCAGAAACGGCGATCAGCCGCCGGCCGATTTCCGCCCTGGCATAATCAGCCTCCTCCGGGGTAATCAGGCCGCCATTGAGATCCCGGTCGAGTTCGCGCAACTGGTCGCGATAGACCGCCGCCTCGCCCGCGCGGCTACTCTCCGCCGCCTTCGCTCCGCGCAGAAGGGGGTAAAGCAGGATGGCGGCGACGACTGCCGTGAGAACGGCAACGAGAATCCAGAACAGCATGTCGCCCAAATACTTGAAGCGCGCCTTCATTCCAACTGCCAAAGCCGGAATGACGAAGATTTGAGGCTATAAGCCGCAATTCAGAGCGGCGACCAGCTTCCGTCGTCGTTGCGGCAGGCCGCGCCCCGCACCACGGTGTCCTTGCCGTCGATAGTCAGCGTATGGGTATATTGCCGGCAGTTCTGCGAACCGACCTGATAGGGTGCTGCCGCGACAACCTTGCCATTGATGTCCTTGCCGGTCCAAAGCATCGGCTGGCCGACGGCGGCTCCCTCCAGCGCCCGATATTCCGCCTCGAGCGCCCGCTGCTTGTCGCTGTCGCTAAGCGTCACGCCGCTGCGGCCGACGAGGCCGCCCTGCAATGCAGTGATGAAAGCGGCCGATGCCGAGGGCTTGCTCGAAAAAATGCCGCGTGATGTGGCGCCCTTTGTCGTCACGCAGCCGGACAGCGCGATGGCAACGAAAAGGGTGGAAACGATCATGCCTTGCGAGCGAAAAATCATTGCGTCGAACCACGATCAGAGGTCAAATTCAGCCGATCGAAGTGCAGCGTCCCCGTGTCAGCATTAAGGCAAAGCATGCTATGCATTTGCCACTATCTTTGTGACATCAAGTAGTTGCTCATGCAACATCCTTTGTGACGCCGGGCAGGATAAGCTTCGCCTTCAGCCCGCCCCACTCGCCGCGGGAAAGCTCGAGCCGCCCCTGGTACTCGTTTGATATCTCGGTGACGATCGAAAGACCGAGCCCGGTTCCGGGCTTGCTTTCATCGAGCCTGCGGCCGCGCTTCAGCGCCTCGCGGATCTGGTCAGGCTCCAGGCCCGGCCCATCGTCCTCGACGGCGAGCTCCACCCAGTGGCGGCGTGCGCTCGCCTCCGTCCCCTTCACGTCCTCGCCGGCTTCGACGGCCGAAAGCCGCACCCTGCTTTTGGCAAAACGCGCAGCGTTTTCCAGGAGGTTGCCGACGGTTTCCTCCAGATCCTGCTGCTCCATGGCGACGGCAAGATGCGGCGGCGAAACCACGAGGTCGAATTCGGTATCGACGTTCAGCCGGCGCATGACGCGCACCAGCCGCTCCAGCGCGGGCTCGGCATCGGTGCGGGCAAGCACGGATTCGCGCTGTGCGGCGATGCGCGCCCGGTTGAGATAGGACTGTACCTGCCCCTGCATCGACTCCGCCTGGCTGCGCACCAGCTCGCCATGGGATTTTTCCAGCACCCGCGCCTCGTTCAGGAGCACGGCGATCGGCGTCTTCAGCGAATGGGCGAGATTGCCGACCTGCATGCGCGCCCGCTCGACGATGCGGCGGTTGCTGTCGATCAGGGCGTTGACCTCGTTGGCGAGCGGCAGGATCTCACGCGGGAAATCGCCCTTCAGCTGCTCGCTCTCGCCGGCACGAATGCGCTCAAGTGCTGCTCGCGCCTTGTCGAGCGGCTTCAGGCCGTAGAGAATCGCCAGCGCGTTGACGATCAGGCTGCCGACGCCGAAACCGGCGAGCGCCAGATAGAGGCTGTGGGAAAAGTTGCGGACATCGTCCTCGACGACATCGACATTGCCGGTGACGCGAAAGCGCGCCGCGCGCCCATCGGTATCGAGCACCACTTCGGTTTCGGCCACCTGCACACGGTTTCCGGAGGCATCCGTCACCTGGTAGTAGCGTTCGTAATTCTTGTCGAAGGGCGCCTCGACGACGGAAGGAACCGGAATGAGCGCCGAGCCGAGCGAAGGCGATACCAAAGGGGCGGTCGTATAGGTGCCGAGCGGCTCGACCACCCAGTACCAGCCGGTCTTCGGTTGGGCAAAGCGCAGGTCGCCGAGCTGCGGACTGCCGCTCAACGCCCCCTGATCGCCGATCGTCACCGAATTGATGACGTTATAGAGCTGCGCCCGCAGCAGATCCTGGAAGCCGCGTTCGGCGCTCTTGCGATAGAGCGTGGAAATCAGCAGGCCGATCACAACAAGCGCCACCGTCGACCAGACGGTGGTCAGCAGCAATACACGTGCTGTGAGCGACTTAATTCGCATGTTTCGGCGCTTGGATGCGGTAACCGAGACCGCGCACCGTTTCTATTAGGTCGACGCCCATTTTCTTGCGCAGGCGGCCGACGAAGACTTCGATCGTGTTGGAATCGCGGTCGAAATCCTGGTCATACATATGCTCGACCAGTTCCGTGCGCGAGACGACCTCGCCCATGTGATGCATAAGATAGGCAAGCAGGCGATACTCATGCGAGGTCAGCTTCAGCGTGGTGCCGTTGACCGTCGCCTTCGAGGACTTGGTGTCGAGACGCACCGGCCCGCATATGATCTCGGAGGAGGCATGTCCCGCCGCACGGCGGATCAGCGCCCGAATGCGCGCCAGCACCTCTTCGACGTGGAAGGGCTTGGTGACGTAATCGTCGGCGCCCGCATCGATGCCGGCGACCTTGTCGCTCCAGCGGTCGCGCGCCGTCAGGATCAGCACCGGCACGCCGCGGCCGGCGCCCCGCCATTTTTCGAGAACGGTGACGCCGTCCATCTCGGGCAAGCCGATATCCAGAATGATGGCGTCATAGGGTTCGGTATCGCCAAGGAAGTGGCCCTCCTCGCCGTCGAACGCCTGGTCAACGACATATCCGGCCTCCTTCAGCGTGTCCGCCAACTGCCGGTTCAGATTAACGTCGTCTTCGACTACCAGGATGCGCATCGGTTCGCCTTCGTCCGCTTCAAATCGATCATGTCCTGAATAAGCCGATTCCGCTTACATCGGAACCTTTACCGTCACCTTGCGTGGACGTTGTCCGTTGCCCTGTACAAGAACGGTGATGATGCAGGTATCGCCCACCGGTTGCACGGACAGAAGCTGGCCGCCCGTCTCCTCGACGACCTGGGCTGCGGCGGCGCTGCAATCGCCTGCTACGCGCACGACAAAAGTGCCCGTCGCGTCCGGTGAGGGCGCCGATACCACCAGTCCGGCGGCCAATGCTGCGACGCTCAGAGGAAAGGCCATGTCTTATGCTTTCAAGGTAATGCCAACTTGTTCCGAATATGTACTCACGCGACCTGAATGGCAAATGAATGCACGGTAATCCAGGGTGTTTAGAACTGTTCTCGACCGTTGGGGACGATCGATTTGCGCCATGGGAAACCGCCTCTGCGGCAAGCGTTGGCGGTCCTCCCCGCGGGAAAAAATACTCCTCAACACGGGCTCAGCGAGTTCGCCCCCCTTTTTACAAAGGCAAGCCGACGAGTTTCACCATGACCGCCGCAGCCGAATCGGCCGCGCCCGTGTCGATGCCCCGGCATACCGGCAGATGGCAGCAGACGCCCAGCCGCGCCGGTCGCCCTGAAATTGTACCGATGTTTCATGTCATCATTTCATCGTTTCCCGCGTTTATGGAAAAGCACGGGTGACCGCGTGCCGTAGCTTTCACCGCCCGATTGAAGCTGTTACGCTCCTGCTACCCCGCATTTCAAACCGTTCCAGCATCGATGCCCAAATCCTTCCGCTTCCGCTCGGCGCAGACAGTCATCGTCCTCGCCATTACCCAGCTCATCGGCTGGGGCACGACATTCGACATGCTCGGCGTCATGGGCCGTGTCGTGGCACCCGATCTCGGCCTGCCGAACGAGGTGGTGTTTGCCGGTCTCACGATCATGATGATGGTCAGCGCAATCGTCGGTCCTGCGACCGGCCGCTGGCTTGGCCGCTATGGTGCCGCCCGCGTGCTTTCGGCCGCCTCACTGATCTTCGCGCTCGGCCAGATTCTGCTTGCCGCCGCAAATGGCATCGCGCTCTATGCCGCAGCGTGGATTATCATCGGCATCGGCGGCGCGCTCGGCCTTTCGGCGCCGGCCTATACCGCCGTCGTCGAGCGCGAAGGGGCGAATGGCAAACGCGTCATCGCCATCCTGATGCTGTTCACCGGGCTTTCGAGCGCCATCTTCTGGCCGATCCTCAGCCTGCTCAACGAGGCGATCGGCTGGCGCCTCACCTTCCTCGCCTGCGCGGCGCTGCAATTCTTCGTCTGCCTGCCGCTGCATCTTTTCGCCCTGCCGAAACCGATTACAGCGCATGCCGAAGGCGGCACGGCGGAAATCGCCCCGGTGCCACTTTCAAAGACGGCGCAGCGCAAAGCCTTCCTGCTGATTGCCGCAGCCACGACGATCTCGACCTTCGTCACCTTCGGTCTCTCGCCATCGCTGCTCGAAATCTTCCGGCAGTCCGGCGCCTCACCGGCGCTGGCGCTGCAGCTCGGCTCGGCACGCGGCGTCCTCGGCATCTCGGCGCGTTTCCTCGACATGCTGCTCGGTCGACGCGGCAACCCCATCCTCAGCGCTGCAATGGGCATCAGCCTGATGGCGGCAAGTTTCCTGATGATGCTGATCGCCAGTCCTTCGACGCCGCTCCTCATCACCTTCGTCCTGCTCTATGGCTTCGGCTCCGGCGTCATGACCGTCGCCCGCGCGCTGCTGCCACTGGCGCTGTTTTCACCGCGCGAATTCGGCCTGCAATCGGCCCGGCTGTCGCTGCCGCAAAACCTCGCCAATGCCGCCGCCCCCGTTATCATCACCGCCATTCTCGACCGCGCCGGCACCGGCCCGGCACTCCTTGCCTGCGCCGTTCTCGCAGCATTGGGGCTGACCTTCGTGCTGATGCTGATGGCGCTGGTGCGCGGGGCTCGCACATCGGAGCCGAGCCCGGCCGTTTCGTGATACGGGTCTTTGTGTCGATGCAGGCGGGCCGCTGCGACCGACTTTTCATAAACGTGCCGCCGCTTTGGCGAATCTTTTGAAACGCTTGCCACCGCTCTTTCAAGAGTTGAGTCCAGCGGCTTAGAAATTGATTCAACTTTGCAACGGCCGGATTCCGGGGAGCCGGTCATCCATCTGAATTTCCGATGAAATAGCAGCCTGTACCGCGGAATTCAGAGCGGCCGCGTCACCGCTGCATGGCTGTCATAATCGGCGGCGATCCGCTTTTCCCGGAGCGGTCGCACGCGCTCGATCGAGAGCTGATAATCGGGATGCGCCTTGTAGGCGGCCAGGGCCGCTTCATCGTCGAATTCGCCATAGACCACGAGATCGATCTCGGTGCCCAGCTGATCGGTCTTCACATTGGTGCCGATCTCCAGCAGCCGCGCGTGCGGAATGCCGGTCAGGATCGAAAGCCCTGCCCTCACCTCCTCCAGATGTTCCTCCTGCACGGTGAAGAAGACGATATGGCGGATCACGCGGGAGCTCCTGTCAGATGAGGCGGTGAGCCGCGCGATAACACGCTCGTCTCGGGCCTTCAACCGCTCGATCGCGTGCGCGAGGGATCCGGACGTATCGCCGCATCAAAGACCACGGCATAGCTCGCGAGCTTTTCCGCCCGGTCAGTGCCGTTGACGATGCGGCGCGCATTCACCCAGTCCTCGGTCGCAGCATTCAGGTGATCTTCGAGCTTGTGGCCGGTGAAGCTGCCCTGCAGCATGCCTTCGATCAGGATCGTCACCGCCACCTCCATCTCCATCGCCCGGTCAGGATCGGCAACAAGATCGATACCCGTCAGCACACTCATCGCCTCATAATTCCGCTTGTGGGTGAGCTGCACCAGGCCGCGCCCGAGCCAGCTGCGGCCGTCCTCGTCCGGCCGCCAGTAGGGCGTCTTCACCCAGGAAAGCCTGCCCGCGGCGAAGGCCGCCTCCAGGATCTCGACCGCGCGCGCATCGCTTTCCGCCAGCGTCTCCCGCACCGGCTGCATCGTATAGGCGGTCTCGTGGTAGGCGGTTGCGAGGATATAAGCGAGCCACCGCCGATCGGCATGAGAAAAGCGCTTTTCCCAGGCGTCGAGAATCGCCGTGATACCCACTACCTGAGGCTGAGTCAGCTTTCCTTTGAAGAGCCCGTCCCGCACCGCATCGAAAAAGAATACCCGGTCCATGTGGACAACCATTCCGCGCTTCCCATAAATATCATGGTTAAAACCGTCTTAATCGATTAAAATCCATTTAATCGTTTAAAGTGTTTAAGCCACTGATTTACACGCCTTTTGTCTTGTGCAATGCATCTTCCTGCCCTGAAGCCTTGACCCCGAAAGAGGAGACTTCCGATGCAGACGCCCGCCAACACACAAACCACCATTCCCCAGCACCTGGTCGACCAGATGGAAAATGAGTGGCGCCAGATTCGCCTTGAACGGGAAAATCCCCGTCCGGCGCAGCAACCTCAACAACAACGCTGAGAAATATACACAAAGCGGTGTCGATGTAAGGGGAGCCCTTAATCGAGCCGCTTATTCGCCTCTCTTCGCGGTTCGCCGCCTCCCCAGCTTGTGTGCCGTCGACGCCCGACCAATACCCCGGCCAGCTCATGGCGGCCGGGTATGTCTAACCGCGACAGGCTCATCGCGCCGTAGCGTCAAGCCGTTTCGCCAGCGTTTGCAGCGACCTGATAAAAACCGCTTTATCATCAAGTGCGCGCGACAGCACCAGCGCGCCTTGAACGCCGGCGACGCTTTCCTCGGCGAGTGCTCGCGCCTCCTCCTCAGGGCAGCCAGCCCGCACCAGCGCCGCTCGCAATGCGTCGATCCAGCGAATGAAATAGTCGCCGATCGCCACCGAAAACCGCGCCCGTGTCTCGTCAAGCGCGAGGGCTCCGACAAGGCAGATCCTACCGCCGGAACGGAAATAATCGTTGACATTCACCCACATCGCCGCGATCGCCTGACGGGCGTCGTCATTTCTCAGCGGCCGATAGATCGCCTGTTCAAACCAGCCATCGATCTCGGCGATAACAGCGCTCGCCATCTCCTCCTTGCCACCAGGAAAGAAGTGATAAAGGCTGCCCTTGCCGATGCCGGTTCGCTCGGTGATGCGGCTGAGCGACGTGCCCTCGTAGCCGAACTCGCGGAAGATTTCCGCCAGCAATGGCACGACGTCTCCGCGTTCATAGACGGTCTTCACCTCAGGCTTTCCCCGGCTTCAGAGGCCGAGTTCGGTCAGGCCGGGATGGTCGTCCGGTCGCCGGCCGAGCGGCCAATGGTATTTGCGCTCCGACTCCCGGATCGGCAGATCGTTGATGCAGGCGAAGCGGCGCTGCATGAGGCCGGCGGCATCGAACTCCCAGTTCTCGTTGCCGTAGGAGCGGAACCAGTTGCCGCTGTCATCGTGCCATTCATAGGCGAAGCGGACGGCGATGCGATTATCGGTGAAGGCCCAGATTTCCTTAATCAGCCGATAGTCCAATTCCTTCGCCCATTTGCGGGTGAGGAAGGCGACGATCTCGGGGCGGCCGGTGATGAATTCGGCGCGGTTCCGCCAGCGGCTTTCCGGCGTATAGACAAGTGAGACGCGCTCGGGATCGCGGCTGTTCCAGCCGTCTTCGGCAAGACGGACTTTCTGGGTGGCGGTCTCCAGGGTGAAGGGTGGAACGAGGCTGGACATGAGATCTCCTGTACTGATCAGCTAGCACTGTACCTATCGGTACAATAATTGGCAAGGCGCCTTTGGTGGCATCCGGCGTTAGAGGTCGATACCGAGGCTCCAACGCAGCGGCAAAGCATCCGGTCGAAATACGATGTGTTCGGGCGTGAAACGCCACAGCCTTTCCGCCCGTTGAATGGTTGCAATCTCGGGCGAATCCAGCAGCACCTCGACCCTTCCCGTCATCTGCAGCACGTCGCCGGTTTCGAAGTCGACGAAGACCAGCCCCGCCCTGGGGTTGACCAGGAAATTGCCGAGCGTGTTGAAGAACCGATTGCCGGGAAAATCGGGAACGGTCAGCACGCCATCGGCGCCGACGCGCACGAAGCCGGCATTGCCGCCGCGATGGGACACATCGACCTGCCGCTCGCCATTGTCGCGATCGACATAGGAAGCGACGAAAAACGTATCGGCGCCTTCAATCATCCGCCGCGCCCGATCGTCGAGCTGGGCGGAATGAAGCGGCTGCATCGCTGTGGGTAGATCAGGATCGCGGACAAAGGCGGAAGAGCGAAGCTGGATATATTGCGGGCAATTGCCGAAACTCTGGCCGACACGTACCGAAAAACTTTCCACGCCGGTCCTGTGTATCACGCCGTTCAACCGGTTGCGCCGCCGGGTCTCCAATTGGATGCCGAGCATTGCGATTGCGTCGCCATCTTCCACACCGGCGTCGGCGGGATCGGCCGCGTCGCGCGGCAGGCTGACATCGAGAATCTCCGGCTCCGGCGAGGACATGAAACCCGGTCGCCCAGCCCGCATCGTTGCCCAGACATCGCCCTTCGCATCGACCGTGCCGAGCACGACGAAAGGCAGCATCGGAAAGAAAGCGCGATGCTGTTCCGGCATGGCCCGACGGACAAAGTTCCGCCCAGGCCCGTCCATGCGTTCGACGACGCCGACGCTGCGCTGCATGGCAAGCTCGCCCTCATGCCAGGGCGATGTGCCATCCTGTCTTGTCTGGTCCAGCATTGTAGCTTCCTTCCAGGTAATATTCGGAAAGCGAGAGACGATCCTCAGGCGGCGAGGCCGATCTTCGTCTTGCGAAAACCGACGAAACCCGGCAGCGCTTCGATGCGCGCCAGCCAGGCGCGGACGTTTGGATAGGCCGAAATATCGACATTCCCCTCCGGCGCGTTGGCGATGTAGCTGTAGAGCGCGATGTCGGCGATGACAGGATTGTTGCCGAGCAGGAAGTGGCGGTCTTCCAGTTCCGCCTCGACCAGTGCGAGGATGCGGTGCGCCCGGGCGATGACTTCCTCGACGCGGAAATCGGCGCCGAAGACGGTGACAAGGCGGGCAGCGCAAGGCCCGTAGGCGATCTCGCCCGCGGCGACCGACAGCCATTTCTGTACCCGCGCCGCGGCCAGGGCCTCTTCCGGTAGCCAGTCGGTGCGGCCGTATTTGCGCGCGAGATAGACAAGGATGGCCGAGGAATCGGCAATGACCACGCCGTTGTCGTCGAGTACGGGCACCTGGCCGAAGGGATTGAGCTTCAGAAAGTCCGGGGACTTGTGAGCACCTGCCGCCATATCGACCTCGATCAATTCATAGGGCACGCCAAGCAGTGACAGGAACAGGTGAGCCCGGTGCGAATGGCCGGAAAGCGGATGATGATAAAGTTTCATGACAGTTCCTCTGGTCTTCTAATGGAGGCAAGACCTGCGCCCTCGGCGATGGCCGCTTAGAACCATCTGCACCGAAATTTATGGCCTTCCGCTCACCTGCAGTAGAATGCTAATCTGGAAAGCGAGCTACCAATTTATGGAAGGCTGGAATGGACCGCCTCGACGCCATGACCGTGCTTCTTGCCGTTGTCGAACAGGGCAGCCTGTCGGCGGCCTCACGGCATCTGCGCTCGCCGCTTGCCACCGTCAGCCGCAAGGTTTCGGAACTGGAGGCACACCTCAACGCCCAGTTGCTGCAAAGGACCAACCGGAGGATCGCGCTGACGGAGGCCGGCCGCTCCTATGTGGAGGCCGCGCGGGAAATTCTCGATCGGGTGGAAGAAGCGGAACGGACAGCCGCCGGCGAATACAGCACACCGAAGGGCGAGCTGACAATGACCGCGCCGATCGTCTTCGGGCGACTGCATGTCCTGCCCGTCGTGGTCGATTTCCTCAAAGCCTACCCCGATATCAATCTGCGGCTGATGCTTGGCGACCGGCTATCGAACCTGGTCGAGGATCATATCGATCTGGCGCTCAGGATCGGCAACTTGCCGGACAGCAACCTGATCGCCACAAGGCTCGGCGCGATCCGCCGCACGGTCTATGCCAGCCCGGATTATCTCACACGGCACGCGGCACCCCGGCATCCGGGCGATCTCGCGGCGCATGACTGCGTCACCTTCGAGGGCATGGCTTCGACGGTAAGCTGGACATTCACGGAGGGAAAACGCGATTTCGCCGTGCCGATACGCTCACGGCTCGCCGTCAATACCGCCGAGGCCGCGGTCGATGCGGCCGTCGCCGGCCTCGGCATCACGCGTGTGCTCTCCTATCAAGCCGCACGCGCTGAAACGGCGGGGCTGCTGGTGCCGCTGCTTGCCGATTTCGAACCGCAGCCGGCACCGGTGCATCTCGTCTATCCCTCGCAGGGGCTGGTGCCCCTGAAATTGCGGGCGCTCATCGATTTCGCGACGCCGCGCCTGCGGGCGACGCTGAGCAAGGATCAGGCGAGCTTGCCCTCTTCCGCCTTGTAAAAATACTGGCTGGCGACCAGCCAGCCCTTCAGCGGCCGTAGCGGAGGAATGCAGGTGGCGAGCATGAAGGGACCGGTGATGAGGAGTTGCACCCAGAAAGGCGCAGAGAAAGCCACCTCAAGCCAGACGCCAAGCAGCACGCTCGGTATGCAGGCGAAGCAGATGACGAAGAAAGCCGGGCCGTCGGCCGGATCGGCGAAGGAATAGTCGAGGCCGCAAGCCTCGCATTCCGGCCGCAATGTCAGGAAGCCCTTGAACATGTGTCCCTGGCCGCAACGCGGGCAGCGTCCCCTGATGCCGGTCTGCATTGGAGGAAGCGGAGGATATTCGGTGTCCATAACGATCTCACTTTCGTGCGCCAAGGACATTGATGCGATCAATGTCCTTGAATGTATGCATTCAATATAGTTACACCATGCGGGATTGTCCAATCAATTTGTCAGAATGACGCAGATCGCCCGCCAGCTGGCGGCAAGCTGATCGGGGTTTCGCAAGCTCAATTTGAGAGCCGAGACAGGCCGGAAGGCAGATGTCGCGGTCGATCTGATCCCCGCCCCGACGTTCGACCGCGTCGGCAAGCAGGTTGTCGACCTGCTGTCAGAAAAATGAAGCCGCCATCTCCGGCGGGCCTTCGAGCGCATGCGCCATGAATTCCAATGCGCCTTGCAGCTTCTCCCGGGTGACCGGGCCGCCGAGGCAGACCCTCACCGCTTCCGGTGCAGGGCCCTCGACCGTGAAGGCATCGCTTGCCACCACGGCGATGCCGGAGGATTGCATGTGACTGGCGAAGGTGGAGCGGGTCCAGCCGTTCAACAGCGGCAGCCAGATGTTGAAACTGAGCGGATCGGCGCTGTAGCTGCCGGCGGGCAGGATGGCGGCGACCATCTGCTGGCGGGCGGCGGCCTCGGAACGGATGAAGCGCAGGATCGCATCGGCCGTGCCGTCCTCGATCCAGCGGGTGAGGAGCGCCATGTTCAATGGCGAGGCCATGACATTGTTGGCGCGCATGGCGCTGATGAAGGGCCAGACGGCCTTGGTATCCGGCGCCACGACATAGGCAAGGCGCAGACCTGCACCGATGCATTTCGCCAGTCCGCCGATATGCCAGGTCAGATCAGGCGCTGTCGCCGCAAGCGGCGACGGGCCTTGCAGCGGAATGAAGCCGTAGGCGTCATCCTCCACGATCGGCACCTGATATTTGCGGGCAACGGCGCAGATCTCCTCGCGGCGTTTGGCCGGGATCGTCAGTGTCGTCGGGTTCTGCAGCGTCGGATTAAGATAGAGCGCCTTCGGCTTCAGCCTCTCGCAGGCTCTAGCGAAGGCGTCCGGCAGGATACCCTCCTCATCCATCGGCAGGCCGGCGAGATTGAGCCGCAACTGGGCGGCGATCGAACGCATGCCGGGATAGGTGACGATCTCCGAAAGCACGGTCTCGCCGGGTTTTGCGAGCAGGCCGAAGATCGCCAGCAGCGCCGGATGGGCGCCAGGCGTGACGAATATCCGCTCCTGCGAGGGCTTGAGCCCGCGACGACCGAGCCAGGCGGCGGCGGCTTCCTTGTCCATACCGGAGCCGCCGAAACCTTGATAACGCAGAAGCGGAACAAGGTTTGCGGCCACCGCCGACATGCCATCGCGCATGCGGGCAATCAGTTCCGGATCGTCAGGCTCCGGCGGCATGTTCATCGAGAGATCGACGACGGATGCACGGCGGGGATCGGGCGCCATGTCGAGCGTCAGACCTTGACTCTCCGTGCCCGCGCTACCGGTGACGAAAGTGCCGCGGCCGACATGCGAATCCACGAGCCCGCGTTTCTGTGCCTCTACATAGCCTCTGGCCACGGTGGTGAAATCGACATTCAGCCGCTTGGCGAGCTCGCGTTGCGGCGGCAGCCGGTCCCCGACCGCCAGATGGCCGCTGCGCAGATCCATTTCAATCAAATCGGCGATCGCCATGTAACGGGGGCTGCTGCTGCGGCTGAGATCGGGATGCCAGTCTTTCATTTCGCGATCCATGCCAGTCTGATTCCTGATAGGATTGACTGTATATTGTTGCATACAACCGCTGTCACGAAAAATGTTGCGCGCCAAGTCCGGAGAGCGACGCAGGACGAAATGCTGCAGCTTTTGCGCATGCCTTAGTACATTTTAATGACGAATGCGTGGATTTGACTGCTATCCGCGCCGCCGCAGCCGATTCGGCAGCGTGCACGCCGATGACGTGCTGACGATCCGCTCCGCTTGCTGCCGCAAGCGTGAAGCCATTGCGCGGCTTCCGCTTGGGCGAGGCGCTGCGGATCGAGTTGATCGGGCTCTCACCCGAGAAGGCCGGGGTGAGGCGCGAGGACGGCAGGACAATCGGCAGCATCTTCAGCGCGCATTGACAAGGGTTTGCCGCGAGCTAGGGCTTCAGGCCGCGAAAGCGTCAATGCCGGTCAGCCGTGCCGACAAGATCCAGAGGCGTGCCGCCTCCTCGGGATCGGCTGCATGGCCGCTGACGCCGCCGGGTTCTCCATCCGTCGCGCGGATGGCGATATCGCAGTCCTCGCAATAGAGGCCCCCCATACCGTCGAGTTGCGGCGAGGTCGCCGCCCAAACCTGCGTGGCGGCGCCCTGGGATGGCGTCTTGAATGTCGGATCAATCGGATTGCCGGCCTCATCGATCCAGCCGGCACTAACCATTTCCTCCTTTGCGAGATAGCGCTGCAAGGGGGTAAAGATATTGCCCGGGTGCAGCGAAAAGGCGCGGATGCCAGTGGCGCGCCCGAGCCTGTCCAGATGCACGGCGAAAAGTGCGTTGGCGGTCTTAGACTGACCGTAGGCCCGCCATTTGTCGTAACCGGTCTCGAATTGCACATCCTCCCATCGTATGGCGGAGTTGCCATGGCCACCTGAGGAAACCGAAACGATGCGAGCGCCGCGCGAGATCGCCGGCCAAAGGCGGTTGACCAAGGCGAAATGGCCGAGATGATTGGTCGCGAACTGTGCCTCCCATCCGTCGCCGACACGCGTTTCCGGGCAGGCCATGATGCCGGCGCTGTTGATCAGGATGTCGATGCTGCGGCCAGACGCGACGAACCGCTCGGCAAAGACGCGCACGCTTTCGAGGTCGGAAAGGTCGAGCCGATCAATCTCTACGCCGTCGATACCGGCGACCGCGCTGCGCGCCGCCTCGATGCTCCTTGCGCCGATGGTCACCTTAGCGCCGGCGCCTGCCAGAGCGCGCGTGGTCTCGAGCCCGAGGCCGGAATGGCCGCTGGTGACGATGGCGTGCTTGCCGGAAAGATCGAGACCGGCCAGAACCTCGTCGGCAGTCGTGTGGGCTCCAAATCCGGAGCCGATCGGGACTTGTTTGTCATTCATGATAGTTGCCTTTGTTCTGCGAAGGTGTCGTCGCTCGAGGCGACGGTCGCGAGAATAAGGCGTGGTCTCCAGACGATCCATGCGCTAAAGTCCGGCATATCTTCGCCATCGTCCGGATTTTTACATGGACCCATTATCCGATGTTCTCGCATTGCTGAAACCGCGCAGCTATGTTTCCGCGGGGCTTGACGCTGGCGGCGCTTGGGCGATCGATTTTCCGCCCCCTGATGGCATCAAGTTCAACGCAGTGATTTCAGGCGCGTGCTGGCTCAGCGTCGATGGCGTCCCCGAAGCTGTCCGCCTGGAGGAAAGCGACTGCTTTCTGCTGACGAGCCGCCGAGCCTTTCGTCTCGCCAGCAATCCGGCTCTCGAAGCGATCCCGTCCGATGCGATCTATTCGATCGCCCGCGACGGCATTGCGACTTGCAACGGCGGGGGCGATTTCTTCCTAATCGGCAGCCGCTTTTCCTTTTCGGGAGGAAATTCGGACATCCTACTCGGAATCCTGCCGCCAATCGTCCATGTGAAGAGGGATTCTGATCACGCCGCCGTGCTGCGCTGGTGTCTCGATCGGATGACGCGCGAATTGCGCGACCAGCAGCCGGGTGGCTTTCTGATGGCGGAGCATTTTGCTCATGTCATGCTCATGCAGGTATTGCGCCTCCATATCGCATCGCCGAATGCGCGCGGCGTCGGCTGGCTTTTCGCGCTTACCGACCGGCGGATCGGTGCGGCCATCGGTGCCGTGCATGCCGATCCAGCCCGCAAGTGGACATTGCAGTCGCTGGCTGAACGGGCCTCGATGTCCCGGTCAAGTTTTGCTCTCCACTTCAAGGAAAAGGTCGGGCTTGCGCCGATGGATTATCTGACGCGCTGGCGCATGCTTCTCGCAGGTGACCGATTGACAAACTCGGCCGAAGCAATTGCCGGTGTCGCCCTGTCGCTCGGTTATGAATCCGAAAGCGCATTCAGCACCGCTTTCAAGAGAGTGATGGGATGCTCGCCGCGGCAATATGGTCGCGCTCAGCCGCCCGCCGGTGGCATGCGAGATAGTCTCGGCGTTCAGTGAACCCTTGATTGGTGCAGGCATCACAGGGAGGTCGCGCGTTGGCCTGCCGAAATTCCGTCCGATACGGTCTTGCGCCCGCCCCTCCATCTTCTTACCTATTTAAGGCGGAATGCGCCGGCTTTCAGCCTTCCGTGCCGGCGCCCCATGGGATGAAAGCATGAATATCGATCCGATTTTGCGGTCAGTCGTGGCCGTACGTTCCTCAATTCCGGAAAATGCCTTCACAGCGGAGACGCTGGGCACCATCCGGGAGGGTAGCGGCGTGGTCATCCGGGACAACGGGCTGGTGCTGACCATCGGTTATCTCATCACCGAAGCAGAAGAAGTCTGGCTAACGACCCAGGATGGGCGCGTGGTTCCTGCCCACCCCCTTGCCTACGATCAGGAAAGCGGCTTCGGCCTGGTGCAGGCGCTCGGCAACCTCGATGCGCCGGCTGTGGCATTGGGCGACGCGACCGGGGCCAAGCCCGGTGATCCCGTCGTGCTTGCTGATGGGATCGGTGAATTCGTCGAGGCCAACATCGTCGCCCGGCAGGAATTCGCCGGCTACTGGGAATATCTGCTTGATGAGGCGATCTTTATCGCCCCCGCCCATCCGTCCTGGGGCGGCGCGGCGCTGATCGGTTCAGACGGCAAGCTTCTCGGCATCGGTTCGCTTCGCCTGCAGATGAGCCAGGGCGGCGAGACCGCCGATATCAACATGGTCGTGCCGATCGACCTGCTGCTGCCGATTCTCGACGACCTCTTGAACCGGGGCCAGGTCAACAGGCCGCCGCGGCCCTGGCTCGGTGCATTCTCCGCCGAGAGCAATGGCGGCGTCGTGGTCATGAGCGTGGCCGAAGGCGGCCCGGCCGCCCAGGCTGGCTTGCGCCAGGGCGATATCATCTCGGAGATCCGGGACGAAGAGGTCGATGGACTGGCCGATTTTTATCGCAAAGTATGGAGCAGCGGCCCCGCCGGCGCCGAAATTCCCCTGCGGATTTTGAGGAACGGCCGGGAAGCATGGCTGCGCATCAAATCCGCCGACCGCAACAGCTTTCTCAGAAAGCCGCAATTGCAGTAAAGCTCAGATCGGTCCTCTGATCGTTATCCCGCTTCAAAGATTTTCCGACGTGATTGTCAGGAAACGCACGGGTTCGGCGCTGACTTCCACCTCGATGAGGCCTAGCCGGTTCAGGGCCAGGTCTATCGATCGTCTGGCCTGCACCTCCGGCGCCTGGTCGAGCACGATCGACATGATGCCACGGCGCAGATAGTCCTGCGTCTCTGCCGTCAATTCGTGGCCGACCCAGAAGGGCCGCTCCGTTCCGCTTGCCTCGACCACCCGCGCGATACCCTTGTTGTCTCCGCCGGCAGTATAGACACCGATGATGCCAGGCTCCCGCCGGAGCGCCGATCGCAGCAGTTCCATCGCATTGTGCTCGTCATCGAGGTCGAACATGACCTCGATGAAACGATGTTCATTCGAACCTCTCTCCGCGAGATAGGCGGAAAAGCCGCGGATCCGCTCCTTGTGATTCTCATAGGCTCCGCTGTGGCAGAGAGCGACGAGAGAGCCGGGGCGTTTCGCCAGCATGCCTGACATGTAATGGGCTGCCGTGCGGCCGGCGGCATAATTGTCGATGCCGACATAGGGCAGTTCGGGAGCCGGGCGGGTCATGATCTGGACAACGGGAATGCCGAGATCCGCGGCCTTGCGCACGCTGGTGACGACATCGGCATGGTCGGGCGCAACCACGATCAGTGCCGAGCGGCGCGCCGTCGGGTTGGCAATATAGCGCGCAAACTGCGCCGGCTCGTCCTCGCGGACGAAGGTTCGATGAACGACGATGCTGTCGTCGAGCGAGGCGGCGATGCGTTCAAAGGCCCGGTTCAACCGCGAATAAAAGTGGGTTTCCGGGCGGACGAGGATCACCTCTATCCGGATGAGGCCGCGATGGGCGACCTGCAGGCTTTGCCGGTATTCCAGCCGTCTTGCCGCGACGAATACCTTTTCCACCGTCTCCGGCCGCACGCCGCCGCGACCGTTCATAACGCGCTCCACAGTTGCCGTGCCAACGCCGGCTTCCCTGGCGACATCCTTCAAAGTCACCTTCGTCATAGGCCGCCTACTCCTCAACCTGGCGCAGCAGAACATCGGCAAGCCACGCGGTCAATGATCAAATTTGATCAAGGAAGCATTGGAGCGCGGAGGCAAGCGAGCAGTATCGTGCCGGCAATTCGGGAGGAGCACCGGAGCCCGAAACAACTCAAGGAATCGCCCGCCGGCGCGGGATGACGGAGGAACCACATGAAGATCGCACTCGACCCCCATATGCATCGTCACCTCAACCTGCGCGATCTTTGCCGTAAGACGGCGGACCTTGGCTATGACTATATCGAGCTTTCGCCGCGCGACGATTTCCTGCCCTGGTGGGTGCGCCCGAGGGCGCACAAGGAACGCATCGCGGAATTCAAGGCGGCGCTGAAGGATCATGGCGTCCAGCTCGCCTCGATCCTGCCGATGTATCGGTGGGCGAGCCCGCACGAGGACGAACGGCAGGCGGCGGTCCGCTACTGGAAGGAAGCGATCGTGATCTCGGCGGAGATGGGCTGCGATACGATGAATTCGGAATTCGGCCGGGGCCCGTCGCCCGATCGCGGCCACCGCTCCAGCTGCTGCGGCGGCATGCACACGCATGAACACAGCGAGGCGGCCTGGTGGCGTTCGATGGAAGAGCTCGTTCCCGTCTTCGAGCGCGAGGGCGTCACGCTCAACATGGAACCGCATCCGGAAGACTGGTGCGAGACGCTGCATCCGGCGATTGACATGCTGAAGACCATTGGCTCGAAGAACGTCAAGTTCCTCTACTGCGCACCGCATACCTTCTATTTCGGTGACGACATGGCGCAGATGATCCGCGATGCCGGATCGTTGATCGCCCATGTGCATGTGGCCGATACCTATAATCACAAGAAATCGTCAGGCCTGCGCTACATCGTCAATCCGCCGGGCGCGAAGGTCACGATCCATCAGCACATGGACATGTATCAGGGCGAGATCAACTGGGACGTCTTTTTCTCCTCGCTCGCCGGGGTCGGCTTCGACGGCATCATCACCGCCTGCGTTTTCGGCTGGGAGGACCGCGCCGACGAGTCCGGCCGCTTCATGCGCTCCGAAATCCAGAAATACGTCGACAAATACTGGCCCGGCAAACTGGGCTGACCCTCGGCATCTCATGCACCCCACTATCAGGAATAAAACCGTGACCATCACGATTACGACCGCCCCCTGCTGCTGGGGCGTGGACGACGTCAGCAATCCGAACCTTCCCGCCTGGCAGCGCGTCTTCGACGAGGCGGCGGCGGCCGGCTATGGCGGCCTCGAACTCGGACCCTATGGCTATGTGCCGCTCGATGACGCGCTCGTCGCCAAGGCGCTCACCGAGCGCAATCTCTTCATCGTCGCCGGCACGATCTTCGATGATCTCGTCTCCCCCGGCAACCGAGAAACTTTGTTGCGGCAGACGGACGAAATCTGCGCCGTCATCACCCGGCTGCCGCAGCCGGCACAGGCGGCGGGCCAGCGGTTCAGGACACCTTATCTCACGGTCATGGACTGGGGCCATGACGAGCGGGACTATGCGGCGGGCCATTCCGACCGCGCGCCGCGCCTCGACGACAGTACCTGGGCCGAAATGATCGCCAATATCACGGCGATTGCGGAGCTCGCAGCGCGCAAATACGGCGTGCGCGCCGTTATCCACCCGCATGCGGGCGGCTATATCGAATTCGCCGACGAGATCGAGCGGGTGGCAAACGACATTCCGCGAGAGATTGCCGGCTTCTGCCTCGACACGGGCCATACCTATTATGCCGGCATGGATCCGGTCGACACGCTTCGCCGCTATGCCGACAGGCTCGACTACGTCCATTTCAAGGATATCGACCAGGCTGTCTTCGACCGCGTGCTAGGCGAGAAGATCCGTTTCTTCGAAGCCTGCGGACAGGGCGTCATGTGCCCGATCGGCCGCGGCGTCATCGATTATCCCGCCGTCAGGCGAACGCTTGAGGAGATCGGCTATCACGGTTTCATCACCGTCGAGCAAGAGCGCGATCCTCTCAATGTCGCCGGCAGCCTCGAAGATGTGAAACAAAGCCTGGATTACCTCAGGTCGGTTGGATTTTAGGAAAGACATGATGACGAATGACAGGAGAAAGCCAATCCGCTGGGGCATGGTCGGCGGCGGCAGAGGCAGCCAGATCGGCTATATCCATCGCTCGGCGGCTCATCGCGATGATGTCTTTTCCCTTGCGGCCGGCGCCTTCGACATCGATCCGGAGCGCGGCCGCGCCTTCGGCGTCGATCTCGGGCTCGACGAAGGCAGGAGCTATCCGGACTATGCGGCGATGTTTGCGGCCGAAGCCGGGCGTGCGGATGGCATCGAGGCCGTCTCGATCGCAACGCCCAACAACACGCATTTCGCGATCTGCAAGGCCGCACTCGAGCATGATCTGCATGTGATTTGCGAAAAGCCGCTCTGCTTCACGGTCGCCGAAGCCGAAGAGCTGAAGGCGCTTTCCAAAGCGCGGGGCCGTATCGTGGGGGTGACCTATGGCTATGCCGGCCACCAGATGATCGAGCAGGCGCGCGCGATGGTCAGGAATGGCGATCTCGGCGAGATTCGCATCGTCAACCTGCAATTCGCCCATGGCTTCCATAGTGCTGCGGTAGAGGAGCAGAACCCCTCGACGCGATGGCGCGTTGATCCGAGATTCGCAGGCCCCAGCTATGTCGTCGGCGACGTCGGAACCCACCCGCTATACATCGCGAAGGTCATCCTGCCGCATCTCAAGATCAAGCGGCTGCTGTGCACCCGCCAGAGCTTCGTCAAAAGCCGCGCGCCGCTCGAAGACAATGCGGTGACCCTGATGGAGTATGACAACGGCGCCATCGCCACCATCTGGTCGAGCGCCGTCAATGCCGGCTCCATGCACGGCCAGAAAGTCCGCATCGTCGGCTCGAAGGCCAGTATCGAATGGTGGGACGAGCGGCCGAACCAGCTTTCCTACGAAATCCAGGGCGAGCCGGCACGCATTCTCGAGCGTGGCATGGACTATCTTTATCCCGAAGCCAGGATCGACGATCGCATCGGCGGCGGTCACCCGGAAGGTCTCTTCGAAGCCTGGGCGAACCTCTATCGCCGCTTCGGCTTCGCCATCGACGAACATCGGGGCCTTGCCCCCGCCGGCATTGAAGACCTCGTCTTCCCCGATGTCGACGCCGGCCTGGAAGGGGTGCGCTGGGTCGAAAACTGCGTGCGTTCCGCTGATGCCGGCGGGGTCTGGCTGAACTATCACTAGGTCGTCAACAGCGGTGCGGCCCTTTCCTCGGATCGCACCATACCAGGCCCGTACTGCTGCGCCGGAGGCCTGTTCGACGGCGTCTATGCATACACTCAGATAAGCCGGTCGTCATCTTCCGCCGCCCGCGGCGCGCGGCGACGCGTGCTGCCGGTGGCGGCTTTCTTGTGCTCGTCGGCGGCTGCCTCGCCAATTTTCTGGAAACGGTTGTCGCCGCGGTCTTCTGCGGCGGGCTCGGGGTCGCTCTTTTTCACGAAACGGATCATGGGTCATTTCCTGCTATGACAGTGACAGCGCTCCGCACACATATCGGAGCGCCCTCGAAATCGGCGTCAGACGGCAAGTGCAGTGGCGCAGCCTTGAACACTTCGGCTGTCGGGTGATGTCTGCCCAGGCATGGTTGCCCAGCCGCCGGCCTCAACAAACTGACGCTGCTTGTAGCCGTCGTTAAGTGCCTTGAACTCGATCAGTTTGGCGCTCGCATCCGGCGCCGCATTGAACCGCTCAACGCAAATGGCCGACGCCAGCTCTCCGCGTGCGATGTCGCCGGCCGCCGCTGCCGCTTTACTTGACGTCCCGCCTGTTACCCAGCCTCCCCAGCTGAAGCCGATAATCATCGTGGCGATCGCCGTGACGACGCAGGCCCAGACGAGAAGCGTCTTGGATGGCTGGTAACTGTCGAAACGCTGGGTGATCGATGTCTTGCTGCTGCTCTGCACGGACATTGGAATTCTCCCTGTCTATTGTGCGGGTTGCGCCGTCCGGCGACGCCGGAACGGTTCAGGCTGTTTTCAGTATCCCATATCGCCCATGCCGCCATTTCCGGCTGCAGGGGCAGAGTCTCTTGCGGGAATGTCGACGATCATCACCTCAGCGGTGATCAGAAGTGCTGCAATCGAGCCGGCGTCCTGCAGGGCAGTGCGCACGACCTTGGCGGGGTCGACGATGCCAGCCTCGATCATATCGACATAGGTCTCCGTCTGTGCGTCGAAACCCTGATTGTGATCGTTGCTGCCGGCGAGTTTTCCTACGACGATCGAGCCCTCGAAGCCGGCATTGTCGGCGATCTGGCGGATCGGGGCTTCGAGCGCCCTGAGCACGATCGAGATGCCCGCCGTCATGTCGGCGTTCTCACCGGTCAGTCCTGTCAGTGCAGACTTCGCGCGCAGCAAAGCCACGCCGCCGCCGGGCACGATGCCTTCCTCGACCGCCGCGCGGGTAGCGTTCAGCGCGTCATCGATGCGGTCCTTCTTTTCCTTGACCTCGGTCTCGGTCGCGCCGCCGACGCGGATGACCGCAACGCCGCCGGCGAGTTTCGCCAGGCGTTCCTGCAGCTTTTCCTTATCGTAGTCGGAGGTCGTCTCCTCGATCTGCGCCTTGATCTGCTGAATGCGTGCCTGGATGGCCGCTTTATCGCCGGAGCCGTCGATGATGGTGGTGCTTTCCTTCTCGATCAGCACGCGCTTGGCACGGCCGAGCATATCGAGCGTGACATTTTCGAGCTTGATGCCGAGATCCTCGGAGATCATCTCGCCTGCCGTGAGCACGGCAATGTCTTCCAGCATGGCCTTGCGGCGGTCGCCGAAGCCTGGCGCCTTGACGGCTGCGACCTTCAGGCCGCCGCGCAGCTTGTTGACGACAAGCGTCGCCAGCGCCTCGCCTTCGACATCCTCCGAGATGAGAAGCAACGGTTTGCCGGTCTGCACGACGGCTTCGAGAATCGGCAGCATCGCTTGCAGACTGGCAAGCTTCTTCTCGTGAACGAGGATGTAGGGATCCTCCAGCTCGACGCGCATTTTCTCGACATTGGTGACGAAATAGGGCGAGAGATAACCGCGGTCGAACTGCATGCCCTCGACGACGTCAAGCTCGGTCTCGGCGGTCCTCGCCTCTTCGACGGTGATGACACCCTCATTGCCGACCTTGTCCATCGCCTTGGCGATCATCTCACCGACGGCGGCGTCGCCATTGGCGGCAATGGTGCCGACCTGCGCGATCTCGCCTGACGATTTGACCTTCGTCGCCCGCGCCTGAATTTCCTTAACGACGGCGGCAACGCCGAGATCGATGCCGCGCTTGAGATCCATGGGATTCATGCCGGCCGCGACGAGCTTTGCGCCCTCGCGAAAGATGGAGGCGGCAAGGACAGTCGCGGTCGTCGTGCCGTCACCGGCAAGATCATTGGTCTTCGACGCCACCTCGCGCACCATTTGCGCGCCCATGTTCTCGAATTTGTCGGCGAGCTCGACCTCCTTGGCGACGGTAACGCCGTCCTTGGTAATGCGCGGCGCGCCATAGGCCTTGTCGATGACGACGTTACGGCCCTTGGGACCAAGCGTCACCTTGACGGCATTGTTGAGCAGCTCGACGCCGCGCAGCAGGCGATCGCGCGCATCGGTGGAGAATCTGATTTCCTTGGCAGACATGATGTTTCGTCCTGTTCGGTCTTGAGATCTGGGGCGAAATTCGCCCCTCAGGCGGCTTTGTCGGCGGCCCCTTCGGTCTTTTCGACGATGCCCATGATGTCGGTCTCCTTCATGATCAGAAGGGTTTCGCCATCGATCGTGACCTCTGTGCCGGACCATTTTCCGAAGAGGATGAGATCACCGACCCTGACATCGAGCGGGACCAGATTGCCGCTGTTGTCGCGCAAGCCCGGGCCGACTGCGACCACTTCGCCTTGCTGCGGCTTCTCCTTGGCGGCGTCTGGAATGATGATCCCGCCCTTGGATTTGACATCGCCTTCCGCACGCCGAATGACGACGCGGTCGTGAAGTGAACGGAATTTCATTGAGGTCTTTCTGCTGCCGGCGCGTATGGCGGCTGCAATTCATAAATAGCACCCGTGGCACTCGATTGATAGGAGTGCCAAGAAATATTATCTACCGGGGGAGATTTTTTGAAAAATTGATAAAATCATTCCGGCCGATTATTTCGTAATAATTATGAAACAAACAGAAATTCTTGGCCGACACGCTCTATTTTTATTCGCCAACCTGAAGAATTAATTGGTTCTTTTTTATAAATAAATCCGAATATATCTTGATTTAAACTCAATCGAAGCGCTATCATAATTTTCGTCGATTTGGCCGACTTGGCTTCGCGGTGTCAGAGACCTACGACCCGCCATACACCACCGAATTCTCGATAGCTGATATAGGACGCCGTTCCGGCACTCATATCGCTTGTTCGATCCGGAATGAATCCGGCGTTGACCGCGGATGTACCGGCAGCGTCCGGATCGTTTCGGTTCGGACGTCAAGATACAGGAAACGCATCGGCGTATTCCTGCGGAGGCCTGCATCATGACAATTCGCACCACACAAACCGTCGTCCGCTTTTCATCTCCATTTCGCCTGCCTGGCTTCGATATGGCGCAGCCGGCCGGAGAATATCGCGTCGATTATGACGAGGAATTGATCGACGGCATTTCCAGGCTTGCCTGGCAACGCGTCGGCGCCTTCATCCACCTGCCGGCGATCGCCACGCAGAGTTCGACGCAGCAGATGATGCCGATCCACCTGTCGGATCTCGAAAACGCACTCGAAGAGGACAGCAAATCGTCATGACCGCGAAAAGCACCGCGCTACGCAATGGACGTCCAATCCGACGCGAGGCAGCAACCCATATCTTTGCGGTTGGGCAGACCGTCCGGCTCAAGGACGGATTCTTGATGGTCCCCTCCAAGCTCCCCGACACATACCGCATTACCGCCACAATGCCGCCCAGAGGAAATATGCTGCAATACCGCATCCGCAGTGACGACGAGCGTCATGAGCGGGTCGCGACCGAAGACAGCCTGGAAGCGGTCAACGTGTCGCCCGCCGGCGCAGCGGCGCAACACTGATCGAGAAGACGTTTGGCCACGGCCCGAATGACGAAAGGTTGACATCGTGAACAGCCATGAAGACGACGTCGAACGAAGACTGAATGCCTTTGCTGTCAGCACAAGAGAAAACAAGGATGGCACGCGCGGCCGCTACTCGATGAACATCGAACGCGACCGTCGGATAGAACCCGCCCGTTCGTGGTCCGTCTATCATGTCTCTGCGCGTGTTCCAGTGCACGCGGACCAAGCCGTGATCGGCGAGAGCCGATCCGAGGCCAGAAAAGACATGATGTCCTTCAACCTTCTCAACATAGGATACCGGAAAGAATGGATCAGGCTGTCAGGCGCCACCCGGGGCGCTCATGAGGCCCCGCCGGTTCACCCCTGGCGCTAGAGCCTCTGGCGACGGGGATACCTCTTGGTACGTCGGAGCCGATCGCTTCTGATCCTGGCTAGGGATGCCCGCCCCTTCGGGTTGACCAGAGCGGCAGGACCTCGTTGACTTCGGATATCGCTTGAAAGATGGTGACGTCGTGCCACCTCGGGGATGGGCAGTCCATCCCTTGCGATGAACCGACGTGAAGGAGTTTGCGGTCCATGTTCGATCATGTCTCCATCGGCGTAAAAGATCTGGAAAGAGCCCGCCGTTTCTACGACGCCGCGCTGGCGCCGCTCGGATATGAGCGCCTGTCCAATTCCGACGCCATGATCGGCTACGGTCCCGAGAGGGTCGGGCTCTGGGTCATGCAGGTCGATCATCCCATCGTCCCCGACATGCAATCCGGACTGCATTTCTGCTTCGTCGCCCCTGATGAAGCGTCGGTCGACGCCTTCCATGCGGCAGCCATCGCCTCCGGCGGTACAGATAATGGCGAACCGGGCATCCGGCCGGATTACGGGCGATTCTATTATGCCGCCTTCATCATCGATCCCGATGGTTACCGCCTCGAAGCCTATTTCCACAAAGGCGAACTGTAAGAACCGTCAGGCCGCTGTTCTCGATATCGATACGCAGCATCCTGAAGCTTCGAGCGCCTCGTTGGCGACCTCAATGAACAGACGGCGGAACCAGCGCGCGCGCCCGTCCGCCTGATCCACCCGGCGATAGAGCATTGTTACCGGATCGGCCGGCAGCGAAAGCGGCGGCTCGCAGATCGTCAGGCCATGCAATTGCGCCATGCAACGGCCGATCGATTCCGGGACGACAGCAATGGCGGGCATTGCCCTCAGCGCCGTCGGCAAAGCGGAAAAGCGCGGTACCGTCGCCACCACACGGCGGCTGCGGCCGGTGCGTCCGAGCGCGATGTCGATGCCGGTTGCGGCATTACCTTCGAACGAGACGGTGACATGCGCGACATTGGCGAAATCATCGAGGCTCAGCGGCGCCTTCAGCCCGAGTTGAGCGCTGTCGTAAAGGCAGATCGAGACCTGGTCGAACAGCGGCGCGCGAATGTGCCAGGAGGCCGGCTCGTCATGCACGGAGACGCTGAAGTCGAAAACGCCCTCGTCCAGCCGGCGGGCGGCATCGCGCTTTTCCGCCGCAATGCCGACAAGCCGGGCTCCGGGCGAAAGCTGGAGAAGGCGGGCGGCGAGCGGGCCGAAGAAAGCCGATTCGAGATTGTCGCACATGCCGATGCGAAACTCGCCCTGCCAGGTCGCCGGATTGAATTCCTCCGGCGGGCGGATGGCGCACTCGATGCCGGACAGCGCATTCTCGATTGCCGGCGCGATGGAAAGGGCGCGCGGCGTCGGCTGCAGGCCCCGACCGACACGCACGAACAGTTCGTCGTCCAGCGTCTCGCGCAGGCGCCGCAGCGCGGCCGACAGGCCTGGCTGGCCGAGCAGCAGGCGTTCGGCGGCACGGCTGACATTGCGCTCCTGCATCAGCACCGAAAAGGCGAGCAAAAGGTTGAGGTCGATCCTACGAAGAGTAGCGTCATTCATCATCGTGAGTAATACCTGACATGGCTACTATCAATTTGCAATAGGAAAGGAAGCTGCACATTTTCTCGTTCCCTGCCGCCCGGCAACCTCCCCCGATGAGGCGGCAGCAAAGAAGGAACGATTTCGATGACTCTTTCCAAATCGCGAAGCGGAGCGGGGCTGGCATTGCTGCTGCTCTGCGCCGCCAACTTTCTCGACGCCATGGATGTCTCCACCATCGGCGTAGCGCTCCCCGCCATCCAGGCCGAACTCGGCATGGAGGCGACCTCGCTGCAATGGGCCGTCAGCGCCTATGTGCTCGGCTATGGCGGCTTCCTGCTGCTCGGCGGCCGGGTCGCCGATGTCTTCGGCCACCGCCGCGTCTTCCTGTGGTCGCTGGCGATCTTCGCAGCCGCCAGCATCGCCGGCGGCTTCGTCGACAGCGGGCCGACCTTGATCGCCGCCCGATTGATCAAGGGCATCGCTGCCGCCTTCACGGCGCCTGCGGCCCTTGCACTCCTGCTCTCCGTCTTCGGAGAGGGAAAAGCGCGGGCAAAGGCGCTTGGGGTCTTCTCCTCCACCGGTGCTGCCGGCTTCGTGCTCGGCATGGTGCTCGGCGGCGCGGCGACGATCTTCAGCTGGCGGGCGACGCTTGTCATGGGCGCGCCCGTTGCCATCCTGACGCTCGTTCTTGCGCCGCTGGTACTGCCCGCCGATCCGAAAAGGACAGGACCGCGGCCCGCCTTCGATTGGGCCGGGGCACTGACGATCACGCCAGGCCTGCTACTCTTCGTCTTCGGAATCACAAATGCCGCGGCCACCGGCTGGCAAGCCTTCCCGACCTGGGGTTCGCTGCTGGCGTCGCTGGTGTTGATCCTGCTGTTCCTGCTGGTTGAAGCGCGCCATGCCGATCCGATGGTGCCGCTCGGCATGTTCCGCCGGGCTAGGCTGCGGCATTCCAATGCGGTCGCCGCCCTCTTCCAGGGCGCCTATGTCGGCTTCCAGTTCCTGGCGACGCTCTACTACCAGAACGTCATCGGCTGGTCAGCCTTTACCACCGGCTTCTGCTTTGCCCTCGGTGGCGTCTTCGTGATGTTCCTGGCGCCGCGTTTTGCGACGCTGGCGCAAAATCGCGGCACCACCGGCCTGATGGCTACGGGTGTCGGCCTGCAGGCGTTCAGCTACATCTTCTGGGTTGCCGCATTCGGCCATGTCGACCCGATCCTGCTCATCCTGTTCTCGCAGATCCCGCTCGGCCTCGGCTATGCCATGACTTACCCCTCGGTGCAGGTCGCGGCACTTTCCGACGTGGAAGAGAACAAGTCCGGGCTCGCCTCCGGACTACTCTTTGCTTCGTTCCAGATCGGCGGCGGCATCGTGCTTGCAGCCGCCTCGGCAGTCTTCAGTGCATCGCCGCAGTTCGGATGGGACCCCTATGTCGCCGGCATCGCCTTCGTAGCGCTGCTTGCGGCGGCGATCACCCTGCTTGCGGCCGCCGGCCCGCGGACATCGGTCGCACCCGCCTATCAGGCGGCGGAATGACCATCATCGGCCCGCACCCTGACCGGTGCGGGCTCCTCATGAACAGAAGCGATATATGCAAGAATCCTGTTGCTCCGCCTCGGCGAAAGGCGCATGGTCCCACCTTCGGCAGCCATTGCACGGGCGCTGCCGACTGAGGGTCCTTATCCCCTCGCCCCGACGAAAGGAGGACCGATGTCTTCCACTTCCGAAAAGCCATATCTGACCTCATCCGATCTCGACATGCTTCAGGGCGTGCTCGACGATGCCGGCTACGACGCCAAAATCCTGATCGACAACGAACGGGTCTTCAACGTCGCGGCCATACTGCTGATCAGACTGTTTCAGGAGGGCGTCACCTCGCCGGCCATGCTGTCACGGGCGCTCGAATACCATTTCGGCAAGTCAAAGACGCCGCCGAAAGCGGTGACCCCCGTCTTCAACCGATATGCGATACAGGGATTGCCGCGTGAAAGACGCGTCGCCGGCTAAGCGCCTCCCACCTCCGAAGGATTGCTGTGCGGAAAACCCTCTTGCTTTGTATCTCAGTTGAAGCGGACGGTTATTTCGGATGGGTGCAGTTCGGGGCTTATCAAAAGAAGCAACAGCCAGGGATCTTGCAGACATCGACAGGGAGCGCCGGGTGGCGCTCCTCAAAGTCGACGGCTGCCAGGCACCGGTCGATCTGCATCTGTCGATGACCGACCGCCTGCTCAAGGCCGGCGGCATGCAAGTGCCGCTCGATATAGGAAGGGACATAGAGCTTTGCCTGGCTCGCGACATCATGTCGGCATCGGGCGGAGCGGACATGGAAAGAACGAAACTGATCCGCTGTTTCCCGTAGGTGACTGAGCCCTGTGGAAATATGGCTTTCCTGCGGCAATGGCCTTAATGGCACCTCAATTTTGTTCTATAGGAAAGGCATCGCTGATTTGGCCGATGCGGCATTTGCGGTGACCGGATTTCCGGCCCGCCATTTTCCCGATCGCGAAAGCATGGTGACGTCCCGTCTCAACGTCGGGTTTGGCTTTCGGTGACCTCTCCGGTCATCCGCCTCCAGAC
>Ga0209673_1000418_pt1 | contig 74584 bp, 76 predicted proteins | sample AraplaCol_mMS_r2_2_FD_184274 | JGI IMG/M metagenome (GOLD analysis project Ga0209673, IMG submission 184274) | Arabidopsis root microbial communities from North Carolina, USA - plate scrape MF_Col_mMS_r2 (SPAdes) (version 3) | ecosystem: Host-associated > Plants > Roots > Endosphere | place...
TTTTTTTTTTTTTTTTTTTCTCAATGTTAGGCTGGCCTTACATTCAATTCTATTCTATTTGTACTACTATTACTCGTCGTGCAGCAGTGTACCTATAGTAAAAGGCTTGTAGTATACTATTGGGTATTCTAGTTTGATTTCACTTGATCTCTATTATGCAAAAAAACTAAAAACATGGGATAGTGGTACATGATGACCAGATGCGGAAGGGTATATGTATGTCCGGTCAAGATGACAAAGATATAATGTACAAAGGCTAGTCTCAAATAAAACCGAGACAGCAGTAATTTGCCTTAACAGACTCAACGCTGAGATGGCCTAGACGAAAATCTCATTTCAACTTTCAAAACTTCGACGAAGTTTCTCCCTGAAATTCATTTTGCGGAGTATTGTTCGGCTCTCTGGGATTGCTCGTGTTCCGGTGAACTTTCGAGGCTTTGTTCTTGCGAGCCAGCAGCGATTGCGTCCATGATTTGTCTTGAGCTTGTTTGACGTGGCTAGGAGGGGAGAAGGATTCATTACTGAGTGCACCGCGGAACCGCATGAGTGCTAAGTATCCTGGTATCTCCAGCTCAATTGCCCACTCTTCCATGTTTTCCTGGAGAAACTTTCCCACGCAGAAGTCAAGAAGAGCCTCTGCATCTGTTGCAGGTGGAACAACATTTGGATTGGACTCAGACTTGTAGATTGGTGTCTGTCTCTGCGCCTGCGTCTGATGGGAGGGTTTGACGAATGGACGTGGCGAGACAAGCGGAGACGCCCGCGTTGATGAAGATGGAAGGACGGAAGACACTTTCTGCCGGGTTTGCGTCGCTTGAGCCTGGGCTTGTTCAAGCTCATACTCCCTATAAGCAGCCTGTGCGAGAATTCGATAGGTATTCAGGTCTGGGATGACCAACTTGCTTTGCGCATGTTCATGCCATGTAGCGTTGAAGTTGCGGTCCCCGGAAGTTTCGTAATGTTTTCGCTCAGTAGCCATTGGCAATCTGACGACACCACCAGATTTTGTACGCAGTTGATCGGGGGTTGGTGTATTGAGACACCATTCATCGAATAGTCGTTTTCCTGCCTTACTACCGTAATTATCTACGACTGCAGATAAGAGACCCTGGAAAGAGTTCGGGGGAATCTGGAAGGCCTTGTCACGAGACAAGGACTTGCCGATGCCGGCATTTTTGAGAATATTATAAATCGGACCAGGAACCACCTCGAAGAACGGCCAGAGGCGTCGAAGTACTATCCGCTGGAAGTCACTCACGCGCTCACTCTGACTTGGTGATGTGGAGAATTCTCCGCGGAAGAGGCGCGTGAAAATGTCAATCGCTTTGGCGAGGCTTTCTTGGTCCTTTTTTGGGGATTGAAGCCCGCTGGCCAGTTTGCGCTGTATAGATGCATCCAGTGTGATGATCTTGGCTGCTAATGTGGTGATGTTGCTGATGCCCCAGGACTTTGCTCTGTAGTCGCGAAGGTAGTTGAATGTTAGTAGTGCTCGGTCCCAAGACTCCACTGAGATGTGTAAGTTGATCACGGCTTTGAGTGTGTTGGTGGTAAGTGGTGTGCCCAGGGAAGAAACAACTCTGTCAGAAAGTTCTTTATTTTGTGTCGCAGCTGCAAAGCGAAGTATCGACGGTGCAATGGCTTGGTCACCATAGGAGGATTGTGAAATTGCGGGCCCATCGATATCGTCGTTGAAGAGAAGCCAGTTTCCAAAATCAAATGCTCGACAAGCGGTAATTAGATCGAGCAGATCGGCCATCACCACATTTTGAATTTGTGGAAGAGAAGATTGGGCCATACTCGGATCAGGTTGCCGAGACTGAAAGAAGGCGGTATTTGGACTTTCATATTGATTGAACTTTTCCAAGAACGCTCTGATGTGATATGACTTGCTTGCATCAACGACCTTTTGTAGCCATTCATATCCCGAAAATGCAGTACCTGCTTGTTTTTTGCGGGCAGAAAGTCTGATGCTCTGTTGGATGAGTCCAGACATGGCAGCTGTTTCATCGTATATTTGTGCTTTCGTGATCTCATTGAGTCGTTCGTCTGTAGGAATCGGTTCTCCACCCCAGGGTGGAACGACATTTTGAGTGGATCGTAGGAGCTTCGCAAAGGCTATTGGGTCATTTTCGGGGAGAATACCGCCGGAGTTAAGCATTCGATTGAAGTTCCAATTCGTCGATCTGTTGGTTAATCTGGGCTCCCCTTTCGTCTTCTTTGTATCAGACTCTAGGAGGTTCTGGGCAGATGCCGAAAGCGTCAACAATTCCTCAGCAGACATTCCGGTGGTCCCAACGGAAACGAAAGATTTGTTGTATAGCATGTCCCTTAAGGATGCAACAACTTGTGTGCTGATGGTCCGCCGACCCAGACCATTGAATGGGGGCCGTTCGCGACCTTTGTATATCAAAGGAGGTTTGTCACTTTCTGGATCTCGCCAAGATTCTTCCGTACTGATATCAGTTTGACGGACTACGTCAAGAGCACGAACCAGAGGCTCCCAGCTCGAAACTTTCCACGCATGATCGTCAGTTCGTGTGGCCATGTCTCTTAACAAAAGAGCGCCTTGTTTAGAAAATCCATGCTCGACACAGCACCATAAGATCAATTCTAACCAGATCTCCGGGCCAAGTTCTCGAAATCCCACATTGAACGGAAGGAACGGTGGCTCCTCTCCAGCTTCGGTAGCGGAATTTGCAAGTGAAGATTCATGCTCGAGCCACGCGGCATCTGAAAGAACAGTCATAATATGGCTCGACAAGAGATTCAAGCCGGGGGGTCTGAAAGTGATTTGATCGGGGTCTGCAGGATGATACTGGTATACGTTGTCGGAAATCAGGCCCAGATGGTGCAAACGAGCAAGGGTACGAAACACACAAGACATCGCGAGTTTGCGATCACTTGGAGACCGATCTGCGGCCGCCAATACCAGTGATCCGAGGTGTAATAATACTGAGCCTAGTAGCCTGTCCGCGAAGCTTTCCACCGCAGGGCGTCTCGTGGTGACATTGAGATCGAGATGGGACGCAGGCATCTTTATCTTTGCAATTTGGGCTGCTGAGAGTCGCTCATATGATATATCATCCAAAGTCATATTAGAACCTTTCAGGGACCACTCAAGATCTGCGGCAGCATTCTTGAGCTTTGTGTAGGGAGCAAGTATTTCGTAAGTGTCAATCAACTCGCTGAGTAGCGTGTTCACGGTCGACCATTGCCCTAGCTCAAATCCCATATGCGCCAGGAGATTCATGCCTCTAAAGCTCTTCGCCAGCCACAAATAGCTCATGAGAGCATGGCCACGGTTGAGATCATCGACATGCTGGAAGAGAGTCTTGGTTGAGCCAGTTGGGGTGGCAGATTGCTGCGTCTGCTGTGGCGGCTTCAAACACGAGACTAGAAATGGTATCCAAGCATCTGGGTTGCGATTCTTCAGACTGATAGGTGAATCCGCTAGATCGGTGTAATTGCAGACGAGCTTGTACTCTTCCAGCGTCAGTCTGCGTTTATTCGTGGAGGCGTATCGAGCATGCACACAGGACAGTGAAGGGTATGAAGACACGAGGGGACGAGGAGTATAAGGCCCACGGCCAAGTCGAAGAAGACGGCCGGGGCGCTGGGACCTTATCATGACACGGCGGCGAGCCTGAAAGGCGCGAGCGGATGAATCTCGAAGTTTGTGGGCGCAAATATGGCGTGGCGCATATCGATTCGTTTAAGAGTTTCGCATGATTGAGTGGGGGATTTTAGATCACTTCCGGATTTTGTTCTGAGAACAAAATTATCCAAATCCACCTCCAATGTCGACCGGAAATAATAGTTGGATGGTCGTCGAGCAGAAAGAGTCGGCGGAAATTTGGTGCTCGAAAGATTAGTCAGCGATCGATGAGAGTAGCCAATGAGAGCGCGCATATTTACTTCGACCTTTCATCGCGTGTTTTGAAGAGAAAAGCAATAAAAAAATCCTTCTTGAAAAGAGCAAAGTGCTCTTAGTAAGAGCATGTTCAGGATATAGAGGGAAGATCCTGGTGTCTCTACGCCTAGTTCAAGCCAAACTACGGCCAAATTCATCATTTTAAAGTCTTATAGAAGATTTACCTGACTAATTCAGGGCATTGGATCTTTTCGGTATAAAGATTTTCAAAGACACTCCAAGTGATTGCTTGATTTGCTTGATTGACTACTTTTGCTTTTGAGCTGAGCCAGCAGCCACAGGCATATATAATCTAATCTATATGTTGACAGGCAGTGAGAATGCCACAAACGAGTGCAAATAGTCCGTGGGAGATCTAAGCCTGCATAGGACGGATCTGGCGAGCGTGGAAGCGCTTGAAGCCTTGACCATTTCCTTGGCTTTCACCCTCACCCTCATCCTGGCCCTGGCCGCCAGAGCTAGGGACAGAGGATCCAGTAGGGGCAGGGGGAGGGGCGCTGCCGAAGCTTGATTGGCCTCCAAAACTACCGCCAGGGAATCCAGAGGGAGCAGCAGTAGGAACAGGGGCTTCACCACCATTACCCTGGCCTTCACCCTCACCACTCTCTCCGCCAATGCGGCTGACACCTCCCTCGAAGCTGCTAGCTCCACCGCTGGGCTGAGGACCGCCGGTAGGAATGCTGCTCGAAGGAGCCTCACCACCGCCGTGGCCATGGTGGCCATGGTGACCACCGAATCCGCCGCTGGGAGCAGCACCACCTCCAAAGCCATCACTTGGGACAGCACCGCCGAAGCCACCGCTAGGAGCAGCACCTCCACCAAATCCACCACTGGGAGCAGCATCGCCGAAGCCACCGCTGGGGAAGGTTCCAGTAGGCAAAGTGCCGGTAGGCTCAACACCGCCAGAAGGCTGAGCAGTAGGAGTGGCCTCCAATTGATTGTTGCCGACCAACTATAGAAGGGTTAGCATCCGATGTGAATAAGGCCATACATATGCTGGCTTGTAGATAGATGTCAGTGTGAGCACGTACAGCGGCGGGCAGGTTCCATGCCACGGCATTGGGAGCCATGTAGAGGACGGTAGTGAGACCGAGAACAATGTTGAACTTCATCTTGATATAAATATTGTAGAGTCTGACGAGGGACAAGAATCGGAATGAAAATAGTTGTTAAAATGAATGAATGGCTTAAGTCACTTAGTGACGAGAGTTTCTCAAGTTGGTAGAAAAGAAGGTAAGCGCACAGCACTGTGATCAAAAGGAATTCCATGGTGATTGCAAGAGTCTTTATAGAGGAGACCCCCCATGTCCTCACAGAGCCTTGACATTTGTGACATGACATCGGAGACGGGACATGATGTCTATCTGGCGGAATTCCCGAGCACATTGACCCAATGCCGCCACTAGACAGAGCCAAGACATCCAGACCGGGTTTTTGGCGTTGGGAACTGTGGAGATTAGAATAAAGTAAAGTGGTTTCGAAGACTACAATCCTCGACGCATCTGTCGAATCTAGCGACGATCGAGAGCGACAATGGTCCAGCCTTACCGGTGTCTCCTGCGCATTGGTGCAATCAGAAGAAGCCGACGCAGAGGTCAACCAGAGAACAAAGGGTTATGGATCAGGGGTTTCGAAGCAGATGGCGCGACACGCGGCATTCAAGTTGCTGGGACGCTTGCTGGTGCTAGGCGAATGCGTTGATCTGAGAGAGGAGGAAAAGCTGAAACAAGGTGTGCTGGTCTCCACAGAAGCTTACACGTCGTCCTGTCGATCAACCCGCCATCTGCTTCAAATTGAGCAATGGCGTCGAGTACCGGGTTAACGCGGAGGTTTTATTGGATGAGACGAGGGAGAAATTGTGGTGAGCATGCTCAATGCCGATGCGAGAGTTGATGTCTCCCGGATCAGCCCTAGCATGAGCCCTAATTCGGCGCGTGTCAAACTACCAGCGACACCAGCTATACTACTAGTATGAGAAAAAGGGCTAAAACCAGAGAGAAAAGAGAGCGAAAAGATCAAAAGAGAAACGCCACAGGTCTCAGGCTAATTACCTGCAACAATTTTGGCCCGCAAGGCATTGCGCGTCCTTTATGTCGGCAAGAGTATCATCCTTATTGTTTGGGGTATTGTACAAACATGAGATATGTTTAGCGAAAATAAAATAAAAGAGGCATAATAGGGAAGGGAAAAAAATGAAACCAAGCAAAAGCAACAAGGGCTCAATTAACACAAGACCAACCCGCAAGCAACCCGGCCAAATTCATCACTCGTGCATATTCATAGCTCTTCCTCCCCGGCTGAGGCATCGCCTCCAAGTTCCTGTTCCACCTCATCGACCACAAAACTCTCGTAATCCTCCAAGCCCTTTTGAACATGAACCTTGAATCGGATGACATCGTTGAGCATCGTCTCCACATTGGTATGCAATTCCTCCCGGAGCGCATTCGCCCGGAGTGTAAGTTGCTCATACTCGATGTTGGTATTCATCTCGCGTTGCTCCATAAGCTGTACGCTATCACTTAGATTTGCCCGCATTTTAGCAAGTTCTTTCTCCATCTTCTCAATTTGAGCGTCTGATGCCAGCTTCTGAGTGGTGGTTATTTCCTTAGTACGTTCGAATTCTTCGTCGGCTGCCCGACGTCGGTGTTCTAAGGCCTCAACTTCGCTTCTCTTTTCGTCCATCGCCTCCTTAATATTGTCAAGTAGATTGCGACGTTCCAGGTCTTCGTCGACACCGCGCTTTCGTCGTTCATTAATTTCCTTTCGGAGAGATTGAAGGCTGTTCCGGATCGAGCCACGAAGGTCCAAATTCAATAGATGCGCAGGGTGATAGCCTGTAAAAGGCTCTGCCAGCAATCGATCTCCATCTGAGGAGATGCGATTTGAGGCACCGCCGATCTGGCTTGCCGAGAAATTGTTCTCATTAACGTTCAGAGTGAGTTCATAATTTTGGCCTTTGGCATTCTCGGCAGATTCGGGAATCAGGCTATTCTGATACCCCAGAGTGTTATATGTCTTCACAATCTGCTCAAGATCTTCGAGCTTCTGGCTCGCCTCTGCTTCTTTCGCCATCACGCGCGCGTGCGTTTCTTCGAGACGTGCTAGAGTATCTTCAAGGCTCTTTTGAAGGCGTTCCCGTTCAGTGTTCATACGATCAATGTCCTGAATGGTGATACCCTGGCGATCAACACTGGCTTGGAGTTCCGCGCGCTCAGCCTCCGCGGTTTGAAGTTCCGAATCTGTTTTCTGAATTTCGCTGTCCAGGAAGTTGTTCCGTGTCTCGTACTTGTCGATCTTTCCCTGTACATTCTGGTTGTAGTCTTCGAATTTGCGTTTATCGTCCTCTAAGATCCGGAAGTGCTTGTCCAATTTGGCCAGGTCCGGCGCATTTTTCTCCAACTCCTCTATTTGCTCTCGGAGAGTCTGGTTTTCGGTCTCCAAAGCCTCCATTTCCTGTACATAACGTTCATTACCGCGCGCAAATTCCTGTGACATGTTCTCGATGTGAGGCACCAATCGCTGTTCTGCGACCTCATCATCCTCGTCTTCACCTCCTTGGAGCCAGTCATGGTAGGCACCAGTAAGAAAGCGGAAGATGATCCGATCACCAATAATGTCAACACCCGCTTCGGCACATGCTTCGTCATACTCTCCCTCGTGGTAACGGTCCATCATCTGCGCCAACTGCATCAGCCAGTGCAGCATACCAAGGAAGGTTGACCAATTCTGGCCACCAACGGCCGCAATCTGGGATTTCGTGATGCCCTTTTCGTAGGGATAACGCAGCTGCTTGAGGATCGGAGGGACTTCTGCATCCATAGCCTTTTGGAATTTGTAGCCCGGATCAATACGATGATATAGCCATTGGAAGATGTAGTTGAAGTCCTTCTGGGTAGGCGAGCGAAGGGTGTTTTGGCCTAAGGTATGTTTCATCTCCAACTCAAATTTGTTGTTGGTCAAGTATTCCAACAACTCCTGTCCAATTCGAGCTTGGAAAGATCGGTCTCTAAGCGGTCGCGGGTCTCTGGGGACTCCAGCTGCTGAGGGTACCTGTGTGAAGAAAGATTGGTGCGACATAGGCCCAGCAGTCGAAGGACGCGAGAATACACTGCTTCTGCGTCCCACGTTCTGCGGCGCAGAAGCAGCCGGTAGAGAACCTGGCGCATAGCTCTGGCGACCGGAACTGGCCCCATGGAACATATTACTCGATACAGATCGGCGAACAGACGAAAGACCGGCTTCTGGGCCATAGGGACCACCGGAGGATGCGCGCATGAAATTCGGTTGTTGCGGTCGGCTTGCTGAGTTCAACAAGGAATTCCGGGTGTGCCCAGACGTGAACGGAGGGTTATTGAAGCCAATAGAGCTGGTACGCTTCATGGCAGACGCAGGCTGAGGGATAGACGAATAATTCTGAACACTTCCAAGCGTCTTCATTGCGTGTTAGCCAGTAAACCAATTTGCGACACCTATGATAAATTCCATACCTCGCGAGGGCGTTTGATACTAAACAATCCAGTGTCTTGAGACATGATGAATAAGAAGCCGCGATAGCGGCGGAAGGATATAAGTTCTCAAGAGGAGCAAAGAAAAATGAGAATGGTCTGAGTTCTTGAATACAACTCAGACGCGCGCACGCAAATTCCTCCAGGAGGGGGGGGGGACTTGTTATCGTGCAGCAAGTTGGGCGCAGATCAAATGTAAACAAGAGCGGGCTGTTTCTGCTTCTGGTAGGCGGTAGCGGGACTCGGGAAAACTCTTCATCCGACTGTCACGAGACCTTCGGTCTGGGGAAGTTCAAGTCTTGGCGGTCGTGAGTTCCGAGGTCCACGGCGATTGCCGATGACGGTCGTTCCCCTGCGTCCTCTTTCCTTCTACATTCTCCCCATTGCAGTCGACACCCATTCATCATGGCTCCCCGTGAGGAGCTGATCGCGTCAGCTGTAAGTATATACCATGCTATTTACTTCCACTTAATTCCTATATTGGCCGCTAACGGGATCTCCTCCAGGTGACTTGTATGTCGTTGTAAACCCAATGGACCGCATATGGCATATGGTACATGGCTCGCAAATTAGATGCTGACATATGAGAACAGTCCTACAGGATCCATCAGTAGCATCGTCGCCTATTGAGAAGAGAGTCGCATTCCTACAGTCCAAGAACCTGACACAGGAGGAAGTCGACGTCGCTTTAGCGCGGGCTGGCGAGGACCCGTCCGCTGCAGCTGCGGCTACCGGTGCTGCAACCTCATCGCAAAGTTACCCTTCACAACAGGTCGCTTATCGACCTCAACCACAACCACCTCAGCCATATGGCTATCCCCCATATGGTCAATGGCAGCCGCCACCGGAGTAGGTCCAACCCCGCTCGGCTTGCCTCCCGAAACCCGCATACTGATCGCATCCCAGGCCCCCTAAACGAGACTGGAGAGACTGGTTTATCATGGCAACTGTAATGGGTGGAGTGGGATATGGATTGTACTTCGTTGGCAAGGTATGCATGAATGTGTTTATTGGGCTGCGGTTGCTGGACTAACGGTTACTTCTCTAGCGATATATCGCTCCGCTGATTGCTCCTCCAACCCCTCCACAACTGGAACAGGATAAAGAGAATATCGATGAGCAATTTACACGTGCTTTTGGGTTGATTGATCAGCTTTCAACAGATACCGCAGCCCTGAAAGCTGCCGAGGATGCTCGCACCGAGCGTCTGGATGCAGCTCTTAAGGATGTGGAAAACCTTGTTTCAGATCTGAAGACATCTTCGCGCCGGAGAGATGACGAAACTCGCCGAATTAGTGACGAGGTGAAGTCATTGAAGGATGCGATTCCCAAGGCCCTTGAGGGCGCTCGGGAGGGCAATGAGAATCGACTGAAGGAGCTTGGATCTGAGCTTAAGAGCTTGAAGACGTTGCTGGGTAACCGACTGGGTGGCAGTGGTGCTGCTCCCGCCGGTGGTCGAACCGTTGGCAGCCCAAGCCCGACTCCGGCCCCATCTCAAGCGCCAGTCTCAACCCCAGTAGCTGCACCTCGGGCGACTGCAGAGGATACCTCCGCTAGTACTCCGTCGCTGAATGCTCTTCAACCCACCGTCACCCCGGCTGAACAGGAGCCTACCCCCGCCCCCGCCACACCAGCCGCTGCATCGACTCCTCAGAACTCAGACAGTCCCCTCTCGAAGCTCGGCCGATCTGCCTCTATTCCAGCTTGGCAGATGGCGGCATCCAATCGCTCCAAGAGCTCCTCTCAGTCGAGCCCTGCTCCCGCCGGTGACAAGCCAGCTGATTCGAGTAATGAGCAAGCTGCACCCCCAAGTTAAGGGAGGAACGAATAGATTGAACGACACATTGTATATCTCTTCGCTTAGATGTATTTATCATAACTGGCCTTCTTCAATTCTTTGCTTGACTCGCATCATCCCATGGTCTAGTAATGTAGTAGTCGTATCCAGTATATCTATCGAGAAGGACATATTAAAAGGTGCTAGTACTTTGCAATATTTCCAATAGAAACTTGGTAGAATTAATTTCACCAACCTACTAGAATCCCTACCGAGGTAGGTTGTTTGCCCTGGAGACTGTGGGATGGCCAGTTGATAAGAGATAAGCGCAAGCTCCATCAGAGTGGAGTTCTACTTCAACCCAAGATTGAAAGGTCAACCTTTTGCAAACTCGACCATCGCAAAGTATTTAACGACAATGCCGTCTCCGGGCCCATCTTCGCACCGTTCGCATACCTCTGATGCGCATAGCGCCGAACAACACCATCGCAGTCGACACGAGCGTTCGCATTCCCATCGTCGCCGTCACTGCGACCATTCGCGCTCTCGCTCCCCACACCGATCCCATAGACACCGATCAGAGCGCCACAGTCGACATGGCAGGGACCGAGGACACGAGCGCACGAGTGATCGCCATGATAGACGAGACAAGCAACCCACAGCGCCCGTGATACTGCCATACCAGGCCAGAGAGCTGGGCCGACGGGATCTTGAGACATACGAGCCGATGTTCGCCATGTATCTGGATATACAGAAAGGAATACTCATTGAAGAACTCAGGGAAGACGAAGTCAAGGGGCGGTGGAAGAGCTTTACTGGGAAATGGTTTGTCGGAATCCACCCCCGTTGTGATTGATTCCCATTTGCTAATTTGTCCAGGAATCGCGGTGAACTCGCCGAAGGATGGTATGATCCTGCAACGCTGAAGCGAGCGCAGGACAATGCGAACCAGGCAGAACCATTCTCGGGTGGAGGCCGACGCTCACCAGATTATAATCGTGGACGCTCAGCGGACAATGAAGCCACTGGCGAAATTCCAACTGCAGAAGACGACGGGGCGGACGAGGACGATGATGAATATGGACCAACTCTTCCACAGCCAGGTTCAATAAGAGGAGCTGCATATTCTGGGCCAACCATACCGAATATGCAAGACCTCGAGCTTAAAAGAGGTGAGTTTTCTTGATTCTTATAGGCTGATAATCATAACTAACGCTCCCCTCAGAATCTGCAATCGAGGACGCAATTGCTGCTCGCCAGGAATCACAAGATCAATATCAATCTGAGGTTCGCTCTCACAAAGCAGAGCTTCGACACTTACAAGATGAAGTCGCACCGCGTGCGGAGCCGGGTACGCGAGAGAGACAGCTGGAGAAGCGCCGGGAAGCCGCAGCGGCGAACCGGGCATTCGCTCAGGCGAGGGGTGGATCGCCTGAGGCCGCACCTGATGAGGAGCTTATGGGTGCTGGGGATAGCGAATGGGCGAGTCTCAAGAAGGAGAAAGAGCGAGACCAGAGGAAGAAGAATGAACGGGAGCTTCGCAGGGAGGAGATCCTGCGCGCGCGTGCTGCGGAGCGAGAAGAGCGTATTCAAAAATATCGCGAAAAAGAAGATGAAACTATCGGCTGGCTTCAGGCTTTGGCGAAGCAACGATTCGGTTGAAAATATATTGCTGTGTTCGAGGGAAAGGTAGCTGGCGCCTGGCTCAGCAGAAATTGTAAAGGATAAGACTGGTCTGTACAAGGAGAGTCCTCTGTAAAATCAGGTTGATCTAGTTGTTCATAATTTTGAATACCAATTCACATTAAATGTACGCCATTTGCTAGTGGTTTTCGATCCCAAAAACATGTGCTTGAAATATATATACTCGAACTATGGTCCTCAATATAATATAGCCCAGGTGGGCTATATCATGCTGTGCAGCAGACGAAATATCATCCTCAATGCCCAATTGTAAATTGATGAGTGATCAATCTATTTAATACAATCATTGATATTCCACTTGAAATACCAGCATCCTCAGGTCATACTGGAACCTCGGAAGACGTGACCCACGCGGTCTAAACTTTTCCCCACAACTTGCAACGAGCTTCTTCCTTGAAACTACCCCAGCATACAGAATGAGTAAGATCGCACAGGCCCTGCAGGGCCTTAAAAGATTCACTACATGTGATGTAGGCTCCAAACCATCATCCTTCCATGATAAATAAAAGTCTAATAGAACATCCAGATCGGTGACGCGCTTGTGAAACTGAAGCACCCCTATGGTGGATTTCTAGATGGCCTCAACATGCACTCACCAGGCAGTGGCACGAGCATCTATGGACCGGCCATTACAGTGAAAATGATCGAGACAAATAGCCCTGGCCCAACACCGCCGATGCATTTCGCTGATGCTAATAAGGAGGGCCATATCATGTATATCCAGCAACCCAAGGGTTTGATTTCCGCATGTTGGGGCGGCCTCATGTCCACCCGTGCACAGAAACTGGGCGCATTGGGCGTGATGGTTGATGGCCGTATTCGTGATACGCAGGAGCACATTGATATGAAGTTCCCAGTAAGTTGATATGCTCGTTCGACCTGACGACGAGATGAAACGAGATGAAACACAATGGATCAATTTCTAATAGCAGGATAGGTTTTCGCAAAAGGAACGTCCGTTCTTGGGTCGAATACTTTTACGCGTGCGTCGGAAATCAATGTTCCTCTACAGTTTCGGGGTGACCTTTGGATCTATCCCGAAGATATCCTCGTTGGTGATGAAAATGGAGTCGTGGTTGTTCCGCCTTCTCTAACCGAACAGGTTGTTGAGCTCTGTCAGGAACGGTTCGAGATCGATGAGAAGACCATGGAGGCACTGCGGGCTGGTGAACCCATGGGGCCGACTATCAAGCGGCTACGGAAATAGACTTGCTAGACAGAAGCCTGATGTATAACTTTCAGTGTGGATCTGTGATTTCTGTGACGCCGATTCAATCGAGTAAATTTCTTGATAGATACAAGCTCCTAGTAGCACCCATTCAGCCATTGAGATGACACAAATCATTCGAAAAGACTTTCCACAATCAGTTGGAACGGTATACCGCAATTCTAGATAGTGTAGGCCTTATAACTATATCAAGTCTCCTAATCCTTGCTTCGAGGATTCTTCTCACTCAGATCAACTCCAGCGTCTAATAGCCAGACGACCATTGGGGCCTACCTTTCGACTCCCTGACCTATTCTGCTCTGAAAATAACAGCAAAAGAAAAGGAATACATAGCGGGTGAAACAGGGAGATGAGTTGTTGACGTGCAAAAAGAAATGCATCATCCGTGAATCGAACACGGGCCTCGTCGATGGCAACGACGAATTCTACCACTAGACCAATGATGCTAGTTGATGTGATCATCGACCAATAATGGTAATATGAGCATAAACCATGATTGTACATACCAAAGATGTACAGCCGATCAACGGAAACTTTTGTGATCTGACCGTCCACAACATCCAAGAACTTATTATAAATCCTTGACCGTCCCGTATAAAATATTTAGGGAGTTACTATTTGATATACCGATGGTTGGTCTTGAATTTTCTTCTTTTTACCAATTTCATTATTATTTCCAAAGGCTTCAAGCCTTTGACACGTTGTTTATCAGTCATCCATATTAACAATAGCATAAAATTCGCCGCAAGATTATCTCCAGCGTGGATGCCAAATCGACTACTATCCCTTGTATGAATTTCAATATGCTGCACTCTTTTCCAACCCTATCTTCGCAGCTAGCTCACAGCCTTCAGCCACTTTCTCAGGCTGGCTCAGGAATCCTGAGTGGGACGTTTCAACTCTAAACTGGCTATAATCACCAAGTAACCCGGCCATGGATTCTTGTACGGCAATAGGAATTGCTCGATCGTCTTCGAAAAACATGTACATACAGGGTAAAGTATGCCACGGTTCATGCATGACAGCATCCTCGAAGGAGGCTCGAGACGTGTGTATGAGCTTAGATATCCACTTTTCTTTATCCTGGGGGGAAAGGTCGTGATAGAAGATTTCAGATTCTTCTGAAGAAGTAACATAGTCTCCCTGAGTTCTTTTAGTAAGCTAAACTCTTTCAAGTTTTCCAAGGTGATACGGAGAGTCTAACATACCTGTACTTTCATCCATGGTAAATACTTACCACCGAGCATACCCAAGAGGCTACCACCTTTCTGAGAAACAAATGCAGCCATATAAACCAACATTATAACTCCGCCCTTCTTGCCCTCTTGTTTTCTCTCGGAGTATGACAGCCCCTTCACAGCTCCAGCGCCCACCATCCCACCATAAGAATGGGCGATCACCACGACCTTTTTGCCTTGTTCAACAAGCTTCTCTATCTCATTGTGAGCATGTAGAGTATCGACCGCGAGACCTTTGTTTGGAGGCTCAGCACCAATGGATGGTAGCGACAGAGCTACCGTAGGAATTTTGATCTTGCGCGATGCCAGCGAGGCGCGAACATCCTCGAATCCATCGGCCGCATGCCACGCTCCAGGAATGAAGAGAAATGTAAGTTGATCCATGTTCGAATTGTAGGACTCGGACTGATCCACTGTCATCTTGTTAGACTGATGTATACTGAGATATACTGCGTTGCGTGTTTTAATATGAATATCCGGGGAATGAGAGAGAAAAATGAGGAGGAATATCAGCTACATCACCAAAAGAGGCGCAACTAAGCTTTAAATGTGAATATTTTTAATTGTCACTGATACATACTTCATACTAGTATATCCGACTTCTAGCTACTGATCGGCTAGTATCAAGCGAATCGGAAGGGAATAAAGGTCTATACACTAGTGTGCTAATAACCCACCCAATTGAAAGATGAAGATGACCATGACTTGTCTCAAATTTGGGGCATCGGACATAGTCTCGGTCATATACCGGCACCTACATAGTATGTCAACCATTAACCCTAGACCCCGCGTTACCATTCCGGGGATAGAAGTTGAATTATCGGATCTCCAAACTCTCAGCCCTTCCGATGCGGGATTTGCCCTTTCCGATGGATAACCATCGAATCAATTGCACTTCATTCGGGCCTCTGCAGAGTCAAAATTCCCCACGGGGCTCAGTGAGTGACCCAGAGAAAGGTCGTATGATATCGCATGGATATCAGGTCCCATCTCTTAGAACATCCAATGATCAACGAGGAGTTGGGCTTATGGAAAAGATAGCTTGTCAGAGACAAACCTTTGGCTTGATGATTCTACATACTCCCGAGTAGACTTGTCGATACGTAGTTACCTGGCTGATGAGCCATCTGCCGCTATTTGGAATTCGGAAATATCCCAATATCGTACTAGTAATTAACTTGTACATAGTACTCGTGCTGGTACGAATGATGAGTAGATATTCCGAAGATCTACCGGCTGGGACTTGGCGGACACTTGAAGTCGTTTCCATAAATATTGAAAAAAAAAAAACATATGTACAACTAGGATATATTAGCATTCTTTTGTTTCTCAGATTTAGTCTTAACATTCTTACCATCTAGTATAGCCCAAATGGAGAGGAATACACCGGATGCATGGCGCGCACCCGCGACGGGCATTCTCCACCTCCGATAATCGGATCTTTGCCAACTACCGCACCACCTGGAAGCTCAACGCCCATTCAAACTCTATCTTTATGAATGACGGGTGGCATATATAACACTATGTTCAGCTCAAAGACCTCGTTGCTTCAAACACGGAGCCCAATGGCCTCTATCAAGCGTACAATCATGACGCGCACGAAGCAAAACTGCCTACCAGCAGCCTACTATCGTGGCGGAACATCTAGAGCTGTATTCTTCAAGCAAGAGGACCTCCCACACGACCGGAAACAATGGGACTCGATCTTCCGAGGGGTCATCGGTAGCCCAGATCCATATGTTCGTCAGCTTGATGGCCTAGGAGGCGGAATTTCCAGTCTCAGCAAGATCTGCGTGGTAGGCAAGTCCAGTCACCGCGATGCAGACGTCGATTATACCTTTGTATCTCTCGGCATCACGAATGACGATGTTGATTATTCGAGTAATTGTGGAAATATGATTAGCGCAGTTGGACCCTTTGCCGTTGATGCACAGCTATTCCCCCTGGATAGGGAGGACGTGGAATCCGTATCGGTGCGCATTCACAATACAAATAGCGGCAAAATCATACACTCTTCATTCCCTATTGTCGACGGTGAAGCTGCGGCGAATGGAGACTTCACAATTGATGGGGTTGCAGGCTCAGCTGCCCGAATCCAACTAGACTTCATAAATCCAGCCGGCTCAGCGACGGGAAAACTTCTACCAACAGGTAACCCCGTCGATATCATCGACGATATACTGGCAACCTGCATTGACGTGGCGAACCCATGTGTCTTCGTCCGTGCATCTGACCTTGGTGTCAAGGGTAACCTAACGCCAGATGAGATCAACACGCATCCGGACCTGCTTTCACGGCTGGATTCTATTCGTCGACAAGCTGGTGTCAAGATGGGTCTTGCAGAGTCTCTTGCAGATGTACCCGGCAGCATCCCGAAGATTTGCGTCGTTGCAGCTCCATCAGCCTCTGATGAGCGAGATATATCACAAAGCCAAACATCTACTCAAATAGACCTTCTGGCTCGTGCTCTTTCGGTAGGACAGCCACATAGGGCCGTGCCTATCACTGTTGCCCTGGCGTTGGCCGCTGCTGCGCGAGTACCTGATAGTACCGTCGCAGGTGTTGTTGCAGGTAAGTCTGCTATTGACGAAGCGGGCATCACGATCGGTCATGCCAGTGGCAACCTGTTAGTTGGGGCGAACTTTGGTGATGATGGTACATTGCTCTCTGGAACAGTGTTTCGCACAGCACGTCGGTTATTCGAAGGTAGCATCTTTTGGAAGGCTGAAAATGCATCTACGTAAAAGCCTTTCCAATGATCTGTATATAATAATGACAGTAATAATTAGGAACCTATGTACATCAAATACCAGGTGCCCAAGTGTATCTTAAAATTCAATCATATCACACTTAACAATTTCTCTTTTGTGTTTCTATGACACCGTCTCTTTTCTCCTCTCAACGCCTATCTATATACCCACCCCCAATGCAATAGTGTAATCGCTAATTCACTTTTAATTCCGTCTGCCCAGGTCTAAATCCTTGACCAACTTCAAATCGCCTTTGCCATCATTCGATCCGAGTCCGAAAAACGGCTTCACAGCAACATCAACCGTCTCCTCGAACAATCTTCCAACAACCGTCTCCCTGAGATCTTCACCAGTCTGACCGAAGTCTGGGTAGGCATTCAACTCTAGAAGCCAAACATCACCAGAAGCATCAACCAAGAAATCAACACCAAACAGCTCAAACGCGTTAGGCAATGTTTGGAAATGAACCATCATACCCCGGGCCGCAGCTTCGAAGACCTCGCCAGTCACAGCACATATTTGCTCGAAGATCTTCTCCTTCCAGTCAGCAGATAGACCTGGAACATGGTGATCCAGATCCCAAAAGCGGCGCACGCTGCCCTCATTTGAGCTACCGCCCTCTTGGAAACATGTGTTGGTCAGGTGGCGAGCCAGATCCTTAATTTCATCGTCTTCTTCATGAGGTTGGCAGTATGATTTCGCGGCGAAGAGAGCAAGCATCTCCTTGAAAACGTAGACCTGCAATGAGCCTGTTGCAAGGACATATGTTCGGATGTGGAATTTGCGGTTGGAAGACGAAGGCAGAAGAAGCGGAGGATCGATGTATGGCTGTGCCATGAAATGACGCAGCTGAGAAGTAACAATACCATCATCGTGAGATTCGGGTGTCTTTTCTGGAACTTCGTCCTGTTCAGAACCGCTCTCCTCGTCATCTGAATCTTCTTCCCACTCCTCAAAGATTTCGCGTAACTGATCTTCGCTGCTGAAAAGACGAATGCCCTGTCCTCGATCACTCATGCCAGGTTTGAGAATCCACCATTCCTTTTCAGTCTCATTTCGCTCTTCATTCTTCGCCATGCTTTCACGTAACTCATATGCTTCCAACAAAGCCTCATCGAGGAACTCGGCGTAGTCCAGCTCGAAATCAAAAGCTGGCTTGAAGTGGTGTCGCAGAATACTGTCCGGGTTCTTGGAAATCCAGTTCGCCACGGTGTTGGAAAGGTAGTGCTTGCGGATCAGGGCTTTTCGAATGATATATGCACAGGAGAGAGATGTTGATGGTCGGCACATGATGTGTTCGAAATCGAGGCGCTCATATTCACGGTATTGGAATACGGGTGTAGATGAATCAGGCAGTTCGGAGATATCAGAAATTCGTTGAAAACGAGCCTTGGCTCCAAGTCGGCGAGCCAATGCTTGCTCCACGAGTTCCTGCACATAAGGGTCGTCACAGTCGACAATGGAATACACCGTTGGTTGCTGGCTATCCGATCTACAAGGGCCACTTCTATCAGAACCGCTGCACAAAGAAACGCGAGGAGAACCCAAGTAGCATGATGAAAAGACAAAAACGTCAAACGTAAAATGCAAATGGGAAGAGGGAAGCATGAAGTCTATCAGCTAAGCCAGATATCTAAAGTGTATGGACCCCATGTATATCTGAGACGAAACATTTATAGCCATCATGCCAGACTATCCACTCACAGCTTGATCTCGCCCGAAATGTTGGGTGCATGCATAAAACTTGCTTGAAGAGGCGTCACACTAGAAGCAGGGAATACAATGTCAGATATCTTGCTGCAACATATGCAGGGTTCGAAGCTTACCTGGTCATCTGCTCCTTGACGGCCCAGCCGTCATTTCCAGGATCATTCTCTTCAACGCTTCGGTATACATCAGAAAGATTTGGCGCCCACTTGAAATGCTTGTGCTTCAGTCCGGATTGATTCCCTTGAGGTTGAGCCGGAGCCGGTCCCTTCCCAGCCATCATTTCACTTTCAATGCGTAACCGCTGCTCTTGAAGTTCAGGATCTTCAGATGCATCGGGGTCAATGGCTTCAAAGCAACTGCCAGACGACCACTTATTCTGCAGCATACTTGTATAAAGGACCTTGTTCTGACTCACGCCCGGTTCCAATGGAACATTCACACTGTAAAGATCAACCTTCTCGCCCCAGTTAGCGTATAGATACTCGATCAGCTTGACAGAGTGCTTTGATGCCTCGGAAATAACGACAGGATCATGATTGCGAGAGCTGAATGCATATGATAGTGCGATCGAACGCTTGCCGCACACAGCACCCTCCATCGCGGCACCAATAGTTCCACTTGACATGGCGAACAGCGCCGTGGTGTTGCGACCATAGTTGGGCCCCGAGACAACCAAATCGATTGGTCCACGATCTTCAAAATAATGATACAAGCCGACCTGAACGCAGCTTGCGGGCGTCGAGTCAATCAAGATCCACTCATCACCACCGTCATGTGGCTCCCCATTGCTTCCTAGCGGTAGATGGTGAACGGTCCCATCCTCTTGATGCAAAGTACCTGGTCGAAAGTATGTTGGCTTTACCGATGCGCCTACAATATGCGCCTTGCCAATCCATGATCGTTGTTGGTGAGGCAGAACGACCGAGACGGTATGCCCCGCGGCTTGAAGCGAATGTACGAGGGAATGCACATACGGCGAGGACTGATTCGACGGCGGGCCGTCGTCGTTAGTGACCTAATCCTTGTGTTAATAAAATTTCTTTGACATTTAATAGATTTGGAAATATCAGATCATCAAGAATCTCCCAGGGGAATTACCAAAATGTGCATGATTCAATTGATGTTGTTAGGCAAAGGAGGGGAAAGGAAAGAATCGGAGATTTCCCCGCTGCCCTTTTTTTTCTCGGCGAACGTCAGTTCTGCGGGAAATCACATAATCTTTTGGAGATATTCTTGGGATATTCTTCATTTCATTGCATATTTTGGGGGTATTACATTGCTCGCTAAGTAGAAAATAGATGAAAATAAAGCACCCTATTCCTCTGGCGAATGAATTCTACGTTTCTGAATTCCTTGGGCCTCTGCGCTCTCCAAGCCTGATCCCATACCTGAATCGCCAGCCTCGGCCGGGTAGCTTTGTAGCAAACGACTACTCTCCTCTTCCTCCTCTTTGACCTTGACAGCTCCAGTCGAAAAGCTGCCTTCATCTGGTTCGATCTCCTCTTTTATCTCATCCTCTGGTTCATCCTGGACTTCTTTCTTGTCTTCTTCCTTAGCTTCTTCCTTAGCTTCTTCCTTAGCTTCTTCCTTAGCTTCTTCCTTAGCTTCTTCCTTAGGCGTACTCGTCTGCAAGATGGAATTCAAAATGAACCAAGTCAAACTGGCTGAAGCCATCGAAATAGTCCAGAACATAGAGCTAAAAATCAGAAAAGAAGTAATCTTCCATCGATACATAAGCCACCTAAAGGAATAGTTAGTCAAGGGCGAAGCAGGCTTGTAGTTGGGAAGGTAAGTATCTCACCGAAGACCAGTAAACCGAGCTCGAAACTCGACTCGCGCAGAATAGAACTGCATTTTTCCATCACTCTGGATTTCAAGACGTAAGCTTTGAGGTAAATTGCGCGACCCTCGCGCAAACTCGACCTTCTCCAGCATTTGAACCTCCAGCGTCTCGGCTTCACGTCGCCAGCCTACCACATAGAAGGGCAGGCGCACCACTCGCCGAGCAAGATCCACAAGAGGAGATGAATATGTCAGGATAGCTGGTCGCCTAGCATGTGAAATTGGACTGAGGGTATTGGATACAGCAGCAAGGCCGGTCCCAGACTGGGGGGACAAAAGAGTAAGGTCGATCATGAAGTTTCCCGCATCGAGATTAGAGGGTGTTCGAGGTAGTTCGAGCGTGACGGCGACATCGTAAGGTTGTGAATGCACAAATTTAGGATCAAGAGAAGCTGTTCCCCATGGATGACCATCGCTTTCAGGAGAATTGCGGTCAGTACGTGGGGTTGAAGGGAAAGTATCAGGAACCTACCTACCCGAATTGTAGATGAACTTCTCGGCCAATTCCAATGGTAGGAATGAATCGGAAATAGAAGATCGCGTATGCTACACCCGAAACTCCTACAAGAATGAAGGTAGTTCCGATGAATAACAAGATATTGAGGTAAATGCGGAAAGCGGTCTTGGAGAACAGCGCGCGGAAAGGTGTCAGGAACGCGTCCTGCCTCAAGTTAGGTTTGAATGACAGCTGGAGAGAAAGAGAGTGTCACATACAAGAACAGTTGTCTGTGGAGAGGTACCCTCCCCAAACTCTGTTTCGTCGTCAGTGTAATCGGGTTCAGCCATGCTGTAGGGTGAACAAGTGGAGTTGAGAGCAGTCCATGGGGGAAGTTCCTCGGCTGCGGGTTAATCTTATCGGCCTCCGTGGCAGTTGGAGATTACCCCGTGGCGATGGGAATTTCGTTAGGGTATTCGTGGCAGTGAATTGAAAATTGTTTCGAAAGGGAAAAAAGTAGTGGCTAGATAGCCGTGGTAATTGCTACGTCGACAATGAAGAATACTTTAGTTATGAGAATGCGAGGTATAGCACGAATGAATGATAGATTGTACTAATTCCCACCATGAATGCAGAAGACCTTCAACTCCAGCTTTTACAATCTTATCATTACAGGTCGCGCGGCTCTTGAAACGCGAAAATATCATAATATCTCTGGCCATGCGCAAATCGTGACACGGATAGGAAAAGATGCATGCAATCCCCACGCCCACCGTGGCCATCCCATATGAGACGTGACAGAATAAGAAAAGTAATAAAATGGAATAGAAAACGTGAAAATAAAAAAAAAGACAATGAACCCCGTGGAGAAGTGCAAGTAGGAGTGGAGTGCGGTATTAAAGTACCGACAAGAGAATGCGGGTTTGAGGATGAGTAGTATGTAGCAAAGATCAAGCAAGGGGACGAGGGCTTTGCTGTTGAATGTGTTGGAGGAGAGCATCGAAAAGTCGTCCAATCTAGATAAAGAGAATCACGTTAGAAGCCGCTCAAAGAAGAAGAACAAGGGAGTAATTAATCATACCTCAGGGGCCGCTTGGATGAAGGGGAGGCGGAAGAAAGAGTAGCTTCGGTTCTGTAGAAGCTCTTGCAGAGTGATGATAAGACCCCATGGGTGCGGACGGTGGACAATGAGTCGCTCCAATAGCACACGAATGATTTGCTGGCGAATATCAGACTCATCCTGTTCAGAGTAATCAACACCAAACAAACGCAGGATGGTGAAGCTGAAGAAGTAGGTGTGGCTGTTAGGGTATCGCAGCTGGTTGGCCATGGCGCTCAGCAAGTAATAGCGAGCCTCTGGTTGCATTGATTGTGCAAGCTTCTCCAGGAGGGCAGCGTGATTAGAGTTCTCGAAGACACTGCGGGTGTCACTCTTCGATGCGTGCTCATTAACGGCTTGTTGGCCAATGTACAGAACGAGCGCGTTCACCAGAACAACATCAACGTTGATAGGCTGGTAGAAAAGAGCGGTATCCCGGGGCTCAGCGCTCATGACAGTGTCACAAATTTGTTGGACCACAGACTCAGGAGTGTTTCCAGTCTGGAGGACTGTATCAACGACATCCTTGATGTTCGCCTGTTGCAGGGGCGCAGCAACTTCACCTGCAATCTTGGGGATTTCCCGCATCTCCTCAATTCTTTCAACCTTCAGACCCTCTCGGAAAGGGTCGGGGAGTTTCTGGAAGGATGACGGGTAAGCACTGAGAACCAGGTTGCGAAGCTGGGCGCAGTGAGCGGGAATCACATTGCAGAACTGGAAATGGTTCTCGGCAACAAATTCAGGGAAGTCGTGGTGGAGGATTAACAAGATACGAAGCACACCCTTGTACAAATCCTTGGCGACATAAGAGATGTTGGCCGCCTTGAGCTGCTCGCCAATATAAGAGAGCAGGACTTGCATAATCTCACAGTAAACAGCCCAGCCCGCACGCTCCGGCATGTTAAGCATATCAGACATGAAAACACGGTGGGAGACGAGAGACAGCCAGCCATAGACGAAGCTAGGGACGTAACGAGGCTGGAGGGAGAGGAACTTGTTAGCCAGGGCAAAGATCATGCCTTGGTGGTCCTCATGGTGCTGCAGACCAGCAACAGAGTACTCGCACAGAATGCTGGAGAATAGGCGGAAAAAAACACGCTGGTTGAATGCCTCACCGCGCATAACTTGGTGGTGGTTGAGAATCAGAACAAGCGAAGAGAGGATGGATCCAAAGTAGGCGGGCTTGCTAAGGCTAACAGCGCCAGTGTTCTCGCCTTGAGACTTGACCAACAGGACAATGAGCTTTGCGAGAGCATCAACATAAAGGAAAGCCTCGTCTAAGCTGCCACCGTTGGGGTTCTGTGATTCGTGCTCGAACATTGCGACAGAGATGTCGATGCTCAGACGGAAGAACAAAGCCGAGTCTTCTTGCACATTCATAACCTGACGGTTGTGCATATCCTGGAGGAAAGAGAGATAGGTGCGCTCATTGGCACCCGAGGCCTTGTAAATCCCAATCCACTCACTGAAGATATACTCCATTTGATCACGCTTCGACCTAGCTTGGTCATTGAGATGTGTGCTGACGACCTCAGGAACACCACTCTCACGCAGCTTACGGATAATCTCCAAGGCAGGGGCAACATTTCCGTCCTCTGATAGCCATTGGCTCATGGCATCCAGGCTACCAGAGAAATCGGAGCGCAGAGCGGAAGGTTCATCATTGAACAGAACACGGCTCATCAAGTCGTCAAGCAACTCCAGGGCATTGACATTCTTTTGCAAGATGAGACGAGTGAGGACCATGTCTACACGGCGAATGTCCAAAAGACCAGCGTCAATAAGTGCAACAGTGACGGGGATATTGAACATGTGCTCGTCGTCAATTTCTGCGAGAAGAGCCCAAGTGTATCGGGCTATAACCGTGGAAATATCGCAGAGCTTGGCCAGGAGGTGAACAAGAATTTCAATCTCCAAAGGTCTCGAAGATTGACCGTAGAGAGTAGTGCAGACCTTCAGAGAGGTCAGTCGGGCCAACTCCTCGCCATTGTGCGAGTTCAAAATGGCGTGCAGAATTTGGTTGTATTCCTTAAGAACAGAGCTATCGAGACCAAGGTCCTTGATATGCTCTTCAGGGGCATTACGAGTGGATTGCTGGAGCTCTGAAATGATTGTTTCCACTCGCTCCCTGGGGCTTTGGGCATCCAGGAATCCGTTGGTGTGAACTGGCATTTGAGAAACAGCGTGCTGAGGCTGAGGGGTGCGATGAGGAACAGCAGGCTGTTCGGCCGGGGTTGAAAGGTTGGGGATAGCGGGGTAAGTATCTTGGAGCACGTCTGGAAGCTGGCGACCAGAATCGGTTGATACATTCTGAGGGTGAGCAGCGGCGGTGCCACGAGATTGGCGCGCGAACTCTTCGTAAATCGCCAATTGCTCTTTGTTGAGACCTCCGGGCGTTTGGCGGTACGGCTCGGGAATGAACAGTCCCCACCGGTTCATTGAAGGATCAATGAAAGGCTCGCTAGGACGACTAGCGATGTGGCGTCTTCGAGCCTCTAGTTGAGCCTCGATAACCTTCTCGATCTCAGGAAGAGACTTTTCCTCGGCGGCCTTCTCAACAATGCCACAGGCAGCATCCAGGTTGTCATTGACACACATCAGAATCAGTCCTTCGGGCATCGGTTGATCAGAGAACTCTTGTTGGATCATACGGATGTAGTTTGTCATGCTGACTTTCAATGGCTCCTTGCAAGTAACCAGGGCCAGACTACCGGCCAGTTGGCGTACCATGATGCCAGCCGCATGGCGGAACTTCTCCTCATCGGGCTCCATAGCAAAGTCCTTCGACACAAGCTGGACTGTAGAGATGGAGGCGATGGTGACGGATCGCTCCACAACCGGTGTAATGATTTCCGCAATGGCACGTTCCACGGCCGTGTGCACAATCTGCCTCAGAACACTCGGATCAACCATACTGCTGGCTGACGGGGGCAGGACCAGAATGTTCTCTAGACTAGGTAGAGTCGACATGATAGCAGCAGGCGACAGCTTCTCATTGCGAATACCTTGGTTGAGAGTAGTGAGAGCCATATCCTCAAAGGCTTCCAGGCCCTCTGGAATGTTGGTAGTAGACAATGTCTCCTCGACATGGGAGGAACGGTCACGGATACCATTAGAAGGCTCGATGGTCTTGTGGTCAAGATCAAGATCTTTGCAGAGTACCTCGATCTCAAATTTGAGGTTGAGCTTCAGCTCCGCGAAATGATACAGTTCCAAAAGGAGGCCCAAAATGTCCATCAGCCACGGGTTTGGAGGCTTAAAGACTGTGGATTTGGTAGCCTGGACAAGCACCTTACAGGTGAAGGGAATCGTGACCATCAAACGTGAGCTGTCGTATCCCTCCAAGAGCAAGCCCTTAAAGAAGATGTTCTTGTGCTTGATCGGTTTATCTTTGGCAATCGTTAAAGAGCCGAGCCAAGCACCAAGGTTCTTGAGGTGGCCGCGATCCTGAGATGAGTTCAAAGTAGCCTCCGAGTTCAACAGCTTCGCTACGCTGACATATGTTTCTCTCAGGACCTCAGCCCAAAGGATTCGGTCACCAATGCGGTTGAGAAGATCCAGGTACAGTTGCTGGAAGTTTGGCTGCAGCTTGGCGCGCTCCTCCACCAGGTACGAAGCGAACCATTGGTGGTGCTGATCCCGCAGCACTTCACGCAAGTCCTGTAACTTCTCTTCGATGTTCTGCTCGGATACGTTGTTCAAGACGAACAAAATCTTGTCTTGGATATCTTCATCGGGGTCTTCATAGAGCTCGGACCGGAGAGGAGCATCCACCTGTACAGAGCGGAACTTTCGCGGTGTATCGTCGTTCCCGGTACTATCCTCTAGATTGCCATTGCTGAGGATGGGACCACCAAGGTCGTCAAACTTGTTGCCATTCTCGTGGTTTCCTCCTTGTTCCCGAAGAACCTCTTCGGCTTTTTGGAAGATTGGTGTACCTGCAAGACTGGGGATTTGAAGGAGCAGATGGCAGAAGCCAGCCCATTCAGGCAGACGGCTAATTAACTGCTCAATAGCTTCCACACCAAATTTGTACATCGGGTTGTGGACTTCGTGCTCTCTCACTGCCTCCAGGATCATACCTAGGCCAACCTTGAGAGTTATACCGTCGACCAGCCGGAAGTTGATGATTCCACCGAACATGACCGCGGTCTTGGTCAGAGCCTCAAGAGGATACTCGTGATAGCAGTGGTATTCATCAACCAGACCGTGAACCATGCAAGCGAAGAGATCTTGCTCTTCAGGATCACGAGAAGACTTATACTTTCGCATCAACTCCAACATTTCGCGTAGTGACAGTTCTTCATGGTACATTTTACCAAATAATTCCTGCATTTGCTTGTCGATCGACTCGGGCAAAGTGTTTCCATTTTCACCGTTCGCGTCAATTATATCATCGAATCCTTCGCCGTAGTTGATGAGGCGAGGATAAGTCTGGATGCAAATTCGTTGAACTGGCGTGAGGTTCTCGCGGTCACCAACATACTCTTCCAGTACAGATAACAGAGTAAAGACGGTTTTCACGGAAAGGCTGACCATCTGGGGGGCTGGCTGTTCCTTTCTTTGCACATGCAGCTCATCCTCAGCCTTGATTCTCAAGAATTTGGACAACAGCCCGCCCATGTCAATCGGACCCTTTTGGGAAGCGTTTCGAACCCACTGTTCCAGATCGAACGAGCCCTTGCGGTGAGAGTAGCAAGCAAGATCCAGAGCGAGACCATTTGTGAACCCGAGAAGATACTCGAGCCAGCCATAGGCTGCTGCGTGTTCATAAATCGCTGCAGTCGCGGTAGGATCCTGGGTGAACGCAGTGAACAGTTGCTCGGAAACCCATTGACGGTCCTGGCGCCAGGCTCCGTGAAGTGCAAGTTCATATCCATCTTCTTGCTTGGAGATGAAAACAACAAATGTCCGGAGAACGAAACTCTGCTGAACGCTAGACCATGGTTGCGGGATGGCGAGAGCGGAAACAAGGAATACAGGGAGGTCGTACTGCAAGACTGCTTTGATGAGGAGCTGGCTCTCAGTGGCAGCCCACGAAGCTTGAGAAAACAGAGCAAGATCGAAAATAGCCCTCATGGCATCCATGGAACGAAGAGGCGATTTGGCCGCGCGCTCGCCCTGTAGTTTCACAATCTCAGGAGCATCGTCGAAGAAGTCACTAGGGAATGTCGCACGAAGATTGGGAATTTGAGAAGCATCTGTTCGCGATGCAATGAAGGCTGTAAGGAATGAGATCTGCGTGTCCCGGTGCTCCCAGTCTCCACCCCAAAGCTTCTGAATATCCAAGGAAGCGTCACCAGATGCGGCAGGAGTCAAAACATCATAAAGTTTGGCAAATTGTTTTGGGTCCACTCTCAGGCCCTCCCGATCAAAGTTCCGAAGCACGAGGGCCCAATTGATTTGTTTGTCTGCGTAGGCACCCAGAAGAGTCTCGAGAGAAAACTGCTGCCAATACTGCGACAGAACCATGAAGAGAAGAGCACTAGCAAGTTGCTCCTCGCCCCAGCTATCGGGGCCTGCTGCATTGACCACTTCGGTGATTGCCTCCGTATTTGCAGTTGCCCGTGGGCCCTTGGAGTGTAGCAGTCTAACAAGAGTATAGCGAGGATTGACGAAATTAAACATCTGGAGGGCTGAAGACACCTCCAATGGCATATCCAAGCCCATCTTTTGGTATCGTAGGTTCACGGCATAGACCAACTTGGCTTTGACTTCGTCGGTGAAATTGCGGGGAGGGTAAAGGATAAATCGTTCAATCGTGATTCCAAGGAAAGAATTCTGGAAATCCTTGGTCGTTTCGGATGGGTTTGCCAAGCTTTGGAGGAAGGGTGTGGTCGAGTTGGAGAGAATAGCGTCGGCTGTTGGGAGAAAGATTAGTTAGGTGTAAAATAAAATTTCAGGGTGCAACCAACCTTTGGCCCGAAGATCTGATTTGTTTGACATCCTAAATGCCAAAGCAAGCGAGACCTTAACAATGGGGTCAAGACGGAAATGGTCTAGGAAAGTCGACAGATCGAAATCACGGAAGATGTCACCATCGGAGGTGTCTACCGTCTCAGCAATCTTTTGTGCTTGTTCGATGTCTGTTGCAACTTTGTGCATTTCTTGGGTCAGAAGGGGGTAGTTGCCCGCATTCTCAACGACTTTATTGATGCCCGGGAAGATCTGAGGGGCATTGCCAGTCAGAAGACGGCGGAAATATTTCGAGAAGACCTCCATTCCGTTTGATGTAACGAGCTAAAAACCAAATTAGCGTTTTTCAGGGTGGTCGATGACAAAAATCCTAATTTACCTTGTGTATCTGGGCAGCTTTGGTTTCCCACTTTTCTTTGCCCTCTTTCTCGGTGATAGAATCTAACAGGAGGAAAACCTGAGCGATTGAAATCTTGGTCAGGGATGATTGGCTCGAATGAGCTGCAGCCGATCCGGGTTTGTCAGAAGCAAAACCCGTAGGTGAATTCACAGTTGTGCCGGATGACAAAGGTGAGAAAGCGACACCTCTTGAAGATCCTGACCCACCACCACCCCCAGTGTTTCCACCGCCCGTGATGGAGCTTGTCGTGGAAGGAAAATGAGACCCCGCGGAAGGGGTATGTGCGCGGAACTTGGGCGAGGAGAGGGACTGTGTCTGCTGCGAGCTGGATTGCAGCGCAGTGAATGGAGAGGGTACAGGCTTGGGGCTGCCCCCGGAGTGACCCCTGTTCGAGCTCAGAACGGCAGAAAAGGATGAGGAAGTGGAAACCCCAGGGCCTGCGTCCAAGCCCCGGGAAGATGCAGAGGTGATGTTAGAGGAGAGATTGGTCGCGAGAGGAGTCAACCCACGACGAATGCTGGACTGTGACGTGGACCGACCCCAGGCACCAATTTCAGGCCTGGTCGAAGAAGATTTATCGGTGCCAGAAGCAATCGACGATTGGGCGGAAGAGTGAGGGGGAGGGAAGGTCATCTAGGAGACGCGATCATTTGATCTGGAGGGTCCAAGGACAGATTTTTAGGCGGGCGCAGTGGACGAGACCGATATAGCCGACCGATTAGGGGTATAGTCGTGCGCTATCGAGAGATAGAAGGGGTGATCGGTAAGAAGATGAGGGGTTGTGTGGAAGGGGAATGGGATGGCGATGCGATGGGAGAGGTTGGAGGATTCCCTCCAAGGTGAGTGTGGTCGGAAGAGTTTCTGCCTGAGGCCCTTTCGGGGGGTAGCTCGGGCAGCTGGACAAGTGGTACCACTGGAAAGAATTCGATAAATCCACTTGATTATACCCTGGAGGTACCTCTTCGACACTAGGAACCTCTATTTCTAGCTCTATTCCCGATTATTCCAAGTTCCAACACTTCATTCGACTCTGCTGTCAGTCGCGTGTCTGAAGCACACATCGTGTCGAGATATGTCACGTGATATGACTTGGATTAGTCATTCCGTCCGCACCGATCATGATTTCCCAAAATGGACTAGTTCAAGGGCGGGCAGCGGACCAACAATTGGCAACTACGCGGGAGTAAACTACAGCACTGGACTACACACAGTTATTACTGTAGTTAACTTTTGCATCTTTTCAGACCCAACGGTAATTGCAAATGGATACCATCATGAAGAAAGTATCCTTTGAGGCCATTTCATTGCCGCCGCCCATTTCGGATCCCCTGTCCAGGGTTCCAGTTCACCTGATAGTTCAGATATCAAAGCTTTGCCCGATCCTTGCGCCCACCAAAACCAATTACCCAATTCATCAAGTAAGACACCCCAATACATGAAAATAACCATTGCAAGCGGCTCTCGTGAACACAGTTGATTTACAAAAGTCTTGTTCACATATCCGAGCCAAGGGAGAATGCTGGCCGGGTGAGGACTATATGCAAATCTCGCGAAACAAGATCGTAACAGCTCAATGGCCTCGTGGTTACTATCTCGACGTTCGAGATGAGACTCTTGATTCAATTGGTCCAATCGGTAGAGGGCAGTACTTGTATTCGGGTCAAGATGACTCGCCTTCATTTCCCAGAAGTTGTAATTTTCAAAAACGATGCTACGAAGCCATGCCTCGCTGATACATGAAATTCTGCGTCCACCCTGAATCAACTCCCAGGCGATAGTCATGGTTTCGAGCATAATGAGCTTCTCACCACGATATCTAGCACTCAAACTCGGTAATGCCATGCTAATGACCATAACAATGACCGAACATGCAAACACTGCTTCGCATGTTTCTGGAGTCAATTGGCTGAGCGCTTGTCGGTATGAACCAAATGACAAACTGCTGTATTGAACCGCCGTCTCAAGGTATATGAGAGCCTTCTGCATATCGGATGCCGTGGCTGCTATGTGCAACGCAGCTAGGGCAAGAATTGCGTGGAGAAGGTACTCGTGCGAATAGGCTCGTTGGGGAATTAAAACTTGCCAGGCATGTGTATCTGACTTGTCACCACACAGGCTTTTATAGGTTTCTGTTGCATATTTGTGCATTAACTCTAGGTCCCGAGCACTATATCCATCAGTTGGGGCGGGTTCCTCGCTAGAGGACACCGTTTTCCGGGCATCATGGCTCACTGTATCTGCAGATTGAGACAGAGAGTCCGATGGAGGGGTTCGAGGAACCCTGAGAAAGGTACAACAACTCTCTCGATATATACAACTTGAGCATTTTGGGCGCGTCTCATCACACTGTAATATTCAGAAAGCGTCTATGTAGAGTAAAATTTAGAAGATCTTACCTTGACATGTCGCTCCTTACATTGATCACACCCATTTCGAGACTTTCGGTATGACCGTCGAGGCCGTGTCTTTGGTTGGCCTGCAAGTTGCGTTGAAGGACTGCCCATATCTAGCTACTAGTGAGAAATACCCGACATTACTCACGATGACCCATTCAGAATAGCCGCACAGTTGAAGTTCGAATGCTACTTGATGAAGTCAAAAGGAATTCTTCTTAGCGAGACTGTGGGATGACAGCCCTGCAACACTCCCGAACGCGAATACGAACTTGTTGAACGTCAGCAGGATTGGGGGCTAAATCCGAACGCCGTATTACAGCACCGGTTGTTATCACCAAGTAGTTTTCGAGGATTTTACTAGTACCTGCTACCTAGGGAGGCTATATGAAGAAAAGGGCAGTTTGTATCTCAAATTTACTATGCTTTTCGGCAATGTATAGCGCAAACAGCCGGTTTTGGGCGTACATATTATCGACTTGGATATCTGGTTTCCCGAAGGGCGTAGCGTTCGTGATATGGAAAGATATGGCGAAAGGACAGATTCATCCAGGAATCTGTTCACTCCTAGTATGTTGTACCTGGGTGACCGCGGGATGAATTCCACCGTGTCAGCGTAGAGGGATGCTATATTTCGGACACTAGAATAGATACAGAGTGCCTTGTGATAGTAAAGGGTTAGAGCATTCTCTGTGGGACCTTGAGATGGTGCAAATAGTGAACGATCTATCATCGTTACTGGCCGACACTTTACAGAGCTGAGACAGCGCTTTGTACATGAATCACAAGAAACTTCCGTTGCAAAAGGGCGAGATCTACCCAAGTTAGCCATCTTGGGCCAGAATAAGCATAATGCCTAATATATTTACAATTCCAACAGATTTACCACAGCGAACAGGTGCTCTAGAACCATCTATCTTGTATTCAAGGGTAAGACAGATGCTAACACTAATACCATCAGATGCTAGAAGAAGACATGGTGAGCCCGTCGGCTCCTAGAAGAGACAAATCGGTGGGACAACAATAGATCAAAACCAAACATATCACAATACATTGAGCCGCGCCGGCTTGTCCATTAAACGCCAAAAAGGGTACGAACACTCAACAATAAACAGGAAAATCGATATATGACCTAATAACGGGATAGGAGCTGCGAGAAGATAACAGAAAAGATAGGATCGTGTCAATTCGCAGATTCCGCACAGGAACGCAATACAGAAAAAACAATGTGCGTTGCAGAGTGAACAAAAGGATCAGAAAATTCGGACAATGAAAAAGGGTAATTCACACATTGGAGGAAGAAAACAATCGTGTGCACATAAAGCGATGCTAGTTAGAAGGCCGTTTGAACGCCAACGCCAGTAATCCCATACCAAAAAACCAAGATGGAGAACAAGTAATCCGCTCGAACGACAGAGAAATGCACTTAATCAGCGAATGATAGACAGTAACATGGGGTAGCATATTGCGCCTTCGCCGTGTATGTCTGGTGAGCGCCGCCCTGGTTGTTGATGTAGGTGGTGGTTGGAGTTGGCTCATTCTCCTTAATGTCGATGGTTTTATATGGGATAGGCGCGGCGTGGCCCGAATTATCCACTTCCATTTGTTGACAGTATGGGGGCGTAGACCCTGCCTGGTCGCGTCGTTCGTCTATCTTGATCTTTCGCGGGTAGTCTTGAATCGAGGTGTCTCTTTTAGACTCGCTGTTGGCGGCCGCCGTACTGGCTGCCATATTGTGCTCGGTAGAGGCGGTGGCGTCGGTAGAAGTGTCTAGGGTTGTTTGGTTGACATAGATGAAAAATTCCATCTGTGTCTGGTTCCACCAACAGAACCACGGTCTTTGACCGGGTTGCGCAACTTCCTTGCGACTTAGCTGACTCAGGAACGACTCATCCCCTGGCCATGAACGCCCGGACACAGAGGAGCTTGAGGTAAATCTCGACTCTGGTACAACAACCAACTTGTCAAAGTTCGCCACGAAAAAGAGAGCAGGACCCAGACTGGTATCACTGGTATCAATTGCCATGCCGAGTGGAATTGATGGCTCGGTCATGTATGGTGGCTGAGCTCCATAGCTGTAACTTGAGGTCGGAGTAGGATTGGGGAACATGATTGTGTGCTTATGATCATTTTCAGAGATGGTGATTTCCAGATGGTTCGGCTTATCCATACACTTCCAAGCACTCTTCATAATGTCATCTTCGACGCACATTCCCGAGGAATTTTGATGAATCATGGGGACATAGAATGTACCAGTTGGTGTGGACTTGAGGTTGCTGGGGGTACTTGTCATTGTCGAATAGTCCTTTTGCGGCGATGCAGTGACTGTCACGATGTTAGGACCGGTGGAGGAAGCTGCTGCTGCCGCTTGCTTATCGGCTTCCGCGGCGCGTTTGGTGCCCAAAACACCACCTATCACACCACCGATAGATCCTCCGATCAACATCACAGTGCAAATAAGCACAAGAGTCCAGACTGGTAGGCCGCAGCAAGCAGTTTTCTTTCCTTTCTGTTTAAGCTTTTCTTCGAACGCCATAATGCCAGTTGCTGCTGCCGCTCTCTGACCGGCACTGCTGCGGTTATTGTTCCCATTATTCTCATCATTGCCATTGTTCCCAGAATTTCCAGTATAATCGGCAACAAGGGCCCGCGAGGACGTCTCGGAGACGGCTGGCTGTTCCCTCGAGAGAGAATTGAGTTGTTGATCCTCTAGTGGGGGATTAATATCAGCCATGTTTTGTGGAGTCGGAGGTTTCGGAATGACCCCTGTCGGGTATCGTGAATAAGGTGGTAGGGGTTCAGTGTGACCATCTGGTCCGATGATGTCGCCCACATCGTCATCTCGTCGACTTTGCGGTGGTTGATATGGCGGATTATGGCCAGGGAAGCCAACAGGGATTACGTCGTCATCATCCATCCCTTCTTCGACTACATTTTGGGTGTACATGGCGTAAGGGTGTTGGGGACCGGTTGTTTCACTCAGCGGGCGATCGGGTTGACGAATAGTCGAGGTGCTTCCAACACTCGGGGAGCGGCTCACGCCAACTTGAGGATACATGCCATACGGATGACTGGGACCAGTGGCTCCGGTGTAGGGGCTAAGAGCCCGTGGGATCGAAAAGCGAGATGAGACACTTTGGTTTCGTTGTACAGCAAAGGGAGAATTGTTGACAGAGTTGACGGAATTGCGATTGTTGGAGAAGCCACCTGCCCCCTTCTGGGGAAGGCTTGATCGGTGGGCCTCGTCGAAGGAGACCCGGGCGTCATCGCCAAATGGATTCTCATTCTCGGTGGTCGCCGTACTGACCGGCTTTTGAGGGTGATTAGTTGAGCGAAGGGTAGTCGAAGAGGCGATGGAGGCGGGACTAGGGGCACGCTCGATCTGGTCGGGATCGATCGGTTCTAACGAGTATTCATCGGAGAAGACATTGGGGTTGGAGACGCGTGATGTGCGACCGAAGGAGTGGCGAGGCATCGAATCGCGAGTCGTTCCTTGAGAAAGTCGAGGAGTCTGGGATGACCGAGAGGCTGAGCGAGAGTGTTGTCCAGACATTATCTCCCTTAAATGACGGCAGCCCTATCGGGCCACCTCTTTGAATCGGTTTCAATCCGTTTCGCAGGTTTACCCCGGGGAGTCACGAATGGGTGGCGAGATGAGGGAGAGGGAAGGGCGATATATTCGATGAGAGTGTCGAGATAAGTTATTCTTCGAGTTGGTCGAAGAGGATTAGTCGAGTATGGGGGATGGTGGGAGGATAGGTGGGTGAGGGAAGTGATTGAAGATGGGGAAGGGTCGGAATTGGATGATGTGAGAAAGAGGGAGGACGAAGGGGGACTGAGTTTGAGACTTTAGTGTGACGACGGTAATACGTCGGGGAGGGGGTTCCAATGGCTCAAGTTGGTTACAACCAAGTATATTTTACGGGTGTTGTAGTACCTTCCGCCTGAAACATTCGGTAATCCCCGGGTAAAATACAGACCTTCTTGGCTTACGGAGTTATCTTTGAATCTTCCCTCCTTCATAACATTGACTCGGACATACAAATCATGAATGAGGGATGGAGGGGCTTTTGTTCTTCCTCATTTCTTTTACCTCCATCTTTCATTAAGTCTCTTTTTTCCCTGAAGATCCTGTCTATAGATGATCCCCCAATGTGAGGGACCCTTTGACCAGGTGAGATCGACTGGGACCTCCTCCGTGTGCGCTACAGCCACTAGGGCGACCGAACTAGCGACTAAGTCCTCCTTTTGGCTGCACGCAGTGGGTCTGGGCATCGCCACCCCGGGCTTGGAAAAAAAAAGGCACTGATGTTGTCACCGGAAGAAAGTCTAGACAATGGAATCTCCCTACTATCTGACATACTTACTGCCTACGTCTCAGCTTCTTATTTTCTACGGTACTACAGGCACAAAGGATGGACTTTTGCTGTCTCACAGATTTACTCATCATTTCTATACTGGTAATATCCGCCAAGCGTACCTCGTACTCAAACCAGCCAATGCAAAATTCCAGCAAGATGAATCCAAGGAACTGATCGCTAACTACGAATCGTCTTTGACCGTACTGTACATAGTATGTACTCCGTACACTCGGCGGTTCTCAACATCGCGTGCCGCTCGGCAAGCGTTTTGGCCAAAAACTTGGCTGACAACAAAACCCACCAGCGCGTGAAAAACTCAATCTGACTCAAATTTGACTGGGGAGGTTCCAGATTTTAGGCCCTCTCTCGTATGGACGTATGGATGCAGCCCTACATGTACATCCAGTACATACTTGACGGGTGGCGGATATCTCGGATCTTGCATGGGCGGACTAAGTGTTAGCCGTGATCAGAAGTAAAAATTATATACTTAACATATGTATGACACTAAAGACTTGTACTTTGAGATTTATTTTTAGAGCGCTGCGCACCTGGTGGATGTCCCGAAACTGCTAAGCAAAAAGAAAAAAACATATCAAGTATCCTACACTCACACACTCTCATGGCGAAAACTTTTTAGTACTTGGTTTGAATCAAAATTTTATTGATATCTTTTTACTCTGTTTTTTATTTCTATGTTTCCTCACGAGAAATGAGATCCATGGAACAAAAAGGCGAGGCGTCTGGAAAGAAACGGGACTGGCGCCAAGAGTAGTTTAGGGCTTCGGGTCCCTCCCGACATGGAGTTTTTGCGCCCTGGACTATCTCTTGTGGTTAGTTACGAGTAAATCAATTTTTGGCTAGACCTCACACATACGTACCATACTTGCAGTTGTGAAACTGCGGATAACAAAGCCGTTTCAGCTCCTATAGGGTTGCTGAGCGACTCAGCATGCTTCAACGCGGGGTATGAATAATGTGTGCGTAACCAGGCCCGCATCCAGGAACGGATCCATTTTTCTTTTCTTTCGAATGGGCCTTGATCGACCGACTCCGTCACTTGTCTTGCAGTCGACAGAGGCCTGGACCGATGCTGATGGATAGACCAGCTCATCATCACAAATTGGCCCCAGCGCCTATATATGTACAGTACATATGCTTAGACTGCGGCACGGTTTTGGATTTGGTCTTGAGATGCTAACCAAAACCGAATCGATCTGGTTTGCGGTCTTGAAATATTTACCAAATCCAAAACCACAAATTTGCGGTTAACCAAAACCGCGATACAGTTATTTTGCGATTAGCCGAGTACTGCAAATATAAAAGTCTTTCGTAATAATCTTGTCTATTTTAGTAATTTTTTAGTATAATTTTTTGGTTTGATATTTATCAAATACATAAAATATTTATAAAATTGCAAATCTTGGTATGTTTTCCCCGTTTGTAAAACCGCAGTAAACTGCAAAAACAGCTGCAGTTTTGAAATACTAACCGAAATCTAACAGGAAAATTGCGAGGTCGTCAAATACTAACCAAAACCGCAGCGGTTTTGGTTAGGTTTTTGCGGTTGCTGCCGCAGTCCTTTGAGTAGTATTCTCAATGCAGCCGAGTAAACAATACTTTGGATCAGCAGAGACGAGGATGGTTATGACGAATCAAAGAGAGAACCCCCACGGGCTCATAATCTCTTCAGCTTAGGACTAGACTAAGCGAAATGGAAATGGGATGAAGTATGATGATATAAATGATAGAGAGAGTGGTGAGTGCTGTGAGATGAAGGAGATAAGAGTCATGTGATATATACCACGTGACATATACTTCAAACAAGCCAAAGTTTCTCTGCACGACTAACTAGTACTTCATGTTTATGAGAACGGTCTTAGGCTCTGTATACGCATGTAAAGCGTATAACCCTAGCTCACGACCAATACCACTCTCCTTTCTCCCCCCGAATGGACACGAAAAATGGATGGTACTGACGCAGTTGACCCCTACGACACCTGAATCAAGAGATTCACTTAGTCGAAGAGCCCGATTGATGTCTTGCGTGAAAACTCCAGCCATTAGGCCATATTGAGAGTCATTGGAAAGGGCAACCACCTCAGCCTCCGTCTTGAACCGGTTGATAACAACGACTGGACCGAATATCTCATCTCTTGTAATTGAAGCATTTGCATCAGTGTCCAAGAAGATTGCAGGCTCGATATAGAATCCCTAGAGAATGTGAGTAAAATACTTTGCTCGCAGGGTAAACCTATACCAACGTTCGACTGCCTTTCTTCTCCACCTTGCAGAAGGGTCCCTTGATTTTCTCTTTTTGCGGTGTGGATTATTTCGAGGATGCGGTCATTTTGGGCCTGATCCACGACCGGTCCAATTTCCGAACTTGCATTTTCGGGATCTCCCATCTTCTCTCTCTTTACAGCAATTGCCTCTTTATATGCGGCCAAGAACTTGTCATAGATTCCGTCTTGAACGTATACCCGAGTTGCAGCAAAGCAGATCTGCCCAGTGTTTGTGGTCAAACCATTCACACACCTATCCCATCACGTCAGCCGTGATCTATTTATCCAATGTGTCAAATGTGGCTCACCATTGGACGGCGTTCTCGAGATTCGCATCATCAAACACTACGGCTGGACTTTTACCACCGAGCTCAAGAGTCACTAGCTTTAGGTTGCTTTTTGCAGCCAGAATTTGTACACTCTTGCCTGTTGCCACACTCCCGGTGAAGCTCACCTTGGAAATCTTCATATGACTAGCGAGAATCGCACCCGTACTACCATCTCCCGTTAAAACCTGGAAGACACCAGGAGGAAAGCCCGCCTCGATGGCCAAGGCACCAAGTGCAGCAGCCGCCAATGGAGTTTTCTCACTTGGCTTCAAAATAAAGACATTTCCGGTCGCCAATGCAGGTGCAGCTTTGAGGCCAATAGATGCCAATGGGCCATTCCAGGGAATGATGCTGTGCTCTAGTTAGTACCCTGGGAAAGACTTTATGAGGAAGGAATGCTGTCTTGAACTGTGGATTGATGGTTTCATACCCTGCAACAATACCTAGAGGTTCATGCTGAACGACCTTATAAAAACCGTCATTGGCTGGGAAGCTTTGACCAGCATATTTTCCGACCCAACCAGCGTAATCTGTTTGGAGACAAAGTGATTAGAAAAGTAACTTAGCCAAGAGTCTCATCAAATCAAAGACACACATCTGAAACAGCCTATGGCGGTATCAATCTCAGACTTTCCAAACGGGTTGTACGGCGCCCCCAGGGTGGCCCGAGTAAGAGAAGCTAATTGTTCTTGGTTGGCCTCGATAAGGTCCGCAAAATTAATTAAAACTCTTTGACGATCAAAGTCGCCCATGAGTCGCCATTCAGACTTAGGGCTAAATGCGGCTTGAGCTGCTGCAATGGCCCTATCGACATCGTCCTCCCCAGCAATGGGAATCTGATCACTAACCAGGGTCCCATCTGCTGGGTTATAGACTGACAACCTGATTATAGTTATAGATCAATCAAGAGGGCATAAAAGTGAGAACCTAACTAGCATACTTTTTTGTGTTCAAACAATCCACATACTATATCATTAATTGTAGAATGTCAATACTTGGATTTTAACAACTTGCTACTATCGAATGATAGCCTTGGAATAGGAACAACCTGCCTGATTGTTGATGAAGAGTTGAGTAAAGTGGGAGGCTAAATTCATAATGCCTATAACTTGCAATATTCACTTTTTCCTTTTGGTATTTCCTGCTTATTTCATGAATCAATCCTTCCTATAAATACTTATCGACAGCTTTACAACATGTGCCCCGGCATTTGGCGTGAGGATTTCCTCATGCAGCTTGACATGGCACGGTCCAATCATAAAAGGCAGCTCCACAGAAGTGGATATACCCGTTGATCACTGAGTCATGCGTGCATGACTCGGAAGTTTCCACGGACATGCTTGCTTGATTGCCTCTGTCATCACCACCTTTGGTCTTGACGCTGATTTCTGAATCCTTCTGGATCTGAATAGTCTGCAGCCCCAAAGCCCCATGTCTGACGCCGAGTCACTGACCGCGCGGCCTACGACCGGGAGACGCATTGTTTCTAGTCTTTCTGCGTCACAAATCCAACACAAGCGGGATGTTGATCGCAAGGCACAACGCGCTCTGCGACAACGGACCAAGGTCCGCATTCAAGAATTGGAAAATGATCTCTCGCGGTTCAAAGAGTCTGTCTCTGAGAGGGAGAAGACAATGATCGAAGAGATCGGTCACCTCAGAGAGCAAAATCGACAACTGAAAGTCTCCCTACAGAGTATAGGACATTTTGCTCTAGGCTCGATTTCCGAGAGCCTGGTAATACGCCCGCAACGACCCGGAACACCGAGAGAGAACCAGGAGGGACTCGATCTACCTGTAAGTGGTAGCACAGGGCCGCATGCAGCCCATTCACCAGCGTATTTGCCCCCAGTCTCTGCCATTCCCAACAGTTTCACATATCCCAGGAGCGAAGCAGCGATCCCAGCGGCGCAAGGGGACGAATTACGTCCTCCAATCCCACTTTCTATATCAGGTAAATCTATCAGCCTTATGCACCCACTGCCTTGTCAAACACCTTTCTTCCTCTTAGTGGTGCTTAGGAGGGTACATACATATTCTAAATCAAAATTGTTTTCTCTTTGCAGACCATCGTCGGGAACGTCTCGGTAACTCGTGTTTTCCCCCAGCCACCAGCATTCCGAATACGAGCTCTGGTCATTCAATAACCCCAGATCCCACGTTTGACAATGCAGGATTGATAAATCATGCCCTGCCAAAGCACACGGCTGGCACATGTCCATTAGATCACATTCTACTGGATTTTATTGCCTCCCGCCAAGCATTGGCTGCCAGAGGTACACCCATATCCGAGGTCATTGGGCCAGACCAAGCTTGCCCTATAGATGTCTTACGCCCCGGTGGCACTTCTGCCACACATGCAATAAGCCGTGTTATGGGAGAGACCCTAGCAACTTTTCCTCACGTAAAACCGCCAGAGAAGATGGCCTTTATGTACATAATGCATCGTACAACACGAGTAAGTGAACCCCAATGTTGTACAGCACGAGAGCAGTATTGTGAACTTACATGCTCATCTAATAGTGGCAAATATGGCCGAATAGCGAGACATTTGCTGCCATACCAGTATGGCTCAGACCGACTGCAATGCAGATCATTGTCCCGCACGCGGCTTGGATTGATAATATTCCTTGGTGAGTTTGTCACTCCCCACTATTGAATTTTCTAACATACCGAAAGGCCTCGGATTCGCGATATCTTGATAGAGAAACCCAAACAATATCCATTCGTTCTCTTTTCCGAATTTTACTCTCACCATGTCAGTGTTAATTGGTCCTATGACCTGGAGGACATCGTTGTCGAGACGGAAGAGGGACTCGTCTTAAGTACTATTTTTGAGAAACATATACAAAGATTAAATAATTGGACTGTCTCTGCCCAGTTCCGGGAATATTTCCCCGAATGGACATCTGATGTTTATGTGGATGGTTAGGTTGGAGACGGGCAAATACAAGATCATGATGTTAAGAAGCGGGCGCTAATAGTACCACGCCTCGTCTCAAAAAGAGTTTTTAAATTTCAGGTTCATTGGATTAAACCATAACAGGAATTTCCTGGCGAGATTTACTAGATAACTACTTCAAGGCATCCTATGAGTCACTGTGCACGAGTCAGTCATTCCTGAGGGATTTCCGCACACCATGTTCATGACTCAAGACACGATGTTGACTTCAAACAGTATATCGGATGAATTACGCAATGCCTCGGATTATGAAAAGAAAATGAAAACCAATATGGGCTAGCGCGCACCTAGGCAACGAATGCTAAGATATTCAACAATATCCGATGGAAACCTGCCACTTTGGTAGTGGATATCTGGGGTAGCCTCGGAACCCCAACTCCAAGTCCCTATAAACCTGGAATTATTTAATCCTGCAAGTTGAAGCTCACTAACAACTTGGAACGTAGTCTGATTTATCTGGCCCACGAAGAAGATCAGTCAATATCGCAACTCATTCGAAAATGCAATTCACAATGAAAGCCGCCCAATTCAATACAGTATGTTGCCAGGTCCTGTCAGAGGCGCAAAGGCCCTGGGATGATCACTGTCAAATGATAGCTAACCAAGGCGTTGGAATAATAGCTCACCAACAAGGTCGAGGTCAATGAGATCCCTATTCCCGAACCAGGACCAAATGACATCCTCATCAAAAATGCCTGTGCGTCTCTGTGTCATTCTGATTTGGTATGGTCCTTGAACAGAATTCGTCTATTCGATATCTGAACACTTCCACAGATGCTTTTCTGGGGCCATACGGCAGAGAAGCCCCCGATGGACAAGGTTACGATCGGACACGAGAATACCGGCTCTGTTACGGCAATTGGAAGCAACGTGCGAGGTTTCAAAGTGGGAGATATTGTCGGATGTCTTGGTTGTAGCTACGCTTGTTGTAAGTCCTTATTGGCGGAATAGAGTGAATTTGGACGGTATTAGCACGACTCAATTACTAAATACCATTTCAGATGAATGCGCTGGATGTCAAGTACATAATCTCCATTGCGAGAAGGGAACTGGTCGCATGCATGGTTTTACTACTCATGGCCATTTTGCTGAATACTCGCTATCGGACTTTCGTAATGCGATGGTGCTTCCGAAGGGGATGGATACTGTTTCAACGGCTCCTTTGTTTTGTGCTGGTGTGACAGGTAAGGGATCCGGGGCATCTGCATCTGAACTTCACGATACTTACTAATCCCGTTGCTCTTCCCCAGCCTACCATGCAGTAAAAAAGTGTGGCCTCAAAGAAGGTGATTGGATCGCAATAATCGGATGTGGAGGACTAGGTCATTTGGGTAATATACGATCTCCCTGAGCATCCTGTCTTGGAACTAACTCCTTTGAGCCATCCAATATGCCAAAGCATTGAAGTTGCGTGTAATTGGTATCGACATCTCCGACTCTCAATTGAGAAATGCCAAACCCCTGGGGGCAGAGCTTACTTATAACGTCGCTTCGTATGCGGGCTACGCCGAAGAGATTAAACATAAGACTGGCGGTGGCGTACACGCCGCCGTCGTCTTGAGCGCATCAAATGCTGCGTACAGCTCAGCTCCCGACGTTCTGAGGTAATGATTGTCACATCATCAATTTAATTTAATAGAAAGCTGCTGATAAACCCCCAGAATCAACGGAATCTTGATGATAATTGGGATCCCCAAGGAGAAACTTTCTATTAATGCTCTTGATATTCTTCTTGGGAAGTACCGCATTATGGGTGCTAGCAGCGGTACACCACAGCAGATGCGTGAGCCCATTGAGTTTAGCCATAAGCATGGAATCAAGGCACATCTGACAACCGTTGACAAAATCGATGATATACAGAAGATCATCGACTTAATGGAGGACGGCAAGACTGCTGGCCGATTTGGAGTTGTATTTTAGTGTATCTACATATAGCTGTTGCATACCTCTGTCGAAAGGGATATGATCTTGTACTGTATCCATGACATGACTCCCGATTTTAAAATTTGCGCAGTAGTGGAGAAAATCGAATTCAATTGACGTTAATCCCTAAATGATGTTAATTCAGCCATATTGTAGCCGTTTCATTTTGCATGCTAGTTTGCTATAGTACTACCAATTGAAAACAATAAAATTTGTACTCAGACTCCTTTATTTTCATCCTCACTATCCATGCTTAAAGTCCGGATCGCGGCAGTTGTCCGATTAGAAAGTATGACATCCTGCATGGCGATTGCGATGTGTCGGACACATGATTAAGGTGGCATGACTCATGAAAAATGTCACTCGGAAAAATGGAGTTGAAGCTCCGCGGGACTATGTACAGGCTTAAACTAATCCTTGCAAGCAGGTATTACGCCGCCACTTTCGCATTTTATCTGTTTCGCGCAGGATATGTAAATAGCAGTCACCCATCAAGGCCGAGACACTACGAGCCGCACGATTCAGGAATATATTAACTCAGTTCACCATGGACCCTTTGCCCGAGAATCACAAATTCAAGCACCCAGAGCTGGCCTATGGTGTGGAGCCGAATTATCAGCCCGCTATCAAGGTTTCAGTCTACTTTCGCAAGCGCGAAGGAATTTCATCCGAACAATTCCACAGGCACTGGGAAACTGTCCATGCAGATCTAGCAGCTGCTACCCAGGCTTTTCAGAATCATATACTGCGTTATGTTCAGGTAAGGCGGGAGTATATCGTCTTAACAGGATAAGCTAACGGACAAAATAGCATCATCAAACTCCCGAAATGAAGGCGCGTGCCGCGAGCCTAGGAGAAAATGTTCTCGAGTACGATGGGTGTGCACAGTTATGGGTTCGATCATGGAGCGACTGGCAGGAATTCTATAATAGCGCCGAATATGCAGCTGCTTTAAGTGATGATTGCAAGCGATTCATGGCATTGCCTATGACCTATATGGTTGGGTATGAAAACTTAGTCGTGGGTGATGCATCTAATGTGATTGGAGGCAAGGATGGAATGACGACTCAGGGGATTAACAAGGCTATAACGAGCTGAATTTGAAGAAAGCTATCGCATTCCCTTCTATGCTAAGATCAAATTGAATTTGAGCTTTCTTGTCTCATAAATTCAAAATGAAAGCAATTGAAACGAGTGGCAATATAAAGGGCGGAGGACTCTCTAGTCAACCTCACACTCATTATGTTCAGCGTTGTAGATCAATGGTAGTATTTCCGTTCCCTGATCAGCTCGCTGGCTGTATCGTAGTCATGACCAAAAATGAGCTTTGCGGAAAATGCTTTTTGTAGTCGTTGTATGAATTTCCCACTATCAAGCCAGCTGCGATAATCTCGCATAAGCCAACCAGGAGCACAATTTGATTCGAAGTTTTCGCGGACATGATATTGATCCGTCGTCCAAATGAATGTTCCATCAAGCGGAAGGTTGACCTGCATGATGCACAGTCCTGGGGTGTGTCCGGGACAGTGGTACAATGTTATCCCTGTACACAGATCCAACTGCGTACCATTGAATGTCTGCCAGTTTAACGTGCCGTCGAGTTTCAAATAGTGGTCTCTGTAAGTTTTGGGGGAGGGTCAGAATCGAAGGGGACTTGATATCAGGTTCTAATTTGAATACCCACAAATATAGCCCACCCTCAGAGTTGGTTGCCACTGCCCAACAGGCATGCTTGAATTCCTCTTCATGAACATATATCGGGGTTCCTGTGTTTCGAAAATAGTCCAATCCACCGGCGTGGTCTAAATGCAAATGGCCCATAATCACGGCTTTCACATCTTTGATGTCATATCCCGCATTTTTAATTGCTTCTTGCAAGTGATGCTGTTCGCTGTAAGAAGTGCGAGGAAATAAATCTGTAGCTTCATTTCTCCATTTCTATATTGAGTGACCATCAGCTTGTGGTCAGTTATACAAACTAACCATTGAAACAATCTCCTACCGTTTGCACATCTTCCGCAGCTCCACTCTCGAAAAGAATGAGACCTATCTCAGGATGGTGAATCAATCCAGCAATTAACATTAGATCCCTTCTTTTGTTGACGGGATTAGGATTGCTCGCCGATCCTCCATTGGCACCATTTATGAGCCTACATAACCCAGACCATCAGTTATCTATTTTGACAACGGCATAACTTACTTTGACCTACCACCCTTCATCGACATTCAAAGTCCCCAAATTCAGAATGTGCATTCTAGTACCCTCCGGGCATGCATACGCAGGGATCAGAGCTGGAATGAGCCTTTGCATTGGAATGGCCATATTGAGATACAATTGGGATATGAGGTTGTATCTCTCAGAATTCTCATATCCCATTATGCTGATGTTGAGTTCAAAAAATTTATGCTTAGCCTAGCCAGGTCGTGCCTCGGCCCACTGACATCCAATAAACACAAATTCCGGAGTAGCTATGTAACTATAACGCGGGGAAACATTCTTTCGGGATTACCCTGGATTGCTGGATATCTTGATTAATCCAAGTTTCTAGTTATTTCTTTTTCTCTTGAAAAAGATATTTTTGGATTTAGAAGCAATAGATCAGTACATCGGCCAATAATATATGGCCCGTCGACTAAACGCTGGGAGATGCAAAAATCGGAACTTGAAGATAAACTTGGAATATTTTGTACCATTTCCCCGACAGACCCCAAACTTCTAGCAGGAGAAATCCCGAGCGCTAATAACGATATACTATATAACTCGGATATTTGACGGTATTTATCACGCGTTCACGCATTCAAAAAAGAATTGATTCTACACTGAAGTTTGATTGTTGGCATTGAGTCGGAAACTTTGAATTCGATAGTCGATAAAAACCTTGAGCATAATTGGAGATGGTATTATATCTTTCTCGTTTACCCCTGCTCGCCGCTTTTCCCAAGTTTTCAAGACGGAACTTGCAGGGCTTGGAAACCTCACGGGATTAGGTTTTCGTTCCCAAAATCCACTCACGATGACCCAAGCCCGATCGTCCCGCGTCTGGTTTCTCACTGGATGCAGTTCCGGCCTGGGAAAGTTGTTTGTCTCTGCTATAGTGGCCCGTGGCGATAAAGTAATCGCTACGGCACGCGATATCAGTAGATTATCTGAATTTGAGCCCAACGAAAATGTCCGCCTTTTGCGCATGGACGTAACCGACACGCAGGATATTCTGAATGAAATTGCAGCCAATGCCATTCAAGCTTTTGGTCATATAGATGTCTTGGTTAACAATGCGGGATATGTGCTTTCCCATGTGTGGGAGGAGACACGGTATGTCTTGGTCGGTCTCGATTTCTCGTTCGCACTGAACTAATCCGCATTTGAAGCCAATCGGACCTTCTTCATCAATTTAATACTAATGTTTTTGGTCCTCTTAATCTGACTCGCGCCTTATTACCCCATATGAGATCACGCCGGTCAGGAACCGTCATCTTCATGAGCAGTATCGCTGCGTGGCTTGGAGTTGCTGTTGGCGGTCCATACAGCGCATCCAAGTTCGCACTTGAAGGTATTGACCCCCTTTTTCGGATTTATGCGACATCCTGACTGACTGTTCATTCATGGTTGTAGGCTCCGTCGAAAGTCTGCAAATGGAGGTTGCCCCATTTGGCGTGTGTGTGCACCTTGCCGTACTGGGGCAGTTCCGTACTGCAATTCTTGAGAGCACCAGAAGAAAAACAGAGCGTACCATCGATTCAATTTCCGATTACGATGGAGTTGTTGAAGCCTTCCAGAAAAGACTCGAGCAGACCAATGGTAAGCAGCCCGGAGACCCAGTACAAGCAGTGGAGAGGGTCGTGGATGCGGTATGTCGCACTGGACATTTTGCAGGATACGAAAATATTCCACTACGTATTATACTTGGCTCTGATGCAGTCGATATTATTCGCAATCAGTGTCAAGATATGCTGCGTGACATAGAGGGCCAGAGGGAGCTAGCTAGAAGTACTGATTTTCCAGGGGTACGCGAAGTCCAGAGATATGAATAACCTCAAAGCTTATGTTCTATCGTTCAAAATCCACTTTGGAGATTGCAGAAACTCAAGTCATGGTGTGGAAATCAGTTGATAGTAGTGCTTTTGGAAACCCATCCATAGAAAGCTGGTTTTATCTAGGTGCCGAATCGGGACGGACGTTATGGCTAGTTTACCGAGGTATGTCCTGGTGCTTATGTACATTGAAAGCACGATAGAATCTCAAAGCAGGTCTGAATTATCAAGATGGAGTTTTTAGAAAAATTGATGAATGTTGTTCCGTGGAACTCGATGAAGACTAGCTGACATTAGGGCTTCTCGGGTATGTCGACTCTATCGTGCTTCCATTGGAGATTTTGATATTTTGCCTATGGATGTGGATCAAGTATCCATATTTGATTTCTAATACAGATAACAAAGGCTCCCATTCTGTAGTAAGTTCCTCCGTTCTGATGCTTATATAGTATGCGTAGGACGTAGGGTTTTGTTAGTGCCAGTCCATGCGAGCCCGCCAACTCTCGCTTCCATCATGGCTGTTCTCACATCCCCGATCCGAATCGGCAACCTTGATCTAAACCACCGCATCATCTTAGCCCCATTGACTCGATGTCGCGCCAATGACAATCATGTACCACTTGATATTGTCCGCTAATACTACGCTCAGCGTGCCTCGGTTCCTAGTCATCGAAGGGACTTTCATTTCTGCGCGCGCAGGAGGAATGGACGGTGTACCTGGAATTTGGAGTGATGATCAAATTAAGCAACGGAGGACTATTACCGACGCGGTGCACAGCAAGGGCAGTTACATTTTCTGTCAACTATGGGCGCTGGGACGCGCTGGATCCCCGGATATCCTTGCTAGAAGCAGCAATGATGTTATTTCCAGTGGAGATATTCCCGTATCGGACAAAGGACCTATCCCTCGGCCACTTAGCGAGAAGGAAATTCATGATTGGACTCAAGATTATGTGCGCGCGGCGAAAAATGCCATCACAGCCGGATTCGATGGCGTGGAGATCCACGGCGCAAACGGTTACCTTCCTGACCGAAATTTTATAGAAGAAATGGTATTGACTTTGCAAATTCAAGTTGAGTAAACAGATAAACTTGATTTTGATACAGCCTAAAACTACGTAAATCTGGGTAGAAGTTATGATTTGCAATATCTTAGGCACCCAGTATATCGTGTTTCTAGCTAGCTTCGCTCTCCCTATACACCGACGATCCTTTTATCCATCCACATCTACATTTCATAGAGACGTCGCTGGGGTATCAAAAATGAAGAGAAACAGTGGAGATTTGATCGAAAGCCGGTCTAGAGGAAAAATGGGCCTTTAAACATATACTCTTGCAGTACACGGAGTATGTATGCCCATATATCCCTCGTTTAAATTCCGGAATTAGATAAACGCTATCTTATGTCACGTTATAAACTGACCCTCATATCTTAGTATACTCCCAATGCCAAATATTCCTTTGTGAGAAAAGTGAACTGTAATTTACACGCATCCACTTGGGATATTTGAGAATTATATTGCTCTGATTTAGGTAGATCCAACGTGGAATTCCAATTCGATTCAAGTTCCAAGACTGAGAGTTCAATTCTTTTTAAGCTCGCTCGACCTGTGCGGTTTCACCTTCTATTATCTTTTGTGCCGTATCATTTGAAGCCCCGGTATTATCATGCATCTCATTCGAATGGTCTCTATGTTTGAAAAAGACATAATCAATTTCTTCGAGTGTCTTTCCATTAGTCTGTTCAAAGAAAGGTGTCAGCAAAGTGCTCTCATAAATATGTATACGAAGATTTTGACATCATTTCGATGTCAAAAAATTCCTCCACGAACCTCTGGTATAAAGAAATAAATGAATGGGATACTCAGTGCAATCATTACACAGAATAAAATGTAGATTTTCCACCCAGTGTTAGCGATGGCCGGAGGCGTCATCTGAGCGATCACCTGGAAATGAAGCTAGTAAGTAATAAATCAAGAACGAAAGAGACGTAGGTACGCACAAATGTGAATAGCCACTCTGAGAAACACCCTACAGCTGCACCAACATGTCGAAGGTTCAACGGCGTAATTTCCGGTGCATATAACCAAGGTACTGAGTTCCAGCTCATTCCAAATGACACCTCATATATTATTAGGGCACCGAGAGCCAGCCGGGAGGAAGCGGTTGTTTTCACCGCAATACCCACGACGAACAAAGTCATGGCCAACAGGAGCATTGTTGATCCCAGCATCAGGACTTTGCGCCGACCGAGTCGATCTATCAGAAATATGGGCGGAAATGTACCAACCCAGAAGGAAATCTGAATGAAGCCAGCAACTAGGCTGCTCATCTCACGAGTTAAGCCAACATTGTTTTCTAGAACGATGGTGACTATGAAGGTCAGCACTTGACAATTCTCAAGAAAGAGTCTCCGGACCTCACCGTAAAATGCTATGACATTGATACCGGTGAATTGCTGGAAGAACTGAAGTAAGAAACACAGCATCAAGCGCCGGGGGATTTTGATTTCGCTTTTATCGAGGAAGATACCCCTTAATGTCAGGGCCTTTGTATTATTTCGCTCTAAAGCAAGAGCCTCCTCCATTTCAGCCACAACAGTCTGGACATTCGGATGATCTGTTGGCAAAGAAAGTAGTCTCGATAGTTCATCAATGGCCTCTTGCTGACGACCGTGAGAGTAAAGCCATCTGTGCCAGTTAGCCAAAATCCAATACAAGGGCGTGATTTAGGTTATGATCTACCGTGGGGAGTCCGGAAGCAATGGCATAGTGATAATAGTGAGCAATGCAAAAAAATTCTGAAAAGCGAGTGGGAAGCGCCAAACAACCTGGGGAAACCGTTAGTATCTTTATCATAGAGGCTCTATGATCCGAGTCGCAGGAGGAACAGCGAACGCACTCCACCGGTCTGTGAACGAATCATTCCGTAGTCCAACCAATAAGCCACCACAGTTCCAAACTGTGCATATTTAGCGAATGGGTTGAGTGCATGAGTATTTCAAATAGTCTTACAATGACGATAGACATTTGTATAGCGAGGGATTTTCCGCGCTTAGTACTTCTAGATGTCTCGGACACGTAAACTGGGACTGTAGATGTATTCATCCCTTATGTTCTCCAATAAATTTTGAGTGTTCTCAACTAGAAAGCCAGACTGAGATCTTTACATACCGTTTCCAACTCCGGAAATGATGCGACCTGCGATGAGCTGACCAGGTCCATATGTGCTTGCCTGGATAGTTCCACCAATGACCATGATAACACATCCCAGGATAATAGCATTCTTTCGACCGAGGTGATTTCCGAAGAAGGCCGAAATGATACATCCACAAAGACAGCCAATATTGAAAAGGGCCACTATCGTGCCTAGGTATCCCGAACTGGGGTTGCCAATTGCAGATAAAAATCCCGGGTACGAGACAAGACCGCCTAGAACCCCCTGGTCATATCCAAAGAGGAGATAAGCGCTGCCAGCACTCACTGCAATGGCTGTTTGTAATGATCGGCCTTCAAGTCTGGTCATAATGGCGATAACGTGAAAAACCCTGTTTGTTATCACGTCGTTGGGCTTTATATCCCATATTCACGCCGGAATATCACTCCCGGAATCTGGCAGTTGCTGTGGAATGCGGGGGAAGTTAATCTGGGGCTATAGATTCGAGCTAGAGACCCCGGATATTCTGTAATTCTATCACCGATAATACCACAAAACCGAGGTTGTCCATGGCGGAAACTGACACGACAAGACTGACTCATGTAACCGAGCTTTAGTGGTTAGCGTCGATCTTTGGATGTACGACAATTGGAATCCGGGGAGAATCCTTTCTAGGAACCGTTCGGAGGGCGAAATGATTCATGACGCACGAAATCCATGAGAACGACATATGCCCTGCTTAAAGCAACCACGTAAAGAGCGACCAAAAATGATGGGGATCTTCGGTAGAACTTGGCGCATTACTTGACCTGCCAGCCTCTACGATGCTTCAGGTGATCGTCCAGTGCCCATGGTGCCATCCACTGCCTCGGTATGGACTCTGGTATCGTCCATTTGCCGTTTAAAAGGTGTGGACAACAGTGATAAGTCGAAGCTCCAGTGCACCTCACAGAAAGGCCAGCAAGCCGACCCCAGAGGCAGACGAAGGCTTTTCTGTCTTCAGGGACTTATCTGTTAAGATTGAAGGCGACTTTTGTCTCAAGTTTACCCTCTACAAAATGCGCAATTAGCAGCATGCTCAGGGGAGCGGTCGGGTCAAGACGTCCATGCCAGGAAGCTCACCGCATACTAATTGATACTATAACCGGCGTAAACTTGGTATAGAGCTCTACCTTCGAGCGTTGGTATAACGTTTCTATTAATGGATCTTAAGAATCCAGCACGGATGGCTGCTCATTTTGATTTTGTAAGTTTTCTCCCTGAGTTATAGTCGTCATCTCCCCGTGACCTAGATAATGTAGATAGAAAAATTACATCAAAATGAGCAGCCACCCTTGCTGGATTAGCAGAATCTATTGAAGACAACGATATACCAACACTTGAAGACAGACCTCTATATCAAGTATACGCCGGCAATACTATAGCAAAAGAGATATGGACTCCTGAGACTCTCTTCTCGATTCGTATTCACTCTCAGATTTCAGGTCAACAGACAGTTCCTTAATTTTCAATATGGCGGATTATCCGTGGCGCTTCGACCCCGTATATATACGCCCCGTTTCTTTATCGAATAGACCATGTGATGAAGGAGTTGATTGACTTCACTCGTATGGTTAGGTCTTAAGAATATTTGACCCGCCTATGAAATAATCAGGAAGCAAAGAATACAGCTCGCACCGGGTCCTGAACCATGCAAAGGTCTATTCTTCAATACTTGAATAGTTTATCGAGCAAGCAGCCAACAGAACTTACAACTCATGCGGGCTCAAAACCCGCTTATTTGAGCCCGTCCATGAGCTGTGTACAGCACTATAGAATTGGAACCAGAGATCTTATACTCGTAATATGAGGTAAAACCGACTTGAACCTTAGGAATAGACCTTGAGACTGGACATCTGTCATGCAGCAACAGTCTCTTGATGGACGCATTCGATATCCTTCATATTTTCCAAGACTTTGTGCTGCTGGCGAATGGAACAGCTGGCGTTGCCCTTCTTCTCAAAAAGAAGATCAATCTCCTCAAGCGTCTTGCCTGTGGTTTCAGGGCACATGAACCAGACGAAAGGTATGGCAACAGCACAGGAAGCAAGACACCAGATCCACAATTTCCAACCAACGTTATTCAGTCCGATTCCTCCAGCAAACACAGTGATGAAACAAAAAAGCCATTCTCCAAACGCGCCAGCTGCAGCCCCCACGTGGCGAAACTGGAGCGGGGCGATCTTGAGGATCATTAGTAGTGAACATGGTATTTCTAGAGACAAATATTGTGGAGATACTTACCTCGGGTCCATACAGCCAGCAAACGCCGATCCACCCATACCCGAAAATCAGGTTGTAGACAACGATAGCTGCAACAGCTGTCCACTGCTTTGCCAATGTGGGATGTGGAGATCCAATCATGCCGATGAAAAGCACGAGGCAGATTGCAAGCCCACAAGCGGAGTATATCATTATCTTTCTCCGTCCAAATCTTTCAATTGTAGTTGGAAGAAAGATCGATCCGATAGCGAAAATGGTGTTCATGACAGCGGCAAGGAGCTGGGAGATATTTGAGGAAAGGCCGATTTGTGAAAATATCGTGACGCTGTAATACACAGCAATGTTGATCCCTGTCAAAACTTAGTAAAGAGTGAGTGATGGTGAATGATGAAGAAGTAGCCCACCCATCATTTGTTGGAGAGACATGATCAAGAAAGAAATCCGAACACGACGTCCAACTCGCAAGTTTGATCGATCCCATATCAAATCCGACACATTCAGTGACTCTGTCTCTTCTGACTCGTGCTCAAGGGAGGATAGAATTGACTGCCGCATGTTTTGGACCGCCAGATCAGATACTGGTCGGTCATGAAGGCGGGCAAGTATTTCGTCCGCTTCCTCTAGACGACCACGAGCATAGTACCAGCGAGGGGTGTCTGGGAGCAAAAACATTATCACGCCAGAAATAGCGGCAATGAGAGCTTGAAAGCCCAGGGGGAAACGCTGACGTCTGTTAATAGCCTTCGAGGTTCATGTTCACAAGTAGTATTTGATTACCCAAGATAGCTGATTCCCGAGACGAGTAAAACCGAAGTCAACCCAGTAGGCAAAGGCGCAGCCGCTGACAAGAAAGACACATTGCAATGCCACCTCCGGGCCACGCTCCTTCTCGGTGAGACTCATTTCAGCCTATGAGAAAGGTTTAAGGTTAGGACGTAGGACGTCTTATTAAAGAGGGCTCCAGGGACGTCCTACCATGTAAGTTGGTACGGCACAGGAGATAAACTAAGATTCTGCATTGTTAGCTCGGAAACCCACTGACTAAGTGGGAAACAAACCCCGATTCCAAATCCCTAAAGCACCTGTGAGTGGCTTTCTGTCTTTCTCGTCTTTGGATCGGAGGCTCACATACACCAAGCACTCTTCCTGCTATTATCTGACCCACGGACCAAGACGATGCTTGAAGACTTCCTCCAATGACTACCAGAATGTCACCTAGGACAACACAACCCCTTCGACCCAAAGGCATACCTAGCCACGAGACAGCAATAGCACACACAGCGGCGGCTAATGTGTAGCTTGATGCTACCATTGGAATGATATAAGACCCTTTTGGGTTCTGAGGACAGTTATTTACGACCATGTGGTAAGACAGGCCTCGGCTAAGGACCTACTCCGAGAGCTTCACGGAAAGGAGCCGTGTCCTGTACTCCACCCAAAACGCCAGCATCGTATCTGCCTGTTTGAGCAATACGAAACAGAGAAATTTCAGCTGTTTCATACGTACCCGTACAACCCAAATGCCTAATCAATGATGAGTTTGGCTATGAGGATGTGGGTCAATGGATCCACTTACCAAGCAACAAGAGAAGCGCATGGCGCGATATAGTGTCTGTCCTTTGATAATCTTCGTCATGATGATGTCCCTGCTAAGTTTTTTTTGGGCTTGAAAAAAGTTCACGCAGAGAGAAAAAGAGCAATGGGAACCTTTGGAAAAAAAAAGAATTTGCGGCTCTCTATATAGAAAGTTTTCAACTACTGACTTTGGACATCGCTCCCTCCACACCGTACTAGTCACGGATCCGGGGTAAGCAAGTGGTCGATCCCCCAGAAGTTACAAGTGGGCCAAGCCCAATTGCAGAGCCATCAATTTCCCAAGTCATTCCACTGATAAGCGGATTGTGTGGTAGAATCAGAATTGGATACTCTCTCGGTACTTTGCGCTCCGGTTTTACAATCCCGTGGGATTTGACAACGACCTGGTGTGCTAAACCCGCACCCATCTTCAATTATTCCCGACCCGATGCTTGATAATTCCGAAATGTAGTATCAGCTGTGACTTTCCACGGGATCCTTCGCTTCTTTCATCTCCTCTCTCTCGGCTCCCGGTCCAGCACATGAACCATGAGGGTAAATATTGAAAAACTCGTCCATATAGGGCTCCCAATACTTCAGGAAAACTTGATATCTTTAACGAAAGATTTCAGTTGGTACTATGATGGATCATCCTGAAGTTATCGTCATCGGGGCCGGACCTTCGGGCATTGCCCTGGCGCATACCTTGAAGCACAAATTGGGGTTCAATGACTTCACAGTGAGTTCATAACAGATATTTGAAGTTTTCAATCGCTTAACATTGGATGGTAGTTTTATGACAAGCTAGATGGACCCGGAGGCACGTGGCGATTAAACACATATCCAGGAGTGTACGTTGAACACCACAACTAGATCCGAGTGGCTGAGCTGATGAGATATGCGTAACAGAGGATGCGATGTACCCACACTCCTCTACTCCTTCTCCTTCAACCAAAATCCGAATTGGTCAAAGGAACTATGCGAGGGACCCGAAATCCTGGAGTGTGGGTGTTTTGAATTTCCATCTTTGAAATTAACAATGCTGATCACCGTCTTCTTCATAGATATGGAAGCAACGGTAGACAAATTCGATCTTCGGAAGCACATGCAATTTAGAATTGAATGCGTTTCCGCGTCTTGGAATGAAGAAGGATATTGGGAAGTCAGGCTACGTGACACTGCAACCCGAATTGAATTTATCAGAACCGCTGCCGTTTTCATCTCTGCCGTTGGTGGAATATCGAAACCAAGAGATGTTAAGTTCAACGGGTTACAGAAATTCACTGGCGAGGTATTCCATACCGCACATTGGAATCACCAGTACGATTACCGTGGCAAACGCCTTGCTGTGATCGGAAACGGATGCAGTGCAGCACAGGTGGTTCCAGCTATCTCAAAAGAAGCTGGTTTCGTGAAGCAATACGCTCGAAGTGCGCAGTGGTACCACGAGCGACCCAATCGCAACTTCACTGGTTTCGAGAAATGGTGTCTAGCCAATGTCCCTCTTTGGGAGCGCTGGCTTCGTTTGCGTATTTTCCTTGCAAGTGATAGCCTCGTCGCCACTTATCTACCTGGCGCGGCAGCTGAGAAGCTTCGTGCAAAGGCTGAATGCCGAGCACGCAAGTATATATATGACACTGCACCTGAGAAGTATCATAAAGCTCTTGTTCCTGATTTTCCTTTGGGTAAGGTTGATTTTTAGAATATTCTTAACAGTATGATTGATGCTAACATAATTTAGGCTGTAAGCGACGCATCTTTGACCCCAATTATCTAGAAAGCCTTAGTCGCGCCAACGTCGAATTGGCTGCCGTGGGGATTGATCACATCGATGAAACAAGTATCATTGGGGCCGACGGCGTTAGGACTGAATTCGATGCGATTGTTTTGGCAACTGGATTTGATGTCCAGCAATTCCTTATTCCAATGGAAATATATGGCAAAGGTGGCAAGAGCCTACAGAATCAATGGCTAGAATCCCGTGGTGCGCAGGCATATATGGGAGTCTACGTGCATAACTTCCCAAACCTCGGTATACTGTATGCCATATCCCAATTGCTATACTTGCGAGACTCTCCATTTAACTGACAGCTTTGTACAGCTTCGGTCCCAACACATTCCCTGCACATAACTCGGTGCTTTTCGCTTCTGAAGTTCAGGTCGAATACCTGGCGCGGACCTTGATTGCGCCAATCATCGATCGTCGAATCAAGTCGTTGGAGGTCAAACCCACGGCTGAATATCAATGGGTGAACAAGCTACAGGCGGAGCTCCAAGGAACTGTCTTTGAGGCCGGCTGTTCGAATTGGTACATCAACAAGCATGGACGCAATTCGGCGTCTTGGCCTGGATATGCGTCAACCTATTGGAAAGAAGCCCTTATTCCTCACTTTGGCGTTTTCAAAGAGTCTTCTGGGACACGAATGTGGTTCTTGAATACTCTCTGGCGATGGATCCGGACTACCAACAAGGAGACCTATGGTATTCTATTACTAGCCATTGTTGGTATGGCATCACATCAGAATTTCTGTTTGTCTCGCAACTTGCCACATTTTCTTCACAATCTTGTTTCCAGGATCCGTTGAACCAATATTGCTTTCTTGAAGATGTCGATATTTTTATTTCGACTTCTATAAGTGTACTTTCCTACAATGCGTCCTTCTGGGATGTATCAAATTTAGTTCCAAACTTTAAAGTCTCACTGTTCCATTTGGAAATCCATTTCCCCAAAAAGGATAGTATCCAAGATAGAGGTCGTATAGAAATGTTGCTAATTCAACTATGAGAATGCCCGCAGCCAAAATTTTATCTGCGAGATCAGTTGCCCTTTAGATATTCGTGGACAAATATCTTTGCCACTGAAGACCTAACTAAATTTACTAAAGATTGTTCATAGATACTACTATTAGTGAGTAGATGGGGATTACAAGTTGATTATACCTAGTTGGAATGTCATTCTCAACGTCCCGTTTCAATTTATCCACTGGCGATATGTAGCCGACCTTGGCTACATAAACTTCAAGTTCTGACCTGAAGGTCTAAGTTCACAATTCTCCATCGGCTTGTTTTAGGAATTGTTAAAGTTCGGGTCAATTTATTTCAACCGTCTCATACATCAATGAAGGGCTCGAAGGCCAACGAACATGGGCACTAATTCAAAAAACCATTTATACGTGGAATTAGGCCTGCCGAACTCACAGACTCGGGATTGGCAAAATCCGTGGAAGTGCAAACCCGCAGTCGCCAACTGAAACGCCTGTAAAAGATAGGTTCAACGAAATTCGAAGGAAAGGGATCATCCATAGATTCCGTGGAGTTTCAATTTCTCAGAACTCCCAACTAGAATATATCTGCCCCGGATCTTGAATTTCGCTAGCAGGGGATGCAGAGGGATTCCTTAAGTTCCACATGAAATTCGAAAAAACGCACCCGAAAATCACCAGAGACACATTTACAAGTTTTCATACCTAATCAACTCAAGCTGAATTCGATAGAAAAGAAACATAATTATGATATCTTCTCTTGCTTTGAAACAGTCAAGGTTCATATCTCCGAGACACGTATGGTCTAGTGCCACGCGTCTCAACATTAAAGGCTCGAAAAGCATTGGAACTACTCAGAGCCGAAGGTCTGGCGCGAGTCTATTCCAGAATGCAAAAGCGTCGTCCAAAGCCCGGAAGTTGATAGAGTCCAAATTCTCACTAGATGGCAAGGTCACCGTAGTTACAGGTATGCAACACACCACAAACTCTATAATAATGCCCCGGCTGATTATTGAAAGGTGGTTCAAGGGGAATTGGATTGGAATTAGTCAAAACGACCGCGGCTCTTGGAAGTGATGTCGCTATCCTTGATGTCCAGGAACCAGATGAAAGTATTGCACTATTGGAGGCAGCCTATAACTCGCGAATTGTCTTTCACCGGTAAGCAGATCGTGTGAATTCAAGAAAACCATATCTAATCATCCCAAATTTAGGATGGATGTCACATCAATGGATGGCATGGAATCTGCTTTCGATAAAGTGGTCCAGGATCTGGGAAAGATCAATAATTGGTGAGTCTAGTATTGAAGGATCGAGATTGGGCTTTGGTACCCAAAATGCTGATACCTCCACCCTCATTAGCGTCACATGTGCCGGTATTGCTCTTGATAAGCCTTTTCTAGAGCATACCTGGGATGAATCACGTCGCATTCTTGACATTAATGTACGTCGCCATACATCAAAACTTACAAAATTTTACCCTCTGACATCCTACCCAGGTTCTTGGGTCATTTTTCTCGGCCCAATTAGCCGCTAGACAAATGATCAAACAAGGGAATGGGGGGTCCATAGTAATGGTCGCTTCTATTGCTGCTCACTGTGCGATTGCTGCTCAGCGTGTATCCATTTACGGTGCCTCAAAAGGTGCAATCAAGCTTCTAGGTAAAACTCTCGGAGTCGAGATGGCCCCTTTCAACATACGTGTCAATACGATATCTCCGGGATTTATCGAGACCCAAATGTCGGCTCAATTTGAGGACATTCAGGATGTGTTTCGAAATGTACCTCCCATGAAACGCATTGGCCAAGTTGAGGATTTAGCACTTGCGACAGCTTATCTTTTGGGTGATGGAGCGTCATATACCACCGGGGCAGATATTGCAGTGACTGGTGGACTACATAATGGCCGTATCGAACTTTGAATATTGTTCTTGAAAGCTTTCATGTATTTCTATCCTTATTGTTGAATTCGATCACATCCACTGGTACAAACAAAAACTCGTAGAATGCAAGCAACAGGGTTGTCCTAAAACAGTAACCCCCCCGGGGGGCAAAACCAAATGTGCTAATCCCAGCCACTCTGCCCTGCACCTCATCTGATTAGATACTACTGTGGATGTCCTTACTCCACATTCATAGATGGCCAAGGCAGAGGAAAGCTGCCACAAGGACATTTTCACCCTTGTTGAATTTTTTTACCTGAGATCCAATGCTGGCAACTTCCCCGGTGAACTCATGGCCCATGATAAAATCTGTTCCGGAAGGCTGGCATGAGCGGAATACATGTAGTTAGTTCACTCTGCGTTCTTGTTAGCGATATAATCACATTATTGAGAATCTTCAAGGTCGATCTTTTACTTGCCACATAGAGCCGTATATCGCACCTTAACTATTGCGTCCGTGGAAAATTGGATCTGTGGCACTGGCCTTGTCTGAAGCACAACCTTCATTGGTCCTTTGAATACCATAACCTGCATAATGAGAGTGTATCAAGAATATTTCTCTTTGCTAACCTGAAAGCAATAGGACGTAATTTGGTTAAATCGATTGCTATTTATTTTTTTTCAAGTACTTCTAAGCCATTTTTAAGAGTTTGAATCGCTTGTGAGACGCAGTGGTCATTGCAAGTTGTGTGCCGTTACCAGAACCCTTGAAAGGTCCTTCACGTGAGTAGATGCAGTTTCCGTGAGGCGGTACACGGAACGAAGCCCTAGTACTCAGGTAACTCAATGGAAGTTTCAACAAATTATTTTGCATTTCCGTTCAGTCTACACATAAACCTGGTGTATTCCGACAGGGTGACTCGGAATTTACGATTTTGGTCGTTGAACCTCGGCCGGACTGAGGTAATCCCGGTTAACCGATTTGGACACAAGTATACCCTTTAGGGCACGATCCAAATCTGATGCATATCTGATTGTGACAAAAGCTCGCCTTCGAACCTACTCATTCAAATATTTCAAATATTTCATTCAGCATTCTAATCTCAAAAATGAATACCCCCTCCTTTCCCGTTACATTAGAAAACCCATCTCTCTTTGACATACGAGGATTTATCGCTGGAAAATGGAAAGTGGCATCTTCCAATAAAACATTTTCAGTCTTCGAACCTTCAATTGGCCAGATTCTAGCCCATTATGCAGACTTCTCTGAACAAGACATTATTTTGGCTACTGAAAATGCCGATGCAGAATTCAAACAATTCTTTTCGACAACAACGGCAAAGCAGAGGGAAGCATTTCTTTGTAAATGGAACGCTTGATTTTGGAGAATAGTCAGGAAGGTGAGTAAACTTGACTGAAGTCTCAGCTTAATGCTAAAAATGAATAGTTGCAAGTATTCTGTCATTAGAAATGGTAAAGCACTAGCCGAAGCAAAGGCAGAGGTCATATAAGCATCGCCCTTCGTCTCATGGTTCGCGGAAGAAGCAACGAGATCATATGGAAATTTTATCCCTTCCTCGACCCTCAAAAACAATGTCATGACATTTAAAGAGCCAGTCGGCGTTTGTGGTATCATCACGCCTTGGAGCTTTCCAGCTGCCATGATTACCCGCAAGATTGCGCCGGCCTTTGAAGCTGGTTGTTCTGTCGTAATCAAACCACCAAGTGAATGTTCTTTTACTGCAATTGCTTTGATCAAGCTCGCTCTGCAGGCCGGAATTCCAACCGCTGTCGTTCACATCGTTCCGACCAAAGACTGGCAAGCATCTTTACAACTAGCCACACATTCTGAAGTTAGAAAGCTGAGCTTTACTGGCTCAACGAACATTGGGAAAATGTTTACCAAACTCGCTGCCGATAAAATGAAGCGAGATAGGATGGAGCTATGAGGAAATGCCCCATTTAATGTGTTTCAGGATGCAGACGTTGATAAAGCGGTGGAGGGGGCCTTGGTTTGCAAGTTTCGCTCATCCGGTCAGACTTATGGACTATTCGTTCACGAAAGTCGTGTGGAGGAGTCCACGGAAAAGATGATCAAACGAGTTCAGTCATTTAAACTAGGACGGGGAATTGACGAAGGTGTCATTCATGGCCCCCTTATCAATGCCGCTTCTGTGGAGAAGATTATAATCCATGTACAGGATGCTCTTGAAAAGGGAAGCCGTCTTTGCTATGGCGGCATCATTCCAGTCGATCACCCTTCTGGGTACTTCTTTGAGCCAACCATTATCACTGCAGCCCGTCAAGATATGCTTGTTGCAAACGATGAAACATTTGGTCCTCTCGCCGCCATGTTCTCATTTCGCTCCGAGGATGAAGTTGTTTCATTAGCAAATGATACCGAATTCGGGCTTGGTGGGTACTTCTTTAGCGACTACATCAACCGAGTTCTTCGCGTTGCCCGGCAACTTTAGTGCGGCATGGTTGGAATTAACACTGGACTAATAAATGCAGCTGAAGTTCCATTTGGAGGCGTTAAAGAGGGTGGTGTTGGGCGAGAAGGCAGCAAATATGGGCTTGGTGAATATCAAAATATAAAGTTTGTCAAGATAGGTGTTTAGAGTTTAGCAGAAGCCAACAACCTGTGAAATATTCACAGCACTTGGTTGGGCAAATTACCTAATTTACCCAGGTATGCACTCAGATTTTGAGTATATACGAAGAGCTGTACAAGCTTGCCTCAAGACATATTTTCACTGTGGTAGACCTGGGCAACTGAGTCCTCTGTGAAGGGCGTCCATAGGTCATTACCAGAAAGTGGCAGCTGATTCGCGTGGGAGGGAAATGTCTCTGTGCCAAGACTCTGGGATATGTCAAACCCATTCAGAAATCCATCGTTTAGAGACGAATTCGGCCAAGATCTGGGGTCCCCCGGGTTCCCACCGAATATGCCGGATGATATTTGACCCAGTGCCATCATGGAGCTTAGTGAATTAGGCTGGCCAATCATCTGAAGACTACTTCTTGAAGCCTCCCTTTCTCGTCGTAGCAGCTCTGATTTGATAGATGTGATAACCTCTAGGGCCCTCAGAGCGTTCCTGTATGCTTGTCCAATTTCCCCGAGAGCTTGAGAGCAGATTTCAAGTCCTCTTCGCGCTATATCTCGGGTCTGAGGGTCCGGTACGAGAAAGGCAGTGTGCACCTGGACAAGCATTGCTGTAAATATCAGATGCACTAGTTGGATATTGACACGTCTAAGAGAGAAGTGTCGACGGGTTGCTTGAACAATCTTCGTAATCGACCCTGCGGCATCGTTGCACGCTTCGCGGCTTGTCTGTATATCTTGGGCCGTGAGCCCATCGATACCAGGAGGCAAGAACGCAAAGGGCTGGTCAACAATGATTCTCACGGCATGAAACTGCATACTACTCAAAGGTTAATTAACCAGGGGAAGTGTAGCACTGGCCGGAGTGGGAATACTTACTGTAGCTGTGAGACGTGAGGAAGTTGCTTGCATTTTGCGTCGTTGGTCTCAAGGGAAAGGGTCTCTGGAAGTTTCGAAAACCAGATACTGAGGTCATTTCGGGCCTTCACTGCGAATGCATAGAGCTTTTTGAGATCTGGAGAGTTCATTCTAGGGGTGCTGTATCTGAATGGTTTACTGTCAGTTGATCAATCTGGCCCAGGAGCCAGAACTTGACTTACAAGACTTTTCGAATTGAAGCCATCTTTGTGCAAATCGACACTGTTGCCTGAGAGACTTCGTTTAACAGCGCTCGCGACTCCCAGATTGGAGCTTGTTGGTCTTCATCAATATATGGACGCCAAATTTTGTTCATATCGGAATCGGAGTCTCCGGTCGAGGGCAACTGGACCGTGATATCCAGGTGGTCAATTGACTCAGGTCGACCGACGTATAGGCTCCACATTCTGTATCTCATCTCAGTAATTATGATGTAGACTTGAAAGATGAATGTGGCTTACCTTTCGTGTGTGTAAGTGCCCCAGAATGTCGAACTTCGAAGCCTAGCTTCTTCAAGGTCCATCAACCCCCTCTTCGCAAAAGGGGCGGTATCAATGTGAAGCCCCAAGTCTGTGGCAAGTCGCATGGCCATTCCTTGAAGACCGGAATTATCAGTCAATGCCCAAGCAACCAATATAGCTCTCCTATTCCCAGAGTCTACTTACCACTGTAGAGCCAACCACGAGCATCTCGGGTAAGAAGGGCCTCCACGCCACTCAGGATACCAAGGGATTGCACGGTACTCAGGGTGGGCGAGTCCATCTCAATTTCAAGCAGAGCTTTGGATCTTGTTGCAAAGAAATCAATCAGAGCTTCCGGGAGATCAGGGCAAAAGCGTGAAGTCAAAGCAGCGCCTACAGAACATCTATGTTGGGGTAATGAATTAGTTTTCTATCATGCGTGGAAAAGGAGTATACTCTGGGCTTTCCCACATTGCGTTGTTCAGAACTTCGGAGTATCGGTGACTGGTTTGTTTAAGCTTCCGATAGCGAGTCTTCGCTTCGTAATACGTATCTTCATCCACTAAAGGGATGTTGGGGTTCTCCCAGGTAAAGTATAGCTTCGTAAGGTGGTCTTCGAGCTCTTCGTCGACCTCGTGGGCAACACCGGCAGCGGTCAGAATCAGATTCTCATTGTAATGAACTGATCTAATATTTGAGTTAAATAATGGAAAAGGTCCTACATGCGAAATGTGAAGATTCGAGGTAGGCCCGAAGAAGCGTAATTGGCCATCTTCTGCTATTTGCAACGAGCCCATTCGATCTGTCATCGAACTCGTACTAGTTAACGAATTTTCAGGCATAAAAAGGAGACCTGACGGGGCCTCGTTGGATGCGGCCCGGATTTCACTGCTAACTGAAGGTGTCGCATGGCTGCTGGCTCTCCTGGTCGTTGCCTGCAGTGTGATTTCATCGTCGATTGGCATAGGTGGAGGGGTCGGCACCGATGGTAGGATGTCGTTAGGACGACCAACAGGCAGCTCAAAGTCATGCTGCAGAAGCAAAGACTCTAGCGCTTGAATATAGGATATCATTGAGGAAATCTTGCCTTTCGAGGCGAGGCGCCGCTTGTCGATCTCTTGGGAGAATGTGCAGGTTTGCCTGTACAGTGCACAATTCGCACATTGCGGCTTAGCTCCGTCGCATTTAGTCTTGCGCTTCTGGCAGCCAATGCAGGCTCGAGTGGCGTGTTTCATCTTCCGTGTTTCTTGAATAGGGTCACAGATAGCATTGAAATTCCTAGCTTCGACTCCAAGGATCTGGCGTTGACTTTAAGTCAAGTTGGTTGGGGCTAGGCGGAGCTTCCGCCTACATAAAGTGGCCTTGGACATGCGGGGATGCGGGGCCCCGCTTATATTTTGGCTCCATTCAAATTACCAAGATTGGGATATGAAATGAAAAGAAATGAACCGATAGGATCATTGCATCTTCTGGGGCTTTATTGAATATATTCATGGAGACTAGGCCAGCTTTGACCTGTAGAGGGATCGAGCAAGTAAGTCTAGAAAAAGAGGCCCATGCATTTCATTAAGGCATTGCAGCCTAAGAATCGGTATTCAAAGCTCACTATTCTCATCCCGCCACTAACTAATAGATGGGATGTAGTGAATTGTCTTATTTATTGTAGGATACTTTACTAACTATCAATCTCCTTCAAATGGTGGACCGATATTATTTTTGGTTCACGTGTCCCGTGATGCCTTCGCCCTCCATCGGCGTTTTTCCCAGTACATTTATACTGCATAGCTGTCTTGATTTCTTCCAATATGGCTGTACTCAATCTTGCTGCGTTCCTGGCTGGGCTGTTTAAACAATGAGCTCGTTTGAGTGAGTATAAATTGGTCGTTGGTTTCCTTGAAATTCCCACGGATTTACAATTCCGGGACTAGTAAGCGAAAGCTACTTACTACCAGCGACCAATGGCAATTTTTTCATGCACGATGGCCATAATGGCCTCTTGCAGAATGGAATCCCTTTCTGTTTTGACAATGAAACAGTAACCGTTGTGTTAGTCAATTACTGACCCCCTATCCCCATCTCGACCACACCATCTCCATCAATGAACAGCTTGAAAGTCCAATCCTCTTTGAGGCGGGTAAACAAGGAACAATCTTCACGGGCATGTGCAAGCTTTCAATGCCGCAAGGTCAGATGCGATGTTACCAGCACTGGCTGTTCTTGTACCCCATGTAGATTTTACGATATGCCTTGCTCGGTCCCAATCGACAGAAGGGCCTAATCAGCTAAAGGCAATGGAGACGATCCCAGCAAAGCTGAAGGGCCTTTTGATTCCTCGACTGCAATTTATAGGCCTTGTTCCCATAGGTTCACGCAAATCTCTGGTGAGGGCTGCTACTCAGATCTGACCAACAATCAAATCGACTAGGTATCTCTTAACAGATTTGAAGTCACAGTACCGGGTGGAGGCAGAAAAGCAGTCTGTGGAAGCCGGTGATGAGACAGTTTCATCCATCAAACGCCCCGTAAACTGGTATATGTTCTTGCCAGGCTACTCGAGTCCGCTACCTCCATCAATTACTCAAATTGAATCCAATATATTACAAAAGGGGGGAGCTTTCGCGTGAAGGCGTTTCATACTGATAGCAAGCATTAATGCTCTCCTAGGCCTAGCTGTGCTTGCAGTAGGTTACTTGCTTTTTGGCCAAGTGGTGTCAAAAAGTCTTTTTGAGGATTCTGTGGCAGCATGTTTGTAAGTAGCCCTAATCTGACCCCATCGCTATTTTCGCTTAGCATGCTTACTTGAATAGGTTGTCGGAGCCGGTTTGTCTACGTTGGAAACTGCGGCTGACCCGTAAGTTAGATACAATTGATATGGAATTCACTTAGTAAGGTACTGCTTTCTCAAACCCAAATTTCGAAAGGTTTCTTGCCATTTGTGGTCCTCCAAAGTATAGCGAAATCCGTCTGAATATCGGCCAAGCCATTCAAGGAGTGGGAACCTTTATTGCTCCTCTCCTAGCATCGCGAGTCTTCTTTGCGAACACAGTTGACACGGATGCTGGGCTCAAAAATGTGCAATGGACGTACCCAGGCGTTGCTGGATTTCTGGCACTTCTCATCATTCTATTTTTACCTGGCACCATTCCCAGAGATCACGGATGCCGACCAGGAAGACCTAGAAAGCCAAATTGCAGATCACGGTGCAGATACCGGTCCATTCAGGAAACAATACAACTTGTTCTTGGGTGTTTAGAGCCATTTTTGCTATGTTGGAGCGCAAGTTGCCGTGGCCGGCTACTTCGTCAGCTTTTGCGTAGAGGCCGGCAAGAATACTTCTGAGAGTCGTAAGTGGACAACTTATCTATCCAAGGCATAGCTCACAAAGTGCTCACTTGAAATCCCAGCCGATCTACTCGCTGTTGCTCAAGGACTATATGCCTTCATACGCTTTGTAGCTAGTGGTTTGATGATGATGAAAGCTTTCAAACCTCGCTATATGCTCACAGTTTATCTGACGCTTTGCATTGTGTTTTCTATCGCTGCCATACCAACCCATGGGACAGCATCCATTGCAATGATCATTCTTGTCTTATGTTTAATTTGGTAAGCTATATACTAGCAAATATCATAGAAATGGGGGAAAGCTAAACTTTATGATAAAGTGCTGTTTTGCAACTATTTTTACGTTGGGCCTTCGTGGCCTTGGCCGACACACTAAACTAGGAGGATCTAGGCTTGTTGCGGCAATTTCTGGTGGCATGGTCTTCCCTCCAATGATGGGAGCCATTGTGGACAAGAAGGGTTCCCTACTGCGATGGTAATTCCCATGATGGGATATGTCCTTGCAATGATCTTCCCTATCTACGTCAATATCTATAAAAAGGATAGCATGGACTTGCATCGTGACACAAAGGTCAATGTCACCATCCCGGTGGGCAAGGATTTGCAATTGGAAGAGGGCAATCATGATATTGACAAGACTACCACTTCTAATATTGAGACAGTATCTGGGAGGGACTGATAAAACATCGCTTGTTTTGGGGGCTGGAGAAAAAGGTGACGGAAAGGATGAAATGACGGCGGGATGTTTGTATAATTACTTCCCAATGCTTCATCTTCAAGACTAGCTTCTTTCCGTGAGGTCTTTTGAATATGTATTCCTTATTCCAGGCATAAAACTTCACCCCAAAAGCATGGTTATCGCTTTTGTGTGTGAAAATCGCAAACGATGTATACTTGCCCAAAATAGCTTTGAGTAGTAAAAACTGCGATTGGATTTCTAGTCCATTGCTATAACTGCTCTAATTGATCAACTTGAGGCGAAATGATAAGCTATCAGCGTACTAGGCATATTCAGTTCAAAGCCAAGGACCATGGCAACGCAATGAATGCAATGTTCTTGATTGAAGTCTTGGATCCAAAAGGTGATGACACCTCACCGCCTCCGGTTTGGTTGTGACCGCCCGCCCATATTGACGGCCATTCATGGCTCCAGCTCCAGTCTGCATGTCCATTATTGTCCATTAGTCGACTAGCATTTGATCTGCTGCATTTGCAGCACCTTTTGCGACATGCCTGACGAGCCAAAGGGGAAAGGCTTCCCCGATGTATCGACGAAATTATCCGCACTCCCAAAGAAATCGCTCTTCGAACGACAGAAAGCTGAAGCTGAAGCTAAACGCGCCCGCGAAAAAGCCGAAACCGCCGCGGTATATGAGGACTTCGTAAAGTCATTCGAAGACGATGCGCCTGCTGGATCCCAAGCTTCGAGTGGGCGGCAACCCACGTTTGGGGGAGGCCCGCCCCGACGACATTTCACCAATTCAGGGCCGCGCAGCAGTGGCCCAGGAAGTTTAGGTCCGCCGCCGCCGTCGATCTCGCGGAAAAGACCTCACGAGGGTTTTGTGGGACAATCGCGTAGCCGTGATGTGGCTCAAGGAGTGTTAGGATACGATAATTTGGGACTTAATCCATCTGGTCCCCCACGGGGGTTTCGCAGCCCATCAGCCGAGGAAGATGAGCGGAATACCGATGCAAAGGAGGCTGAGAAGGCCGCCGCTAGACCAACGTTATATCTTGCATCACTTCCTCCCGGAACATCGCCGTCTGTCCTAAAGTCATTAATCACTTCTCCTTTGGTCGTTGAGAATGTCAACATCCTCCGACCACAAACCCAATCTCCTACGGAACGGAAGTCAGCCGCTGCAATAATTACTCTTGCTAGTGATTCGGCTGCTTCAGATATCGATAGTGCTGTTAGTGCACTTCAGAACAAATACCTTGGTCGAGGATACTACCTTACCCTCTCACGCCACCTTTCATCCGCAGCAATTAGCTCAAATATGCCTTCGAATATAAATATGACAAATACAGGTTCACTTCCTTTCGGCGCAAAGACCATCCAACCCAACTTTGGCGGAGGGAGTCTGAGTCGGGCACCTCCACCAGGGTCACATCGCGGGGGCTTTGCGCCTCCAAGCTCATATGGTCCGAATCTGGGCCGAAATGTCTCAACTACACAAGTCGAAGTGAATGCCCCAACGGATATCAAACAATTGCGGATGATTCACAAAACGCTGGAGAAACTTCTTAATCACGGTCCTGAATTTGAGGCTCTGCTTATGAGCCGACCCGAAGTCCAAAAAGACGAAAAATGGGCCTGGATCTGGGATGCAAGGAGTCCCGGTGGTGTCTACTATCGTTGGAAACTATGGAATGTCATCACAAATCCTAGATCTCACGGTAATCGAAAGACAAAGAGCCAAAAGCCATCTTCTGTTTTCGAAGACGGACCTAGTTGGATGCCGCCGGAAAAGGACATCAAGTTCGAATTTACTACGCGTCTGGACGAAATTGTGACTGACGATGACTACAATTCTTCTGATGAGGAACAGTCAGATGGTGAAGATGAGCGACGCAACCTTGGGGGAGCACCACCTGCCGAGGGAAGTGGTGCAAATGATGGACTTGGGTACATGAATCCGCTACAAAAGGCCAAACTCACACATCTACTTGCTCGCCTGCCAACAACACACGCAAAACTCCGACGAGGGGACGTTGCACGAACTACCGCCTTCGCAATTGAGCATGCCGGGTTGGGTGCCGATGAAGTCGTTGATATGATTGTCCTAAATATTCTTAGCCCATTAGCATACACTGGTGCCAACCCTGATCGTGATATTGAGAGAGATGCAGCAAATCAGGAAAGTCTAGAAAAGGACAATGATAATCCCTCAAAAGGGAAGATGGATCTCTCCGCGGCCAAATTGGTCGGTCTATATGTCATCTCCGATATCCTCTCATCATCCGCTACTAGCGGCGTTCGGCATGCATGGCGATACAGACAGCTTTTTGAATCGGCCCTGCGCTCACACAAAGTATTTGAGCATCTTGGAAGACTTGAGAAGGACCTCCAGTGGGGACGCCTCAAAGCAGAGAAATGGAAGCGCAGTGTAGGAACTCTTCTTCATTTATGGGAGGGCTGGTGTGTGTTCCCACAGTCAAGCCACGAGCATTTCGTCCAGATTTTTGAACAACCGCCCCTCACCGATGAAGAACTTCAAAGAGAAAAGGAAAAAGCAGACGTGGAACAAGCCAACAATGCCCTTTCCAAGAAGAAGAACCGATGGAGAGCAGTCGACGATGAAAACTCCGGATCTGGGAATTTCGACCAAGGTGGGCCAACTGAGATGGAAACGTCAGCTTATCGGGGACATCAAGGATTCGCCCTTGATGAAGATGAATCAATGAGTGATATCGATGGTGTTCCTATGGAGGACAGCGATTTAGAAATGCCTGACGATGAAGAGCCAATGGAGGAAGCCAGTACACCATGGGACGGCGACGCCTCACTGGATCAATCTATGAGGCAGCCCAAAAGTCTCGCCGGGCAGCAAAAGTCAGAAACAGAGCAACACGAACCAGCCTCTCGACGTTCTCGAAAACCACGGCCCAAGGCCGAGGACATGTTTGCATCGGACTCGGAGTGAGCTGGTAGCGTAGTGATAGCAACGAACGCAATGATACCAAATCTTTCCAAGGATATTTAAAAACTAGATCAATCCCATTGCGTAGAACCAAATACTTTCCAACTTGACTTTTCTCTTTTCGTTTGTTCTCTAGTTATATCATTTTCCATCAGATCTTCACCTCAAGTCAGGCAGCAAGGCAGCAAGGCACCGGGCGGCAGAATTCGAGCCCCACACAGCACAGCAGCCCCTCGTCAACAAATACCTTCCTCCCCTCCAGCACTTCAGCCCTCTTTTCTATATTGTCCTCTTTGTGTTCCGTGACATCACTCCAGTCCTTAAAATGGCCGGTAAGTCATACGACCCAGGAATAAGTCTTCATCTCAATCTCCATTCAAAATTCTACGCCTTTATGCGCGCGGGGTCGATCGTTGCGTCCCACCTTGCTGGCAAAAATGGATTGCGCCGTACAGAATAGGGCAGCAACCAGATGGAAATGAGGCCGTCCTAGTACTCCTAGGAAATACAGTTAGCTAACTCAATCTGACCTCCCCAGACTTCACCGCTGTCGCTCGTATGTGGCCTTCATCCCCCTATATATTCCATGCGCCTACACACAATTCCTGGCTTGTGCCGGCGATAGAACGCTCCTCTTTGAACGACTAAATAAACCCATATTGGACACGGATTCTAACCAATTCTTATCCATGTTGCAGAACAGTTCGTTGAGTTCTACTACCAGACCTTCGACACCAACCGTGGTGGTCTCGCTCCTCTCTACGTAAGATACGATACCCCGCGTCGCGGCTCCCGGTGACGACGGATATATTGGGTCTCGGTTACTAATGACGATCTAAATAAATAGCGTGACCAGTCCATGCTCACCTTCGAGACTGCCTCTGTTCAGGGTACCGCTGGCATTGTCGAGAAGCTGACCGTGAGTCTTTCCCGTTACTCGGCTTGAATCCCTGTTGGGGTTCCTATACCAGCATGCGTGACATACTTACCTCTTGTTATCATTTTTAGACCCTCCCCTTCCAACAGGTGCGCCACCAGATTGCCACCTTTGATGCCCAGCCCTCCAGTGAGGGTGGCATCGTTGTCCTGGTTACCGGTGCTCTCATTGTACGTCAATTCACACTTGATATCCTCTCCCCTTGGGCTACCCAAATACTAATACTCTAAACCAGGTTGATGAGGAGCAGAAGCCCATGAGCTACACCCAGTGCTTCAAGCTCCAACCCGATGGCGCCGGCAGCTTCTTCGTTCTGAACGACGTCTTCCGTCTCATCTACGCTGCCTAAACTACGGGCATACGTACAAGCCAGAACAAGATGATTGCAACGACGCGATGACCGGGAGGAATAGCGTACACTTTTTTACAGAGTGAAGTGGATGTGTAGTTTAGGATTGACACCGTTTTTTTCAAAAGGACCCTGCGAATATCCCTCTCCTGGACAAGATAAACCCACTTTGGTTCGCAAGTTGAACGTTTCATATATTTGCATTCGGGGTCTCTATTGCTTCATTGCACTGGGTCTTTCTTCTATATGCAACAAGCGACTAACAAAGCTATATTGCGAACATAACCTCCAATATCTCCAAGCACAAGTAGTATACTATTAGCACAAGTAGTATACTATTGACTCTGCAAAAGCGGGGTCTCTTCAGACGGTTGTTCTGCATCCATCGGTTCCGGCGCGGCTGTCTCAGATCTCTCGGAGACTGTCCCATTGGACGGGGCACCGTTCTCATCAGCCCGGTCTTTGCCTTTTCTGTTTGGTCCAAGATACTCAAAGTAGATGGCCATCGTCAACAATGTTCCTTGTAGACAAGCAGTCACCACCAATACGCCCCAGATACTCCAGCCTTTCATCCCTTCGCGTGCCGCCAGACTAGCAGCCCAGACAAGACTTCCGGGAGTCTGAATGCACATCATCGGGATGCTCAGGCTGCCAACACGGCGAAGTCGAAATGTAGTGTAGATCTGGGGGAAGTATTGAATCGACGCCAGGATAGCAGCGAGAATGCCAAGGAAGTTAGCCCAGGCGGGTATGGCGGATGGTTGTCGTAGTGCGAAGACAACGGAAATGATGACTGTGGCCAATGCATGTAGGAGGCAGATGGCTGTGATAGATAAAGCGGTGCGATATGTTGGACCAGTGGAAGACTGAGAAGACATAGGGGCGGTGGGGTCAGTCGGGGAGGTAGCGCGAGGGAAGTAGATCACGAAGAGAAGTAAACTGTAACGTGAAGTATTAGAGGTGCTCTATGCGGATGAATACATGGGACGTACATGGAAAAGAAGCATAACCACTGCATGCCCATCTGGAACACGCCCAGGAGCCCCGCGAAACAGGCCATTCCACTAATCTCCTGGCAACATCCCACATCCTGCGATGTCTTGGGGAAGACTAGGATATTCACAAATGCCGACGTTCCTGATGTTGTTCCCAGTAGAACGAAGTAGGGCGATATGCCGAAGGAGCTTCGGCGTGATATAATACGTGCATGCTGCGGCAGGTAGGAAAACAGGATACCGAAGATGATTAAACTGGACGTTGTTAGCGAACGAAGCTCTGCTCTCTCTTGAAGGCCCCAATACCATGAAGTAGAGGTAACTTACACAGAAAGAACAGATTGAAAGATGCCGGGCGAGGCCAGCTCGCGGCAGTGTGGTGTGAGCGGATCCATGGGAGGTGTTGAAGTTGTGAGGGTTCGTAGGTCAGGAGTGGAGTGCACTCGGGATGACGTTGTGGCTACCGACGGGTGCTCACGAGACGGCCGCCCTTTTGAACAAGAAGCAACTTCGGGGTTTAAGAGTCCCTTTTCTGAGAGATTTGTGAGAATGATATGATCTTCTTTAAGGGACAGATGCACTTCTCAGGATATATGCAGGGGTACCCGACTGAAGAATGACGAGGGCAACAAGGGAAGGACAAACGTGCCTGGGCGGTCCCGGCCCCGCATTATACTAGCGCCCGAGCCAAATTCCTAGCATGCGCACATCATGCATGATTCTTAGTGACTTGGTCATTTACCGCATTTACTCCCAATGTCATCTAGAAGAGATGTATGCGAAAAATCTACGGAGGATTTGGGACTTGGGCTTTTGGTATTGTAGTAAGTTAATATTTCAGTAAAATCACTAGCTGCTCACTCGCTACATATTGTACCAGGTCCTAGGGACCTTTTCTCCCACGCCATCCAAATGGGGCCTCAGCAGCCAATCGTGTTCCATCCACCCCCTTGGTCGCCAAAATGTGCAATGCTTCCCCTTTGTCATAGTCATACGGCGTGATCTGGTTAAACACGTCTCGACAGATTGGGTCGGGGTCATTCCTCAGAAGAATATCGATGATATGCAGATGCCTCGAAGAAGCTGCAATCTGTAGTGGAGTCTCCTGTCGACGATCCAGTGTATTGACCTTTGCACCCTTTTCAATCAGCCCCAGAGCAACCTCACAGTTACCTGTTACCGCAACTCTGTGCAGTGGACACTTTCCATAACCGTCAGGTGTTTGTGGGTCAGCGCCATGCTCTAGCAACAACTTCGACATCATGTTATCTGCAAAGCGAATAGCAATATTGAGAGGCGTATCTTGTTCCTCGCCGGATTGGTTTTCCGTGCTGGCTTGGTAAGTCAATAAAACTTTCGCGACCTCAAGATAATTGTTCAAGACGGCTCTGCAAAGCGGAGTATGTCCATTGAAATCCCGGGCCTCAATATCTGCCCCTTGATCGAGTAAATGTCTAACCAGCTCGTGGCAGCCGGAATTGGCAGCAAAATGCAAGGCCGTACATCCACGATCATCCGCGCACTTCACGTCTGGGTTGAATTCCAACAGTACACCAAGCACGGGACTCAAATCCTCTATGCGGCTCGCTCCCCATCTGCTGGACTCATTAAAGAGCGACCGAATACGCAAGGCGCCGTTGGGCCAAGTGCCGTACATGCAACTGCTGATAGGTTTGAGTATTTTGAGCAGATGAGGGAGGTTCCAAGGACTATTGGGTCGACCATTGGGATCTGCACCAGCTTCGAGGAGCAACCGAGCCATTTCAACATCTTGATTCTCAATAGCTGACCACAAGATATCGCCTTCTCGAGAATTTGGATCAGCTCCTCGGGAGATTGCGAATCGTGCTGTATGGATGAGTTTCTTTGAAGCGGCGAAAGCCAGGGCAGAGCTATTGCCGAAACGAGCGTCCATAGAATAGAGTACAGGACTGAGAAGATGGTAAAAGCGTCGATTGACCTTGACTAGAGCTGCAAGCTCCTTCGCTTTCATCTCATTGGCGATGATGAGAAGCATCTCATTTGGAAGGCGAGAAATAGGCGATGGCATATCGGTGACGATGTCAGCGAAACGAAGCTGGAAGAAGTGATGATAAGTCTGGGGTATGCATATTCGTCTGTATGAGATATTGACTTGCCTTTCTAGACCTAGGCATCATGATGACCACGAATTTCAAAAGATCACCAGTCGATACGGAAGTGCTTGTTGTCAATCAATATTTCCCGTGCAGATCAACGTTCTCGGTCGAAGTTTTGATCGTTTGATTGGGGTTAGTGGGGATTATGGGAGAACTTGCCAAAAAGCAAGGTGACCCCATTCACTGGAGACACAGACAATATTTGGGTGTCGACGTTGTGACTTATCTAGGGCCGAGTACAAACCAAGGACAGATAGACGATCGACTAATTGCAATGGATGTAATTATTCGAACAACACTGGCGTATCTGACATTAATACAGTGGATTCGCTGTGCCGGAGGAGATAATGATGATGATGAGTACACGGGGAAAGTGAGGAAAAGAAGAGAGGGTAAATAGAATACTAGATTTGGAAGTCACGACCAGACACCAGACTGCACCTTCCTTATCCAGGTTTATCTTGCGTGGAGTACTACAACTAAATAACGAGTAGGACTATGAGCCAGACAACGGCACTCTTTTATAGGTAGCTCTATATTTTTGAACTAATCTACAAGTACTTCAGTCTGGGGGGGGGTATGGATTGTGTTTCTAGTCATCGATGAATTGAAACTCCACCGGACGTCTCTGTTCAGAAGCTGAGCATTGACTTCAATGACTCGAGTCAATATGACCATCTACTTACTGCCACTGGTAACTGTCGATTTTATGTCTGAAGCGAGAAGTACAGGGAAA
>Ga0209673_1000430_pt1 | contig 72830 bp, 68 predicted proteins | sample AraplaCol_mMS_r2_2_FD_184274 | JGI IMG/M metagenome (GOLD analysis project Ga0209673, IMG submission 184274) | Arabidopsis root microbial communities from North Carolina, USA - plate scrape MF_Col_mMS_r2 (SPAdes) (version 3) | ecosystem: Host-associated > Plants > Roots > Endosphere | place...
TCTTTTTTTTTTTTTTTTTCTTGACTCGGTCGGTGTTTCTGGGGTGGCAACTGTCATCGGCAAGCCTAAATTCCAAGACGCCCCTCTTGAACCATGGTCACAATCTCAGCCAGAGAAGGTAATTTTCCACTTAATATTCACCAGAAGTGGCGCGATGGCCCGACGGTATCTCCACTGAAGTTTTAGTGTTTTACATGAATCAGCATAACCATGTGGCGCACGGTGTTTGAGTTATGCCTTCGGGGAGTTTTATCAATCCGAATACGAAGGTGTAAATACGGGGCTCGGCTGGTAAGAGATTACAGAAACCCATTTTAATGGTATTACTATGGAGTACAGTCACAATATCTGAAATTCTACAAACTTAAACTATTGTAGGTCAGAAAGTTGCTCTGCAATTGTACACAATCACAGTACATCGTAAAGGTACATACCCTAATCAACCAACTACCAATCACCTTGTGATACATCAAATCAGGGATAACCCCCGACTGCATGACTCGTCTAGCGGACACTGCCCGAACATCTTTCGTGCTTATGCTTAACCCCGGTAAGGTTGGGTTCCCTTGGCTCGCCGATCCTAGACTCCTGATTGGTATCGCAGGGCTGGCCCCCTCGTAAACTTTGTTAAATTAAATAGAGGATTCTCCAAGGCTGTGTGCTTGTGCCCCTTCCTGTACATTATAGTATGTACTGTATTATGTCTGAGCTACAGAGTACTATTTACAGGATGAACTTATGAGCTGTGGCTGTGGCTGTTCAAGTTCACCCCTATCACTCCGTACTAGGAGTGAGATGGTGGTTCATATTGGCTCATATTGGTTCAGCCTAAACTTTGCCCAGACAAGATTATACCTAAATGATATATTGAATTTCTTGTCCCTCGGCATCACTAAGACTAATTAGGTTGATAATTCGTGAAATGAGCAAATGACCCACTTCTCTCTTTCTTTTTGTCTCTCTTTGACCTACTCTTCTCTATTCTCCCTTCTTTGTTCATAAAGATACAACTCGGCAGTCTTAAGCGAGCTCCGCAGTTGACCCAGTGGAAGTGTATAACTTCATCCAGTACTCCGTACTCTTAACTCCGTCCTTCGTATAATGTAATTCTGTCTAAAAAGAAGACCCACGGACCACGTTTTCTTTTGTTAACGGAGTCCTCCGTCTCTGAAAGAGATCTCCACCCCTTTCGGACCCCCTTTGCACGTTACATTTTGGACTGGCTTGATCGGTCGCGCCGGATAGCATCGACGTCCCTTTCGGCGGCCCCGGTTTTTTTGCCTTTGCCTACGGACGCCTCCAACCACACTAGAGTGCTTGGCCTTGCTTGGACCGGTCCGAGAGCCGGTGCATAACGGAACTCGACTGGATATGTACAATCCTCCCTGTGTTACACATTTTGATGTTTACAGAGAAGACTTGCTCTCATCTGGAACGAAGTCTTGCAAAAAGTCTTTAACTAGTACATCATGTATATATCGATCAGTCATTCAATTGATCTTGTGAATATCATACAGAATAGCTGGTTGCTGATCCTCCGTATTTAGTAACACATGAGACGAATCAAATAGCCAAATGAAACTGATCGCCTAATTCCTTTCGCACCGTTATAATCATACAGTAAGAATCTGCAACGTATGTTGCATCTTATTCTAAAGGTGATAACTCCCTTCATCTCCTTCTTTGATACTCTGTTCTCCGTACATCATAGTACAGATTTACATAGTACACGTAAGGTAGACCCTTGTAAGGCTTGGCCACTTTGAATCCTTCATTCTTTCGGCCCCCATCCTCATAGCCCTAGTTGCCTTGGCCCTTGTTCGCCCGGCGCTTGAAACCACCAAAAACCGAAAGGCGATCGGTGATCTTTGAGCTTCGCCTTCATCCTGATGCGAGCCTCGCACTTCCGGCCCCAACTGTCAGCCGCGGCTGGGGGCGATGCAGCTCTAAGTGCTGATGCAACTGTACTAAGTACATACTATGGAGTAGTGTCTCGCACTAGTTTTCTTTTGTCGGGAATAAAGTGCTGGGGGACTTTGAGTGTGATGTGACTATGAAAGAATGAGATATTGGAATCGAGTGTAGGACGGAGGATTGCCGGGTCAGAATGTATAAGTGAGACGATGACTGTGTTGATGATATTCTCAGAGTAGGAATCAGGAATCCAACCTACCGAGTCTATAACTTCTTTCTGCCTTAGGTTTTTATGCAGGATAACGGTGGTCGGGATACCAGATAGAATCTGTTATGGAGCTTGAAGTATCCTCATATCCAATTTCTTTATAAAGTACCATGATCGTGCTGTCAATTACTAGTCAGTACACTTGTGAACTACCTAGTTCAGGTACAACCAACCTAGGCTGTTTAGAAACGATTTCGTAAAGTTTTGAACTAATGTAGTTGTATGAGTAGAAGTATAAAAGGATTCGTAAAGAGAAGGGCTCGGACTCGGACTTGGAGTTGATAATATTCTGTTGGATTGATATATTCCCGTCTACATATAATACAGATTTTGATATTTTACACTATTCATCCACATACCACTAGCAATCAGCTCGACCAAAATATCGTGGGAATGAAACCACGTCCCGAACACTAGAGACACCAGACAGATAGCTTAGGATTCGGTCAAAGCCAAGTCCAAACCCGCCATGAGGTGCAGTACCCCAGCGGCGAAGGTCTGCATACCATTGTAGATGGCCGAGATCTTCAGTAGGGGTCAGATGAGGATATAAAGGCTCAGTTGGAGCAGGCGCCTCGGGGTCAGCAAGCTCACGAGTCTTGATCAAGCCATGTTCACGCATATTCTGGATAAGATTCGCCAGACGGTGCTCACGTAGTGAACCGCCTGCGACTTCGCTGACTTCAGGCAAAAGCAGGTCAAAGCAAGCAACAGTCTCCCTTGGTATATCACCAGCCCCATCATTGACCTTTGAAGGGGCCATATAGAACGGCTTCACGGCCTTTGGATAATCGGTCACAAAGACCGGATTGCCTTGATGCAATACCTCAACAATGTACTTTTCATGCTCAAGCTGGAGGCCACCATCCCAGGTAGGAGGGTATTCAAATGAAGCACCATCCTCGGTGGCAGCTCGCTGGAGCATCTCGATAGCCTTGGTGTATGTGATGCGATGCCATTTAGGACCATCCATCAAGGTGGTCCATCGTTGATGTAAATTCAACCCTGACTCCCCAGAACTACTCTCCTGTCCAGACTCGCCGCTTCGTTTTGCCGACAATATTTCCTGTCCAACTGGCGATTCGTATAACCGGCGCGTGAAATCACGAATCATATGTTCCACCACGCCCGTAAGCGAATCCATATCGTCCATAAAGTTGGCCTCCGCTTCAAGCATATAAAATTCGCTGAGATGTCGCGGTGTATCGCTCTTTTCAGCGCGGAAAACTGGGGTCAACGTCCATACGTTGCCTAGCTCTGCGGCATATGCCTCGAGGTGTAGTTGCGACGAGACGGTTAGGTACTTCGGTGCTCGGAAAAAGTGGTCACCTTCGGCGGTGGGTGAGATAGTACCCCGAGGGGCTAATGTGAATGTTTCTCCGGCTCCTTCACAATCAGACGAGGTAATTATCGGAGGCTGTACTTGAGTGAAGCCGCCATTGGGGAATGAATGGAAGACATTGCTGATCTGGAAAAGACACTCTGAGCGGAACCGCGAGAGCAACGATTGGAACGGTGTTCGAATACGCAGGTGAGGAATCTGTCTCAGGAAATCGGGGCTGTGGTATTTCTTCTGAATCGGAAAGGTCTGTAAAATAGGCCATGGTAATTAGAATGCGTTTCATGCGTGTAAAAGTGAATAGATACCTCGGGATCCGACGCGCCAACTATCGTCACGTTGGTTGTTTGAAGCTCATGTGTCTGTTCCTTTCCAGGCGGACAAGCCTTCCAGATTCCTGATATTTGTACTGCAGTGCCAGTAGATAAGCTAGCAATTGGAGAACGCGACCGTATTAGACCTGGTTATCAACGATAGGGTGGCAGCGAGTCATAGTTCTCACGATTGACATACTCAGCTGCCTGCTCTGGTTTCAAAATTGCCTGTAATGGCTGAATAGTCGATCCATCTGAAAGCTCTGCAAATGCAAAGCGCTTCTGTTTGCGAACAGACCGAATGAATCCATTGATGCTGATTTCTTGGTTCTCTATGCTGCAAGGGCGATCTTTTTTGCTGTCTTGGAGAATTTGCGCGCAGCGGAGGATAACCGGGCGTGTACTAGTTGATTGATTCGAGCCTAGTCTTGCGACAGACGTGGCGAAGGTCCGCCGCCATATCTGCATGGCTGATAAAGCGAGTTGGCGTGTTGTTGGTAGTTCAAAAAGTGTTGAAGTTGGGAGGTTGCGGGCTGGAAAAATGACGGAGCGTGGGTCCCTCCGCATTCGCTCTACAGTTGTATACTACAAAACTATGGACTGAGATCAACCATTCAATTCATATTAAATCTGAGTAAAAGATAGATATTCATCTTCACTGATATTCCTGTCGAGCTATCACTCAAAGTTGTGTGTCATATTGATGCATTATTAAGACCATGGCAATAGTGTAATACTAACATACATAATCCCACTATTTATAAATTGCCGGTAGTGACTCCGAATAGCGTTCGATGTACTACATTGTTAGTAAGGATTAGAATTCAACCAGGTCAAAAATCATCCACCGTTCACATTATGCCGAAGGAGTCCTTCCAAAGTGTTTACTCATAGCATGAATCGGTTTCTACAACTATGCAAGGATTGGATACGAAATAGTTCAAGCAATAAGGTTGAGATTAGCTAAAATTCAGACAGGCAAATTATGGAACGTGAAGTATGGTGTCATAAAGCGTTGAATATGGTGAGGTTGAACAAGCCGGGATAATGAGCGACTCAGTTGAGAGGGAAAAAATCAAAGGGCGACCTGGTTTCCGCTTCACGTTTGCTTATGGCTAGCATATGCTTTCCTCTCCTCCTCGATCATCTCGATAGCATCTAGAACATTGCAGTTTGCTGCAGCTGCATAAATGGCCATTCGCATCGGTCCACCGTCCTCGGTTGTGCCGTATCCCATATCAATAAGAGAGGAAACGCAGTCATCGATCTCAGATCCATGATGACTGCCGGACTCAGACCCAGAGGGAACCGAGGATTGAGTTGGCTGATCAACAGGGAAGCTCCCGGGAATGCTTTGCTGGGACGATGATCGGGAGCGACGGCGTTCCCTTCTATCAAGCCGTGCCCAGGTGTCTGTTTCGGCACCACTTCGAAGGCCATGTCGCTCAGATGCGCGCCGCCTCAGTTTAGGGAAGCTGGTTTCATCCGAGGGAACGGCTTGAGATGTCTTCGAGTGCGCGGACATGAAAGACCTGGGACGACGAAGCGAGGGTCCCGCCAAATCAGAAGCGGGTGGTCTACCAGTCCCGGAAGTAGTCAGAGACCTTCGCAGAGGTGACTCTGGGTTCGAGCGACTGTGTACGCTTGCCCTATTCGCATGTTCTTGGCTGTGTTCTGCGAGTAACTGTGCTTCCAATTGAGAGACAGGTGGGAATCGACTCATTTCCTGCTCCGGGTTGAAGCTGGAGAAAGTAGGATCTCCCTCGGTCACAGTCGACTTTGGATTATTCTCGACGGCATGTGAAGAGACAAGCATAGATCCAGAAGAATTTCCAGCTGATAGATCAATCAGTGGAGGCAGTTCAGCTGCAGAAGTGCCGGAGAGTATGGCGTCGCTAGCCTCATCGGTGGCTGATGATGGCTCCTTAAAAGTCACGGACTTTCTCCGCTTGGTAGAGCTGTCTTGTTGGGCAAGATGATCGGGAGTAACCTGCTCCAAGTTATTTGCGGGGGCCGCTTTGGTGTTCGAGTGCGATGTAGTGCGTAAATGTTCAATGGGCATGCTCTCGGTGAATTCGAGATTAATCGCATAGCCATCGATACAAGTTCCCTGAAGTGCGTCTATTGCAGCCATAGCCGGATATTTCGAAGGAAAATTTATATAGCCAAAGCCCGCATGTTTGCCCGAAGCAGTATCCAATGGGAGGTCAACGTCCACAATAAAGCCCTTTGAGGCAAAAACATCCCGGATCATTCTTTCTGATACGTTGTAGCCGACATTCCCTATGAACAAAGTTCTGTTTTCGTCCTCTGTATGTGTCATATTATCCCTGGGTGGGTCGTGAGTAGCAGCAGTAGCCACAGGAAACGGGCCATTTTGAGCCTGATGATGATGAGATGGCTTGACGAACAAATGACCGAATGACCCAGGGACAGGCCATCGACCTGGGTAAGGCGGTGGGGGATGTTGGTGGTGATGGGCAGCGGGTACTGGAGGAGGGTGAGGAGGACGATTATGATTATGATCAAGACAATTTTTATGATGACGAGGAGGATGGGGGCGAGAATGAGGAGGGTAATTGGGATCGAAGTTCCATGGCCGATGGCCTGAACGAGGCCAGAAGCCCGGTGGGTGAGGGGGTTGAGGGGGTCCCCAATAACTTGGATGATAAGACGGGACGGGAGGGACAAATTGAAATGAGGGAGGAGGGGGAGGAGGAGGAGGAGGTCCCATCCGGGGAGGATGGCTTTCATGTAAGCGAGGGTTGGTAGTATCTTCACCACCGGTCTTCGCGTTTTGGTTAGTTTTATCAGAACCCGATGGCATAGCAGGAGCATTCATAGCGTGAGTGACAGGGAATGGTGCTTGAGTGGCAACGGGAGCTTCTTTATTTGCATCCATGGGCGAACATTCAGTGCCTTGAGAGCTAGTATCTGACGAAGCAGAACCATTCGCAGGGCCGGGTGATGTACTATTGGTGGTGTTGGTGCTGGTAGTAGAATTGAAGCCAGGGATCCCAGAAGGGAAACCACCTCGTAGAAACTCTTGTTCGAAAGCAGCATATAATGACGTTCCAAACTCGTTGAATTCGGAGGCCATGGAGCGCAGACTGTCTGCTGCGTTCTCAGCCATAGGTCTCCCAGTGTTCATTGCGTCCGTTGCAAATTGTCGCCCCCCGTCAGGTAGGTTCTCGAGAGCGATTTTCATTTGCGCCTCAATTGTCGCGAGAAGCTGTTGTAGCGACGTTCTGACATTTTCAGGTAGGCTTCTCTGCGCATCCCGTAGCTGGCTTCGAGCATCCCGTAATTGACGCTGCAATTCTGGCAGTCTGGCCGCAAACTCAGACTGAACCATGTTAGCACCACTGGAGAGATGCGAAAGGAGTTGAGCTGCGAGGATCTCGACAGGGTGAGGAGTTCGCTGTGAACTTGAGCCTCTGCCTTGATCTGGCTGTGATGTTGATTCTGTCTGCTGAGTTGGAGTGGAATTATCTGAAGATCCCATAAGGTTTGCTAGCTCAGCTTCAAATGCTGCCATGAGCGGTTGCGAGTCCTGTTGCGAGTCATTACGTGTATTTGACTCGGGTCCAGATGTAGAAGTTCGATGGGAACGGTCAGGTAAAGATGTAGTAGAACTTTGAGCCAGATTCGCAAGTTCGGCCTCATATCCAGACAGAAGAGGCGCTGGAGCTTCAGAAGGAGAGAATGTAGATGTATCTGCGGGGGCAGCCAATGCGTTATCGGTGGCAACATTGCTCCTCACTTGGGCTGACTCGGCAGTGTCCTCAGCATTATATTCAAAGCGCTTCCACAATTCTGTGACAGAGTTGGATCGACGGATATCAAAGAGATGCATCGGATTTAGCTCATCTCCGGAACCTGGGATCGTTTCCATATTGACAGGTTCATCAAGACGCTGAGAAAGCTCGAAGGAAGATCCGACCTGTTGAACGCGTGTGTTAGTCGGTGCAAGGAAATTACATCAAGGGTAGTTGTATCTTACTTCGATCTTGTCACCATCATCATCATCGAGATAGCTAAGTCTGGCCCGTGGATGGTTTGAAGCGAGATCATCATAGTCAATAGCGGAGATCCGAACAACTCCACGAGAACCATCAGAATCCCCCTCCTGGTCCCGTAATGGAGACCCTTGAAGGTCTCTGATCTGGAAGGGCTTCAACATCGTGGAATGAAGGACCCTGTGAGCCTCGGGGAGTAAACTGAGTGGGGGGCGATACTGCACGCAGTTTGGTTTAGATGCGGAATATGGTTATGATTCTCGAGTTATCTGCAAAACTCATGAATAAATGAGGCCGCAACAACATCAAATACCATGAGAAATTTATTGTTGTTGCCTGCAATATTTCAAAGCTAAGAAGAAAAGCAAAAGGATGGAAGTGCAAGAAGTCAAGTCTCAGGGATGACCTCAGTCCTGCTGATATGCACTCGTAATAATTCCAGGCAACAACGGATAAGATAGAGGAGCCCCACATGACAGATCACATGACTGCCAATCCAGCATTTGTGCCGATCGTTCGTGACTGACGCGAACCTCACCAGCGCAATTTGATGTTTCCGAGCTTGATCAGCTCAGCGATTTGAGAGCTCGCACCCCTCCAATGCCTGTATAGCCACCATTAATGTCGGCGATACGACTATATTGCTTCGAATTTCGCACCGCACTCGAACTGCTGCCCCTATGGTGATGCCAATGGCACGAGTATTCTATAAGCTCTACATCCCAGGAAACTCCTGAAGTCGGAAATCGTACAGCGCTTAGGTATCCCATTACTATAGGTGCCAATGGCTGCTACAAAGCCCTCGTCGCGTCTTCAGAGTCCAGGTGACCGCAATGTCAAGAATATTGTGCTAGGAGATTTACTGTTTACTCCGTGGTACCAGTCTATCTACCCGGAAGACCTTGTCGCCAAGGATGCCGATCGCCTCTACGTATGTCGCTGGTGCTTCAGATATTCCTGCGATACCCTTTCCTTCGCCGAACATACACGAGCTTGTGTACACCGCACCATACCACCTGGGAACAAAGTTTACGAACATGGCGGTTATGCAGTGTGGGAGGTCGATGGAGAGGAACACAAATTGTTTGGTCAAAACTTGTCGCTCTTTGCCAAACTATTCCTCGATCACAAGACCGTCTTCTTCGATGTAGCAACTTTTCTTTACTATATTCTCACCTTCACCGATCCGACCAACCCAGAAAACTATCATGTCCTAGGCTTCTACTCTAGAGAAAAGCTTTCGTGGGACGCCAACAACCTCGCTTGTATTTGTGTCTTCCCACCATATCAGCATAAGCAACTTGGAAAGCTATTGATGGGTGTAAGCTATAAGCTTAGTGGGTGGGAAACACCCGGTGGATACATTGGTGGACCTGAGAAGCCTCTCAGTGATTTAGGCCAGAAGAGTTATAATCGCTTCTGGGCCGAACGAATCGCAAGATACCTGCTCTGTGGGAAACGTCCTGGCAACAAGCTTGAAGCGTCCCCTCAGAAAGCCAACGTTTCGAAAGGCGCCCGAAAGAACCCCCCTCCAGAACTTATGACCGTCGAGGAGATCGGCCTTGCTACAGGAATGTTGACGGAAGATGTAATCACAGCAACCAAATTCATGGGTGTACTGCAACCTGATACAAGCCCCAAGAAGCGGAAGCTGCCCAGACTGACGGGAGCTGAGGATCCTGACAAGGGCATTGTAATGACTATTCGCAAGTCGGACGTGCAGGAATGGGCTGAAACCAACCATCTTTCATTAGAAGACCCGGTAAAAGACGAGGGGTTTCTAGGGGAATGGTTGTCTGTGCCCATACCTGATGATATTGAGGTTGGTTCTGGGGCAGAACAATAGCATGATCATGTTCCCATGTGCATAATGAAATAGTCCTTTTAGCGACATAATACTAGTAATGATAGATATCTCAAGACGATCACTAGTACATCCTTGATTGAGTACAACCAGTATTCGGCTGCCAACTACTACACGGTATAGTCCTATCAAATAGTAGCACTAACTAGACTAGCAAGCAGTACGCGTGTGGAAGTCGGTCCTCATCTGATCTAATTCTGCTCAAGGATATTGGAATCAAAGATACTCGTGTGAAAATTACTGTGTGCATTTTTTGAGGAAAGAGACAACTTGAAACTTCAAATTTTCAAGCCCAATCCATCTAATTCTTTACATGAAATCACCGAGGGTCATCATTCAATGCATTACTCTTCGCCGCCAGGGCCGCTAGCCTTGCCCATCTGTCGAGCCTTCAAAAGTTCATCACACAGAAGAAGGTTGGACGCGATGCCTGTGCTGGAAGCGACGCAGTTGCGAAGCACACGGTAGGAGTCGAAAACACCTTCTTGTACAGGGTCCATAGGCTCCCCAGTGTTCAGGTCCAGGCCAACGACGTTTCCATCCTTGCGTTCGTACTGCATAGCAGCGAGAGAGTCCTGAATATCGTGGCCAGCGTTCGCAGCCAGAGTCTTGGGAATGACCAAAAGCGCATCAGCAAATGCCTCTACACCCCATTTAGCCTTGCCCTTAGTGTTGCGGAGGACCTCCGATTTGAGGTGGTCAGCACAAGCAACCTGGAAGGCACCCGCACCAGGAACGACACAGCCGTCAACGATCGAGTTGTAGACGGAACGAAGACCATCACGAACGGCGTCCTTGACTTGAGCAATAGTGTGTTGGTTGGGTCCCTTGATGAGGATGGTCACGGACTTAGGATCCTTGACCTCTTCGACGAATGTGAACTTCTCCTCACCAAGTTGGTGCTCGTAGACCAGACCGGCCCAACCAAGGACATCGGGAGTCATATCGTCAACACTGTTCTGGGCGGTACCACCACAGACAAGCTGCAGGCGCTCCATGTTTCTGCGCTTGGCTCTTCGGAGAGCCATGATGCCGTTCTTGACGAGAACATCCAAGCTGAGGGGATCAATACCCTTCTGGTTAATTACGACGAAGCCCTTCTTGGGGTCATTGCCGCAAACCTGCTTCTTGAGCTCCACAATCTTCTGCAGCTTAGCATCAACGAATTTGCGTTCGCTCTCGACCAGCTTGTCCCTCTGCTCCGCGGAAGAGTAGTAGAAGCCAGAGTTAATCTCGGACTTCTCGTACTCCAGGCTGACATTCAATGTCAAAATAAATGCATTCTCAACTCGCTTGGGCATATCGGGGTGACGAGCACCGTGATCCAGAGCCAGACCGCGGATCAAGCGGGTTTCAGATGATGTGCGGTGTTGCATTGTCATAATCTCAACCATATGCAAATCAGGCTTTTCGGGGGCTCGGTGGATGGCGAGAACGGCGTCGACGATATCGGGGGTGAGCTGCTGAGCAAGGGCATGGTTCAACTTGGTAGAGAGTGAGGTACGAGCAACGGAAAGAAGCAACTCGCGGTCAATGGGACGCTCAAGCTTGAAGTTGTCGAGGAACTAGGGCAGCCGGGGATTAGATTTGAATAGAGAGCAAAAGAAGTCACAAAGAGGCATACCTTCAAAGTTTCATCCTTGGCAATCTCATAACCATCAGTGATCACTCGGGGGTGCAGTCCCTCGGTGATATGACGATCCGCCTGCTTCAGGAGCTCTCCCACCAGGAGCACAACCGACGTTGTGCCATCACCAGTGATATCATCTTGTGCTGTGGCCGCACGAGCAATCATAACCTTTGTAAATTATCAGCGAGGGATTCGAGGGCTCGTTCAAGGCAATTTCATCTTACGGCAGTGGGGTTTTGGATTTGCTGCAAAATGTTAGCCACGATGCTCTGTCGGACGTGGGGGATAGCAATATCTCAACGAACCATTTCACGCAACAGAACATTTCCATCCTTAGTCAACTTGATCTATTATGAGGACCCCCAATTTAGTATATCGACTCTTGAGGGGGAAATGGCGGGAAAAGGGAATTTATGCGTACTCCGCCTGAACCATCGACAAGCCTGGGCAATCTTATTAGCTTTTATTGCGGTCACCCTCACAGTAAAAATTCCCACTCACATCTTTAGGGTACCCGAGGGACCCAAGTTCGACTTGAGGACATCCTGAAGACCTTCTCCGGCAGCAATGTTAATCTTCAGGGCCTCACCACGCCGCTAAATGAAATGTTAGTGCGGGCCATAGAGGGGTTATATCTGGCAGAGGGGACATCAATGCATACCCGGGACTCGGCCTTAGGATTCAGCAACTGGGTCGCAGACATATCTGCAAGTCAAAAGGATCGAACTGGAGCTCAATCCAAGAAAAATACAGATAATGAGATAGGGGGGAGCTGTCCGGTACACCAGGGGAGTTTGGGAATTGCCCGCGTTGGTTCGACGAGAGCGGTGAGGATGATTTTTGGCAAAAAGCCCACACGACCGATTCGCACTAGCGGCGAAAAAAAAGAGCTCCCTCTGGAATTTCGAACTTCGACTTTGAAAAGGCCTTTCCGCCCTCACGAACAACGTCCGATCCAGCAACCCACCCCGGACCGCCCTTTGTGATTCTTCCTGGGTGTTCGTCGCTGAACATATCCTTTGGGTCAAATTTTGCGCTTGACTGGGCCTAGGATTACCACAATGGCCGATTTTCTTCTCTTCGAGAGCCCTATGGGCTACTCGCTCTTCAAGAACACCATGAAGGGTGACATCGTGGGCAACAGCCTGAAGGAGGTTCAATCTGGTGTGAACGACCTTGCTAAGTTTGGCAAGATGGTTGAATTGGCTAGTTTCCTGCCTTTCGAGTACGTTTTTTGCGCGCCCGAACCGCCATAATACAAATTTTCCATCAGACGAAAATCATTTGACTAACCCCATATAGAAACAACAAGCAGGCTCTCGGTGAAATCAACGATATCTCGGAGGGTGTCGCCTCTGAGACTCTGATTTCTTTCCTTGAATTGAACCTTCCCAAGCCGAACAAGAAGGGCAAGGTCACTCTCGGCCTTTGCGACAAGGGTCTTGCCGGTAGCATCAAGTCCGCCTTCTCCTTCGTGGAGTGCGAGACTGGTGACACTAGCGAGGTTGTTCAGGATCTCCTCCGTGGTATTCGCCTTCACTTCACCAAATTGCTGAAGGAACTCCGTGAAGGTGACATGGATACCGCCCAGCTTGGTCTCGGTCACGCCTACTCTCGCGCCAAGGTCAAGTTCTCCGTTCAACGTGACGATAATCACATCATCCAGGCCATTGCCATCCTTGACCAACTCGACAAGGCCATCAACACTTTCTCCATGCGTGTTCGTGAGTGGTATTCGTGGCACTTCCCCGAGCTGTTCAAGATTGTCTCGGAGAACCAGCGCTATGCTGAAGTTGCCCTTTTCGTGAGAGACAAGAAGAACCTGACCGATGAGCACCTGCACGACATTGCCGCTCTCGTTGAGGATGACAAGGACGTTGCCCAGAGCATCATCGATGCCGCTAAGCACAGTATGGGTCAGGAGATTTCCGAGTCTGATATGGAGAACGTCATTGCCTTTGCCGAGCGTTGTGTCAGCCTCGCTAAGTACCGTAAGGAGCTTTACCAGTACCTGGTTTCCAAGATGAGCGTTGTTGCTCCTAACCTGGCTGCCCTGATTGGTGAGGTTGTCGGTGCTCGCCTCATCTCCCACGCTGGTAGCTTGACCAACCTGTCCAAGTACCCTGCCTCCACCGTTCAAATCCTCGGTGCCGAGAAGGCCCTCTTCCGTGCTCTGAAGACCAAGGGTAACACCCCTAAGTATGGTTTGCTGTACCACTCATCTTTCATTGGCCGTGCTGGTCCCAAGAACAAGGGTCGTATCTCCCGTTTCCTCGCCAACAAGTGCTCTATCGCTTCCCGTATCGACAACTTCTCCGAGACCCCTTCCACTAAGTTTGGTGAGGTTCTCAAGCAGCAAGTTGAGGAGCGTCTGGACTTCTACTCCACTGGTGCCGCCCCTACCAAGAATGAGGTTGCTATGGTATGTGCTTCATGAATGAAGAAGAAGAAGAAGAAGAAGAAGGGGAAGTTCTGTGAGATTTATGCTAACGATCATCTAGAAATCTGCTATGGATGCCGTCCTTGCTGGTATCGACGTCGATGTCGATGACAGCGACGAAGAGATGGAGGACGCCGACAAGGAGGAGAAGAAGGAAAAGAAGGAGAAGAAAGAGAAGAAGGACAAGAAGGAGAAGAAGGACAAGAGCGACAAGGCTGACAAGAGCGAAAAGAAGAAGAAGCGGAAGTCTGATGTCGGCGAGGGCGAATCCGAGAAGAAGAAGAAGCGCAAGCACGCTGACGACGCGGAGCCTTCAAAGAAGAAGTCTAAGTCTTAAAAAGCGCTTTTTCTTATTACCGGGAGTCTTTGTCATGGCGTTGGGTTTCCTTCTTGTGTTTGATCTTGTTCACGACTCGATGGGCTCGGGGATCTGTAAATTATTCGATTGAGGCCATTCCACGGCAATAAGCTTTGCTCTATCTCGTGATCCTTTATCTGATATTATATTCAATTTACTGTTATGATTCAAATACTTTTCTCATATCCCTCAGTCCGTTCTCTTAGCATCCTACTTTTAATACCATACTACATAATTCATGACCTCCAAGGTTGACGTTGCGTGGCCATTGCAGACTTCCCTCCCCATCGATTGGTTCCCGCATCGCAAAACCAGCCGAGCATCCAATGGTTGTGCCCCTCACTTTGCTCTCTCCGCACGCTTGATGAGCAGACACTATGGACTGTCGCAGCCCGCACTAAAGTGATGGCAGGGGCCTGGTTTGATTGTGTCTCTTCATATACAAGCTTTCCTTAGGGCTGACCGGTCGCGAAGCCCCCACTACAATCACGACCACTACCTAAGCCCCGCGATGATGCCGACAGGATTTCCACATTACACTTCGCCTAAGCGCAAGCGAGAGCCCTCCGAATCAGATTGCTACAGCCCATCCGCATCGCCGACATCCAGCGTCTCGGTTGCGAGCTTCCAAGAAACTCGATTGCGGGAAGATATCGAATACGGGCGACACAGTCCGCGAGCGGCGGTGGCAGGTCGCTTCGGGCAACTAGCCATTCGAGGTGATCGGTTCTTAGGACAAATACCACCAGGTAACTCACAGGGAGAAGACATTAGACAAGACCACTTGCAGCTTGGGGAGCAAGGTGTTGAGTATGAGAATCACAAACCGAAGAGCATGCCTGAAGCCTTGCCACCCATCAGCGATGAATCTGTCTCTGGCCAAGACCTCCAGCAGCCTCCAGGAACGGTAGCAGCCATAACAGACGATGTTCCCACAACGCCCAAAAAGTCTTCCTCAAGAAGGAGAGTTACGCCGTCGCCTAAGAAAAAACAAGATCCCGTTTCGCCCTCGAACTCTCGCAAGCAAAGACTGTCCCCTCCTATAGACTCTCTCCCGGAGACCACTCCAGAGGACCCGTTCACTTGGCATGATAACGAAATTACGGGACATAACCCGTCAGATCCGGCTGACGATGGATATGGAATAAATGGAGTGGGGTTTAAACCTACCGCAGCTATGGCTTGGGCGCGTTCTCAGAAACGACAGAAACAGGTCGCTGATTGGAAGACCCGTGAAGCTCGTGAAGCCCGCGAAAGACGACGCGAAAGGAGGAATGATGGCATGAACCTTGACTCTATTCGAAGCATACATGAAGGTGCAATCCAGAAGCGAGTCAAGTTTGATGTCTAAATTGGAGACGACTATTACCATTGGCTACGCTATATAACTATATTTATCTTGCATTTGTTGTGGATTTTTGTTTGTCGCATTTCGTGGGATGATCGCTCATGGTGTTTTGGGAGTAGATGGCTTTGAATGATCCTTGAATGATTTCCCCAGCTATATGGACATTTGAGAGATATGATACACAGAGATGACTTGACGATTTAATGCCAACCCATCCTATACAGGATTGAAATATACTATCTTTTTGGACATGCTCCCACCAACACCTTTGACTCCGACTCATGACTTGAGTAACCCTACCAGAATTTGTAGTTGGAAAGGTTGGTCCAACTCTTCTTGCGCTTTTCCTCTTCGGCGCGTTGCGCTGCTTCCACAGCGGCAGTTTCCTTGTCCTTCTGTTTCTTCTCCTTGAATTGTTTCATCAAACCGACTGCTTGTTGCATACCGTGTAGCTCTTCGATTCGGCGTCGGCGGCAGTACTCATAGGAGGCCAGAGAGGTGACGGCGAATATTCCAACGGCCCAATTACCGGCAGACCATAATGACCGCATACCTAGAGGTTTCTTTTAGTTTCTTCTAGTCGTCTTGCACTTCTCACAGAGAATCATACCGCCGAATACACCTCGAATTCCACCAATTCCAAACCCGGCTCCAATTCCAGTCAATAATGACTCCCGTGCACATGGGGCCCTGTGAAAAGTCGAGAGCTCATTTACTGAGAATGATCCAACGACATCTGAGTATGAGACATCCTTGGGGTCTTTCCCCGGGGGTTTATAGGATGCATTTGCGAGTGCATTGAGCGGTTCCTCTGGGTTACCGAAGGCGTCCCATAACTTTCCCACTTGCGACTGAGGGAATTCGTGCTTGGGTTTCTTCGGATCGGTGGATGGTGTGCTTGCTGGGAGATGGCTACCGGGCTCTTGTGCAGATCCTGGCTCCCGAGAATCATCTGCCATCTTTGCGAACTGGACAGTAAATTTGTATATTGATCTCTCCGGATAGGAATCGGCCCATGAAATCGCTCGGACACGATATGGAGATATTCCGGCTGCGTGCCCCCTTTTGGATAGTTATTCCGGACAAAGGATGCTGACTAACATTTACGCGTTCCGGCGCGAACGCGTCGAGGTCATCGCGATTTGAGATCGCCGGGACTGGAGAAGTGAATTGCCTGGTCCCTCCTAAAGGCATTGGCTGCCACAACACCACTTCCCCAGTCTATGTCAATTCTGCAATCTTTCAATCGTGGTATTGCAATTTGCCCTGGATAATTTGTCGACTTTTCATGCCCCCAACGATTCCCACTTTGCCAGTCCTACTTTGAATTGCCCGGCTGGGCAAAGAGAAAAAGTGCCGCAATGCCTTCACGAAAGCCGAGCAAGTTTGGGAATAAGTTTCGGTCAGGTGCAGCCTCTTCAAATCCTCGAAAAACGAAGACAGTAGAATTCGGAGCCCTACGATCTACCGAAGCAACCTCACAAGATGAGAAATTCGAGGCCATTCGCTTGGCCAACAGCATCGATGAAAGTCTCGGTTTCCCACGATTCGAATCCGGAGAGACAAGAGCAGGATGGCTCATCAACATGCACAGTACGACGATAGAGGATTCAAATGTGCAGGGAGGTCGTGCAGGTGTCGATTATTACTTTCTCCAAGATGATGGGGGAAGTTTCAAAGCCACCGTGGAATACGATCCATACTTCCTTATCACGGTCAAGAAGGGCTATGAGATGGAAGTTGAGGAATGGTGCCGACGGTCCTTTGAGGGCCTAATCAAAGGTTTCAAGCGCATTGACAAGGAAGATTTGAACCTCCCCAATCACCTTCTGGGTCACCGTCGAACATTCCTCCGCCTCAATTTTGCCAATGTGAGCAATTTACTCGAGGTTCGGAGAACAATTCTCCCATTAGCTGAGAAGAACAAGAAAAATGCTACAATGATGGACGCATATGTCGAAATGTCCAGGTATTTGGGATTGCATACGAATTGAGAGTTGATAGAGAGCTAACGCTGCTTTCAAAGTGCGACAACTGGCTTCGACCTTTTTGACGACGAAATAATTAATGAGCAACGACCTAATGGCAACATACAAGCGAGTGACTTTATAGTTGATATCAGAGAATACGATGTTCCTTACCACGTTCGGGTGTCGATCGACAAGGGTTTGTCATTCTATTTCATCGAGAGTTGGCTTGTGTTGTGCTAACAATGCATAGACATTCGGATTGGAAAGTGGTATAATGTTGAAGCAAAGCATGGAGTGATACAGTTGACCTGCCTGGAAGATCGACTGCAGCGTGCGGACCCTGTTGTCCTTGCTTTCGATATTGAAACTACAAAGCTTCCTCTCAAATTTCCAGATGCTGTGATTGATCAGGTTATGATGATTTCATATATGATAGACGGACAAGGTTTCCTCATCACAAATCGTGAGATCGTCTCTGAGGATATCAATGACTTCGAGTATACACCGAAACCAGAATACAGTGGACCTTTCGTGATCTTCAACGAACCTAATGAGAGAGGAGTACTGGAGCGGTTTTTCGAGCATATCAAGATCGCCAAACCTACCGTCATTGCCACATACAACGGTGACTTTTTCGATTGGCCGTTTGTCGAAACTAGAGCCAGTGTCAATGGCCTCGACATGTACACCGAGATCGGATTTCGCAAGAACAGCGAAGATATCTACCAGGCCGACCACTGTGTTCACATGGATTGTTTCGCATGGGTAAACCGTGACAGTTATCTTCCTCAAGGTAGCCGTGGTCTGAAAGCCGTGACTGTCGCGAAGCTCGGATACGATCCAGACGAACTTGATCCGGAACTCATGACCCCCTATGCTAGCGAACGACCCCAAACCCTGGCTGAATATTCGGTCTCAGATGCCGTTGCGACGTATTATCTGTATATGAAATATGTGCATCCTTTCATTTTCTCTCTCTGTACCATCATTCCTCTCAACCCCGATGACACTCTCCGCAAGGGAACTGGAACTTTGTGTGAGATGTTGCTCATGGTACAAGCTTACCAGAACGAGATTGTTCTTCCCAACAAACACAAAGATCCCCCTGAAGCTTTCTACGAGGGCCATTTGCTGGAATCCGAAACTTATGTTGGAGGTCACGTCGAAAGTATCGAAGCTGGTGTTTTCCGCAGCGACATTCCCGTCTCTTTTACAGTCGACCCATCCGCTATCGATGAGCTCATACGAGACCTTGACCACGCCCTCAAATTCAGTATTGAAGTTGAAGAAAAGAAATCCATGGACGATGTTGCCAATTACGACGAAGTCAAGGCTCAAATCGAGGAAAAGCTCCTTGAACTCAAAAACAATCCAAATCGAAACGAAGTCCCTTTCATTTACCACTTGGATGTGGCCTCCATGTATCCAAACATCATGATCACCAATCGTCTACAGCCAGACTCCATGATCGACGACTCCAACTGTGCCGCTTGCGATTTTAATCGCCCCGGGAAAACCTGTGATCGGCGAATGCCATGGGCCTGGCGTGGTGAATTCTTGCCGGCCAAGCGTGATGAGTACAACATGATTAAGCGTGCCACAACAAATGAGAGATTCCCTAGCCGAAACAAAAAGGGCTTGATGAGGTCGTTTGCTGAACTCAGCATTGAAGAGCAAGCCGGTGTCGTGAAGAAACGCTTGCAAGACTACAGCAAGAAGATTTATCACAAAATCCATGACAGCAAGACTATGGTCCGTGAGGCTATTATCTGCCAGCGCGAAAACCCTTTCTACGTTGATACAGTGCGTAGCTTCCGTGACCGACGTTATGATTTCAAGGGCAAGCAGAAGGTTTGGAAGAACAAAACCGATTCTTTACAATCATCCGGCGCCTCTGCTATTGAGATCGAGGAGGCTAAAAAGATGATCGTTCTGTTTGACTCGCTGCAGCTTGCTCATAAAGTCATTCTGAACAGTTTCTATGGTTATGTCATGCGGAAGGGTTCTCGCTGGTACTCCATGGAGATGGCCGGTGTCACTTGTTTGACGGGTGCCCATATCATTCAGATGGCACGAGAGCTTGTCGAACGCATTGGTCGCCCCCTGGAATTGGACACAGATGGTATTTGGTGTATGCTTCCGGGTTCATTCCCCGAGAACTTCTCCTTTACGCTCAAGAATGGCAAAAAGCTTGGGATTTCGTATCCTTGTGTTATGCTTAACCATCTTGTCCATGGGAAGTACACCAATCATCAATACCAAGCTCTTGTCGATAACAAAACCCATAAGTACGAAACCTATAGTGAAAACTCCATTTTCTTCGAAGTCGACGGGCCCTACCGAGCTATGATCCTGCCAACATCGAAGGAAGAAGATAAGAACTTGAAGAAGCGATATGCTGTCTTCAACCATGACGGTTCGCTGGCTGAACTGAAGGGATTCGAGGTCAAGCGGAGAGGAGAGTTGAAACTCATCAAAATTTTCCAGACTCAAATCTTCAAATTCTTCCTGGAGGGAAGTAATCTTGCAGAGACGTATGCCGCGGTTGCCCGTGTTGCTGATCGGTGGTTGGATGTGCTTTATGAGCGTGGTGCCACATTGGCGGATGAAGAGCTCATCGACCTCATTTCAGAAAATCGAAGCATGACGAAGACACTAGAAGAGTACGGCAACCAAAAGTCAACATCCATCACAACAGCCAAACGTCTAGCAGAGTTCCTAGGCGAGCAGATGGTGAAAGACAAGGGCTTGAACTGCAAGTACATCATTTCTGCAAGGCCCAGGAACACTCCTGTTACAGAGAGAGCCATCCCCGTTGCCATTTTCTCAGCAGAGGAAAACGTCAAGCGATTCTTCTTGCGAAAATGGCTTAAGGAAGATCCCGGCGACATGGACCCTCGGACTGTCATCGATTGGGATTACTATATTGAGCGTTTGGGCTCTGTGGTCCAGAAGCTCATCACCATTCCCGCCGCCCTCCAAAAATTACGCAACCCAGTACCTCGCATCGCTCACCCAGATTGGTTGCAACGCCGAATCAATACGAAAGAAGATAGGTTCAAGCAAAAGAAGATGACTGACCTGTTCGGCAAGTCGGACAAGGCTCCTCTTTCCAGCATATCTACCAATATTCTGGATCATCGAGTCCAGCATGCTGGGGACATGGATGAAGCCATTGCTCATTCAACCCAGAAGCTCCAAACATCCCCTGAGACCAAGGTGGCACAGAAAAGAAAACACCCTGAGGGGGCTCCTAAAACCTCGCTTGATCCTTTCGCTAGTCTTCCAGCTGTCATGCCTTCTATATCAGAAGATTACGAAGGATTCCTCAAGTACCAGAAACAAAAATGGAAGATCCAGAAGCAAGCACGCATTCGTCGACGCCAGCTGTTTGGTGAGCGTCCCAATGTGGCGTCCGACTCCCTGAGCAACTTTTTCCGAAACCAGGCACAGATGCTATACATCAGTACTTGGCAGGTGCTTCAGCTGTGCGAGACTGGCCGGCCTGGAATCGTGCGAGCATTTGTGCTCATTGATCAGAAGATTCAAGCCCTGAATGTCAAGGTCCCGCGTCAGTTCTTTGTGAATTTGAAGCGTGATTCTCTTCCCGACATTGAGGTCCCCGACTGTGAAGTTGAAAAGGTTAACCACACCTTACCGAATGGTCATCCCTCTGTACATTTATTCAAACTTTCTCTGTCGGAAGATGTGTTCCTTGAAGAGGCAGACAAGATGGACGCTTTATTCCAACACCCTAGCATTGAGGGTGTTTACGAACGCAATATCCCAGCTAGTATTCGAGCAGTGCTGAAACTCGGAAGCCACTGTACCTTTGATGAAGAGCAGCGTGGTGTTCTTGGAGAAGGGCTGGATCGTGGCTTTGATCTTTCCACTCTTCTCCATGCCTCCTCAGATCAGCCTTATCTGCTGAATTCACCACTGGCGTATCATTATCTTTATCATGTTGCTTCTGGGGATAGGCAAGTATTTGCTCTCTTTTCAACGACAAGAAAGGAGGCCCATATCGTCATACTCAACCGCACAAGGGACGTCCAAGGTCTTCCGAATGTTGACAAGATATACTCGGAACTCCTCGCCCGGAAGATGCAAGACAGCGCAAGTGATAAGTCTCTGAATGCATTTGAGTATCAAGATAAGATTCATTTCAAGACAACTCAAGTCATGACCCGGAGGAAAGCTTATCTGGAAATTGGAGATCTGGTCAAGAAGCTTCGCAGTGACGAAAGTCAACCGGCTGTTTTAGTCATTCAATCTCAACAGAAGGACCGGCTGTGTCATGACATTCCAATCCTGAAAGAGTACCCTGTGCTCTCTGTGAAGCCCGAAACCTCAGACATGGATCTTCCGCCACTTGGATGGCAGTCATTTATCGCCAGACGCCTCGTCACACACTACCTGTACTTGTCCGCTTGGATTCAACACTTGACCATGCTTGCCCGTTATGGTGATGTACCTCTTTGCAATCTTGAGACGGACGACCCTCGCTATTTGATTGACATTTCATATGCCCGAAGGCTTCAACAAAGTAATGTCGTCCTCTGGTGGTCCCACGGGCCACGCCCAGACCATGCTGGATATGAAAAGGATGACGTTATGGGAGCACTGGAGAAGATCAACATGCCGTCTGTGAATGCCCCAAGTGCGTACACTACAGTCTGCATCGAGCTGGATGTTCGCAACCTTGCCATCAATACTATTCTCACCTCATCTATTGTCAATGAAATGGAAGGTGGCACCGATAGTCTATTGGCCCCCTCCGCGGGCTCTGCAGATGACTCGGGCGTGCTTTACTCCGAAAAGGCTTTTGCATCTGCTGGTGCCGTTGTATTACGGGAAATGGTTAAGCACTGGTGGACGGAGGCTTGTGCTGGCAATAGCATGGCTGATATTATGGTTCAACACTTGATTCGATGGGTGGAGAGCCCTGTTTCGTGTCTTTACGACCGCTCCTTGCACAACTACGTGCGATTGCTTTCCCGAAAATCTTTCCAGAGACTTATGGCTGAGTTTAGACGAGTTGGTTCGCATATCATTTTCGCCAGCCCGACCCGTCTGCTTCTCCATACTACCAAGACCGAAGTCGGCAATGCCTTCGCCTACAGCCAATACGTGTTAAAGTCCATTCGAGCAAACCCTTCGTTCCACTTCATTGATCTGGAAATCAAGGAATATTGGGACTACCTGGTTTGGTATGATGAGTACAACTATGGCGGTAAAGGATGTCGAGAAGTTGTTGAGGCCGATAATCAGGATCTGGAGACTGTCATGCATTGGCAGCTTAGTCGATTCTTGCCAGCACCCATGCAGACTATCTTCCATGACTGGGTTGTTGAGTATATTGAATTGATGCACTCCTTGAAACGACCTGATCTTCAGGATGCCGAGATCTCGTCGACACCGCGTCTAACGCAGATTCCCATCACCCAGACTACAGATAAGGACAGTGAGGAAGTCTCTGCTGTTCTGGCTGATCGGTTCTCAAAACCCCTCAAGAAGCAAATCTCTGGTCTCATACGCCGCCAGCGTGACGAAATGCTTCACCCTGAACTCGCGTCTGATTATGCGTTCCCGGTTCTGCCCGGTGTCTTGGACGATCCTAAGGGTCACAAGCGTAACCCAGCATTAGAACTGGTGAAGCTGCTCATGCAGGTCTTGAGTTTGTCAAAAGTCACGACGCTGGAATCCCGCTTGCTACGTCGAGAGCTACTTGCTCTCTTTGAAGTGCGGGAATTTAGTAAAGAAGGTCGCTTCGAAAACCCTAGCGCCAATATGAAACTTCAAGAGCTCACCTGTAACGCCTGTTGTCTCATCCGCGATCTCGACCTCTGCCGTGACGAGGATGTACTTCCTGATCCCGGCTCGGATGCAAAGACACCAAAACCGTGGCGCTGTCCCTTCTGTCAAACAGAATACGATCGACTGGCACAAGAAGAGGTTTTAATTGGTCAAGTGCAGGGCCTTATCGTCGAATGGCAGACTCAAGATCTCAAGTGCTCCAAGTGCAATAGTCTCAAGGTCAGCGAGTTTGCAGAACATTGTTCTTGCAGTGGTGCATGGACCGCAACTGTGGATCTCAAAGAGACGGAGAAGAAATTACGAGTGTTGCAGAGCGTGGCCAAATTCCATAGCCTCCAGCTTCTGGAGAATGTGGTTGACGGTGTTTTTGAGCGTATATAGGATGGCATGACCATCCTTGTTCTTTTTTCAGTTTTGACGTTTTCCATTTGTATCTTTTGAGATGTCGATTTATGCTGGTCCCAGGCGCATTCAGGGGCGTTATGTCTTTACTTCTGCATGGCAGTCGGTGTTTTTGCTTTAGCTTGTTGAATTACTAGTAAGAATCACATTAATTACTTCTCTCTTTCTGATTTGTACTTCAGTGTCTCCTTATTCAAACGTGAGGTATTTTAGTAGTTATCATTTAGCTAACTAGTTAGTTGGTAATAGTTAACTATAACGTTAGTTACCACGTACACACAATGTAGACATGACTAGTTCATGCACCATCATTGTAAGAATTTGAACTTTTACTAAGACAATAAATCGATTCTGGTATAATAATGATCATCCTCACTGATACACTACTGACAAGTTACTAAACAAATAGTTAATTAATCCACTAGTGTAGTTATTTCCAGCCTCACTAGTAGTGGGTGATCTCTCGATCCACCATTGAAAAGGCCTGGCCATCTTGCGTGAACTTCCATCCTCCCCACAACTTTCAATCTCCAACGTTTCCCTCTTCCCCCTCTTCCCCCTCTTCCTCCCTCCTTTTCTCTTTGTCATAGTTTGCAGGCGATCTTCTCGATTTCGACTCAATCAATCTACCCAGTTTGTGGACCAGTGAGTACTACTCCCGCACAATCATAGCGGGGGGCTGAAACTCGCCGCACATGCGGTCGCCCGTGGCACATTCCACCGCGTGAGGCTGACTCTCCTGACCATAGGTACATACCATCATCTTCTATACATATATAAATATATATATATATATACTCTTAGATATCCCGCCTAATTCCCGGTGATTTGCGTGCCTCATCTTGCGCGTGGACCCTCTTCTCTCCCCTCCTCCAACTTTCTCTCCGAGTTGCATTTCTATCCTCCGCACTCCGCATTTCATGGCGCAACCTCCGAGCGGTCAGCGAACACAAGTTCAGCCCTGTCGTTATAAAACAGGGAAGACTTTAGGAGCTGGCTCCTACTCAGTCGTGAAAGAGTGTGTGCATATTGACACCGGTCGCTATTATGCCGCGAAAGTCATCAATAAGCGGTTGATGGCGGGGCGGGAGCACATGGTAGGCTCGCTCGTATTGAGTTCCAGCAGAGTGTACAGTTGGCTGATACGATCGATATAAATAGGTTCGAAATGAGATTGCCGTGCTGAAGAGGGTGTCTATGGGTCATCAGAATATTCTGACGTTGGTGGACTATTTTGAGACCATGAACAATCGTATGTATTGCCCCGCCATACGCTTATATTCTTCCACTTGATCATACACTGAAACTAACTGCCTCAAAGTGTATCTCGTTACGGACCTTGCACTTGGAGGTGAACTTTTTGATCGCATCTGTCGCAAAGGCAGCTACTACGAGTCCGATGCCGCGGACCTTATTCGTGCAGTTCTCTCTGCCGTCGCATATCTGCATGATCACGGTATCGTGCACCGTGATTTGAAGCCTGAGAACTTGCTTTTCCGAACTCCAGAGGATAATGCCGACCTCCTCATTGCGGATTTTGGACTTTCTAGAATCATGGACGAGGAGCAGTTCCATGTACTGACGACAACCTGTGGTACTCCGGGCTACATGGCGCCTGAGATTTTCAAGAAGAGCGGACACGGAAAGCCAGTGTAAGCCGCTATATTAACTTCCTGACCTGCACCGCCATCTTGCTAACAACAATCCCCTTTCAATAGTGATATCTGGGCCATCGGTGTAATCACCTACTTCCTTCTCTGCGGGTACACTCCCTTTGACCGGGACTCGAATCTTGAGGAGATGCAAGCAATTCTCGCAGCCGACTATTCGTTCACGCCACTTGAGTACTGGCGTGGCGTCTCGTCAGAAGCCCGCGAATTTATTAACCGCTGCTTAACGATTGACCCTTCCAAGCGCATGACCGCCCATGAGGCAATGCAGCACCCTTGGATCAGCCCACCCTACGATACCTCAAGGAAGGGCTCCGGCGAGGATCTTCTACCCACCGTCAAGAAGAACTTCAACGCACGTCGCACTCTACACCGCGCCATCGATACTGTGCGTGCCATCAACAAGCTGCGCGAAGGTGGCGGGTTTATGATGGACGGCGTGATGAGTATCGATCCCAAACCTGAACGTGTCAATGGTAACGAGGTGGTTGAGGAGCAACGCCAGGAGAATCGCGCTCCTGAAGACGGCAGCAGCCCCATGCAGATTGACAGCCGGGGGAATGCGCGTGGTCAGACAGAGGAGCAAATTCGTGAACAAGAACGTAGAGTCAAGGAGATGGTTGCTGGATTATGGAGTCGTGGACATGGAAAGTAGGTAATTGGCATTAGCGACGGGTCTTTATACATTGTCAATATTGCACACATATTCAGTTTCCTATGGAACTTGGGCCGTTCCCAGCGATCATCTAAATATCACGACCAAATGACCATGATTGATGAGTTATTTATTGCATTGTCAGTATCATTTTTCGCTCGTACTAAGCCCGAGGATAAATAAAAGACCAATTCTCTCCACGAAATTATCAGCATCCCGTCATTATTATAATGCTCGGCGATTAACCTCGCAGAAATGGATTAAGGCTAGTAAATTTAAGCTTGTCATTATCATGAATGTCTAGAAAACAATATCTAGTATGGAAAACCGAAAGGCTCCTCAACCTAGGCTGATCCAAGGATTTCCTCACCATCATCCAGAGAGAGCACCCACTTCCTCCACTCCTGCCAATCCTCGTAACTCGCACTCGCCTTATGTCCTTGATACCTGACAGTCTTGAAATCAGAGACTTGTTCCCAGGGATTGAGTGTACCAGATCCTCCACCGCCGGTTCGTAGCAGCCTTCGCGCAACGCTACCGACACCACCGTCCCAGCCAGCCTTCCGCATCAAACTCTCAATAGTTTCCTCTTTTGTCCAACCTTGCTCTACGGCAACATCGGGCAAATATGTCGCACCGTAGCGTCGGCCACGATGGACGAACGAGATGCGGATCCCGTGCGTACCCAGGATCCAGTCCATAGCGTTGGTGCATGGCTCGAATGATCCCAAAAGAGTCAAAGAGCATGATAGAGAGGGGAGAAGACTCCGAGGAATCGGGGCAAAGCGTGTATCTTCAAAGGCTCTGTGTTTGCGGGTTAGTCGAAGATCAAAAGATAGCATACAAATACCAGGAACCAGGTCAAACGTATAACAAGGCGAGTGAAGGAGGTGCAAAACCTACGATGTCAGTGCATATGACTTAAGTCCCTTTGGGAGATCCTGTGCTTCAAAAGTTCCGATACATCCACGCAGAGACTTAGATCCACTTCTGGAGATCGTATTCCAGGTAACGAACAACGGATATCGCTGATCCTTAGATTTATCTTGCGACACCGGTAAATCTGATTGTGAACCAGGAGTCGTGGCAGCCGTCGAGCTAGAGAATTGAGAATTGGAAGACATGTTAGAGGTGGAAGATGGCGTAGTGGCCGCGCTGGAAGAGTCCGATGGGGCACGATTCTGCAGACGATGAATGCTGGGTACTTGAAGGCCTTGGGGCCGGTTACTCCGTGGCAAGTCATTTACAGACTCTTCACCTCCCTCTACATCCTCGTCCGGGTGCGTATCTTCTTTGAGTTGCGAGAGTTTCTTGAACTGTTCATGTTGTTCCCAGAGAGCCTTTATAGCTGCCAGAGAGGCGGGCTCACGGTCCTCAAACGAAGCGGAGAGGGTTTCGAAGCAGTAGTAACACTGTGCTGCATTGGCCATTTCTTCAAGGGTGGTTAGAATGTGCCTTGTCTTTGACTGCTTTTCTTTTTCTTCCTTTCCTTTCGTTATGTTCTGCTTGTGGCTTCCTCTGCGCTTCTGTGCTGCTTCAGATACCTGGCACGACCTCGAGTCTGGTCAAGTTGAAGGGTGATACTCCGCAATGGGGTGTCCCAGGTTGGTTTAACGCGATGAGTGATAAGATAGAGAGCCTTGCTTATCAAAACTAGCAGAAAAGCGGGGAGGGGCTGACAAGTCTGAATAATGCAGAAAAGCAGCCTCGAGCAGACTCAGGACAGAACCGAGGTATTCTGTAAGGGAGTGAGGGAAGTTCAAGCACAAAAACGAAGGAGGCCCACGGAGAAAGAAAGATTCGAATGGAAAGTAATCTTAATTCTTTAATTCGATGGGCGGAGGGGGTGGTTGACACGTGAGGAGCATTACATAAAGACCCAAAGATATGTACCTACAAGGCGGAGGTGAGGTACCTTAGATATGTATGGTCAGTAGTTAAGGTACTTAATATATAGTACGGGGGTACTTTGTGAGTACCTGATGAGAAAAGAAAAGAAAAGAGTCCAACCACAAAATTTGGGTTGCATTGGAATTCCAAGAGTAACTTGATGATGATGTACAGCAAAATCAAAGGCCCACACGCCAGATTATGTTGAACTTTTTTGTCTCCTGAAGAATCCAGGACCTCCCGCAGTTGAATGAGCGGTGAGGTTGAAAAGAAATTGCTCGTTTGCACATGCTCGTAAGATGAAGAAAGAAATAAAAAAGACAAAATTACTAAAATCCCAGACGTCCCTTAGGTTGAAAGAGCAGACCTGTATATAAACCCCATAAAACGCACCGTTGTGATATTTCGCATCTTGCGACGCTTTCGTAGATGATGTTGAACTCGCGAGACCTCTTTAAGAGAATCTCTCTTCGTGACTTTCATATCCTAACAACCAATCCGCACTTCTTATAGCAGTCAATTAGACGACCACGTTTAGACGGGGAGAGGGAAAGTGCTGGCCCAGTCGGCGACCTCCTTGCGGAGGGCCAGGATCTCGGGAACAGTCTCGGAGGCAACCTTGGCCTTGAAATCCTTGAGCTTGTTGGCCTCCTTGGGAAGCTCGCTCTGGATCTTCTTGCACAGGTCGATGACCTGGTTGATGTAGTCGGCGATGCGCTTGAAGTCCTGCTCGCCCATGCCACGGGTGGTCATGGCGGGGGCACCAATACGAATACCGCAGGGGGTCAGGGCAGACTTGTCACCAGGGATGGAGTTCTTGTTGCAAGCAATGTTGATTTGCTCGAGAACAGCCTCAACACGGGCGCCGTCAAGGCTCTTAGGACGCAGGTCCAAAAGGACCATGTGGCTGTCAGTGCCGTCGGAGACGAGCTTGTGACCGAGGGCCTTGAATTCGTTCTCAAGAGCCTTGGCGTTCTTGATGACCTGCTCCTGGTACTGCTTGAACTCAGGAGAGTCGACCTGCTTAAGAGCAACAGCCAAAGCGGTGATAGTGTGGTTGTGGGGACCACCCTGGTGACCAGGGAAGACGGAGAAGTTGATAGGACCCTCAAGGTCGTACATGATCTCCTTGCCGGTCTTGTCAGTGCTACGGACACCCTTGCGGAAGAAGATCATGGCACCACGGGGACCACGGAGAGACTTGTGAGTGGTGGTAGTGACAACATCGGCGTACTCGAAGGGAGAGGGGATGACACCAGCAGCGATCAGACCAGAGATGTGAGCCATGTCAACAATGAGGTAGGCGCCGACCTTGTCAGCGATCTGGCGCATGCGCTTGTAGTCAATCAGACGGCAGTAGGCGGAAGTACCAGCGACCAGACACTTGGGGCGGTACATCTCGGCGTTAGTCTCGAGCTGGTCATAGTCGATGATACCAGTCTCCAAGTTGACACGGTAGGGGAAGGTCTCGAAGTAGGTAGAGACAGCGGAGATCTTCTTGGAGGCGGTCTGGTAACCGTGACTCAAGTGACCACCGTGGGGGAGGTCAAGACCCATCAGACGGTCATGGGGGCGCATCAGAGCCTGGTAGACCTGCAGGTTGGCAGGGGAGCCAGACAAGCACTGGACGTTGACACCCCACTTGGCGGGGTCAAGGTTGAAGGCCTTCAGGGCACGGTTCTGGCAAGTAATCTCAATGGCATCAATGTGCTGGTTGCCACCGTAGTAACGGGCACCGGGGTAACCCTCAGAGTACTTGTTGGACATGGGGGTACCCAGGGCCTGGAAGACAGCGGAGGAGGTGAAGTTCTCCGAGGCGATCAGGACAACGGACTCACGCTGACGCTGAATCTCGCGCTCCTATAAGTGACAACTACGGTCAGTAAAAGCTGACTTGGGTTGATCGAATTGAGCTTTCGTAAGAGAAATTGCACCATATAATCGACATACCATGATCTGGGCAATCTCGGGGTCAGACTCCTTGAGGCCATTGTGCATTTGCTGTATAGAAGAATGAGTCAGTGACAAGATCTTGATCCGGGACATATGCTTGATTTACTCACAGCCTTGTGGGCTTCGGACAGAGCGTAAGTCATTGTGATGGGTATTTTCTCGATGATGATGAACTGAGAAAAGGGAAGAAAAAAGAGTGATATATAGGATGTTGAGAAGAGAGAAGAAAAAAAAGCTGGGTGGTGGGGGGAGGGGCGGAGTGATCGACCAGTGCCTCAGGCAACACTTTGGAGGAACGATATCGGAGAGTTTCGCCGGATCGGGGGCGAGGGTCCTTGGAACGGGGAAATTGTATGTTTTCTTTTTACTTCGAGTTGGATTTCAAGCAATGGGAAATTGTCTCGGGCTTGGGAGTTTCTTATATATTATATGGCACCGGCAAAAGATGACTGCACCGAACCGTTCTCTTGGGGTTCCGAAAGCACGATATCTACTTGCTGCAAACCTGGACTTAAGGTCCCATAATGGATGATTGCTAAAGACATTTTGGGTATTCCTTTCCTTAACGCCAACGAAAAATTCTAGGAAGGTAGAAGCATCCAGCTTCCGAAGCTGCTTCTTGCAAATTATTTTGGGCTGTATATACCCTTCTTGAACTTCAACCCGATGTGAGTTTGGGATACTCCGCTGAGTCTTGTCCTGCCCGGGTCCCAAAGTCGGAGATGACAGAGCGCAGACGGGCCACACGGTCCTCAAGCTCTGATATTTCATGCTGCTGCTCCTCAACAGATCGTTCAATGTCTGGAAGACCTTCCACTGCAGCCCTCGCCTTCTGGATTCGAATTTTGACCGAATGGGTTTCGGTCGGAAGATCTTTGACATCGAGTGGTGGATGGGCTGTTGGGTCAAGGGCAGCCGCCTCCGTTACAGGTTGAGATCCATTGTTTTCACCAACAGCTATGTTCGATGATGATTGTTGGCTTTCTGGCTGCGTCTCTCCAGATGTGCCTTGAGCTTCCGTGCCATCCCCAGCGCCCCCTACAGTGACATTTGGAGAAGGCTTTTGTGAGAGCAGGCGAAGAAGAATCCCATGAAGCTGTGGGATAATCTCAAAGGTCTGGGGTGGAGGAAAGGGGACAATTTCGGCCGCCGGGGTCACATTGGCATCTTTGGTAGGACTCTCGGGCGCAGTCGAGGATTTAGGTAGTGGAGTTGTGGCAGTCGGAGATCTAGAAGCCATTGCAGATCTGACAGATCGAAAACCCGAGGGTAGAGGGAAGAACAACGACCAGATTCCGGCTAGGATAATTGTTTAGGGAAGAGTCGGAACGCAGGGTGACGTCGGAGGTCGGAGGCCTCAGGATCCAAAAGCGTCACCGGGAAGTCTGCCCCTCCCTTCACCGGCGAGCCAAATTCCACTCGTAACGGTTTCCTCCCTCCCTTTCTCTTCTTCCTCTCATCATCTGCCTGTAGGTAAGTCTTTCACCCTCCAGATTGACCACTTATCTTTTTTGGGTTCAGCCATTGATTCATGCTGCAGGTGTGATTACGAGACAAAACACCCCCACCATGGCTACGGTCGACCAAAAAGTCGCTCTGAGTATGATCGACTAGTCACCCAGGTCCCCAGAAAGAACCCCAGGCTAACCACATCTTTGCAGTCGTCATTGACGGTTGGGGTATCGCTGGCCCTAACTCTCCTCCCCAGGGTGATGCTATCGCCGCCGCCGAGACCCCGTTCATGTCCGGCTTCGCCGAGGCCAACTCGAAAACTGCCCAGGGCTTCACTGAATTGGAAGCTTCTTCTCTCGCTGTCGGCCTTCCCGAGGGACTGATGGGTAACAGTGAGGTCGGTCACTTGAACATCGGTGCTGGCCGTGTTGTGTGGCAGGACAGTGTCCGCATTGACCAGACCCTGAAGAAGGGAGAACTGAACAAGGTAGAGAACGTTGTCAAGGCCTTCAATCGTGCTAAGGAGGGTAATGGACGTCTGCACCTGTGCGGTCTGGTCTCAGATGGTGGTGTTCACTCTAACCAGGAGCACCTGTATGCTCTGCTCAAGCTCGCCAAGGAGATGCAGGTCCCCCAGGTCTTCATCCACTTCTTCGGTGATGGTCGTGACACCGACCCCAAGAGCGCTGCCACATACATGGAGCAACTTCTCAGCAAGACTAAGGAAATTGGAATTGGTGAGATTGCCACCGTTGTTGGCCGCTACTACATCATGGACCGCGACAAGCGCTGGGAGCGTGTCGAGGTTGGCATGAAGGGTATGGTCACTGGCGAGGGCGAAGATAGCTCCGACCCCCTCCAGACCATTCTGGACCGATATGAGAAGAAGGAGAACGACGAGTTCCTCAAGCCCATCATTGTTGGTGGCAAGGAGCGCCGTGTGCAGGGTCAGTCTCTCCAAAATCCACTACCCCTCTCAGAGAACCGCACACTAACTCGATCACAGACGACGATACCCTTTTCTTCTTCAACTACCGTTCAGACCGTGTTCGCGAGATCACTCAGCTTCTGGGTGACTATGATCGTTCCCCCAGACCTGACTTCCCTTACCCTAAGAACATCTCCATCACCACCATGACCCAGTACAAGACCGACTACACTTTCCCTGTTGCTTTCCCTCCCCAGCACATGGGCAACGTTCTGGCCGAATGGCTCGGCAAGAAGGACCTGCAGCAATGCCACATTGCCGAGACTGAGAAATACGCCCACGTCACTTTCTTCTTCAACGGCGGCATTGAGAAGCAATTCCCTGGCGAGGTCCGCGACATGATCCCCTCGCCCCGCGTGGCTACCTACGATCTTGACCCCAAGATGAGCGCTGCTGGTGTCGGTTCCAAGATGGCCGAGCGTCTCGGTGAGGGCAAGTTCGACTTTGTCATGAACAACTTCGCGCCCCCTGACATGGTTGGCCACACTGGTGTGTACGAAGCTGCTATCCAAGGTGTCGCTGCCACCGATAAGGCCATTGGTGAGATCTACGAGGCTTGTGTGAAGAACAACTACATTCTCATGATCACTGCCGACCATGGGTAAGTCTTTCCTCAAACAATCCTGACGTCAATTTGGCCTCAGAGCTAACGAATCATTATAGAAATGCCGAGGAGATGCTTAACGAGAAGGGTACACCCAAGACCTCTCACACCCTCAACAAGGTGCCCTTCGTCATGGCCAACGCCCCTGCTGGCTGGAGTCTGGCCAAGGAGGGTGGTGTTCTGGGTGATGTTGCCCCCACTGTCCTGGCTGCCATGGGCATTGAGCAGCCTGTTGAGATGTCTGGCAAGAGCCTGCTGGTCAAGGCATAGATTTAGATGTGCTGAACGTGAATGTGCTTGGCTATGGAAATGAATCAATGATCGATGTTTGAAATGTCAATACAGCAAAGGAACAAAATAGAAGTACAGATATTAGGGAGCTTGATAAATAATAAGTGGTAGATCGTATATCTCGTGGATGACCCTGACCTTTTTCGCAAGTTCAATAATCAACTACTGGAAACAATATATCCCAAACTTCTATTAAATGGTACTGGCAGTACCTGTGTAGCATTACCTCATATTAGTCTATTAGTACGCATCATGGCACTGCAACCTTCGAAGCTTTCGAAGTTGAACATTCCACACGATGGCTTCGGGCTGGAATCCAATAGTGTCTTCTACGATCATCGGTACTTCGGCAGATTTCGCTTCCTACTTGGCATCGAAATCCACTGTCGGATGAAGTCCGCGTCCCATCTTGTGATATTTAAGCATAGGTAGTATTTAATTAACTGTCAACTAACTACCAGTATACCACACTTCAATATGAGCTGTGAAATCAGCGGGTCACGTGGTAGCCAATTGCCCTGTCATGGAATGACTACCTCGATCAACAGCGAGATCATTTACTCCCTAGATCATAAGATATTAAGCATTAGGACGACTGTGGCTCTGTTGCAGCAGAAAGCCCAACATAGGAACATCGTCCAATCTATATGGACACGCCATAGAGTGTGCATTATCTGATCATGTTGAGTCAAGCCCAGTTGACTGCTACAACAAAGACCGGCTTTTTGTTCGAAAAGGAGCATTCATTTTTAATATAACGTACAATTTTAGGCTGAAGCAGCGGCAGCCTGCTGCTGCTGAGCCTGGGATTGGATCTGGAGAACCTATTGACAGGCATTAGGGTCAGCATGAAAGAATGATATAGATCAGAAGAAGCCAATCCTTACCTCAGCGCGCTTTTTATCGCCTTGCTCCTCCTTCTCCTTGATTTCTCCTTCAATGCGCTTGCTATTGGTGATGTATTAGTAGAGAATCCCGGCAAAACAGAATGGCTGCCATAGCTCACATTTCCTTCTCAATGAACTCTAAGCGACCATTCACAGCCATGGTGGCTTCGGTCTTGTCCTGCTTCAACAGCACCGGTCCGACAAGCTTGTAGATCTTCGCTTCGTCATCAAGTTGGGCAAATTCGCTCTGCACACCCTGGTTTTCCTGTTGCTGGGATTCGAGCTTTTGGCGGGCATCGACCAGCCCCTCGAGCTCTGTAGAAAAAAAGAATTAGCGATTATCCGAGATCATAACGTGCCTTTGAATAGAACAACATACCGGTCTGCAGCTGCTGGAACTCGTCCGAAAGTGTCTGAAGCTGTTTCTGGGCGTCCATGACGGCGGGTTGGCGGGGAGGTGACAGAGGAGAGAAAGCCCGGCGGATCGACACTTCTGCCCGCCCGACGACGTCTTCCTCTCTTTCTTTCCCCTCCAATTCCAATCATCCACACTCCCCGCAGACACGCCCGTGATTTGTACATCTTCGTCCAATTTTTGAACTAGCCGCCTTTCTCTCCTCTCGTCAGCTGCTGCCTTTCGTTAAGCCTCTGCCTGCGCCCGCCTCCACCCCCCTGCTTCATCTCCTCTCCCCGCTTTATCGCTCCGCGGTCGACTTGCCACTACTCCGAGACGTGTGACCAGGGTCATTATCTACACCCGCCAACATGAGTAACACGGATTTTCTAGGGCGCGCAATCGACACGGTCAAGAAGGCGATCGAAAATGACAATGAGGGCGAGTATGAGAAGGCCTATCAGCTATACTACTCCGCATTAGAGTTGTTTATGCTAGCTCTTAAATGGGAGAAGAACCCTCGGTCGAAGGAGATGATCCGGGCGAAAACCGGCGAATATATGGATCGCGCTGAAAAGCTGAAGAATCATCTTGCTTCGGCAGAAAATGGGAAAAAGCCAAGTGCGGTAGGTGCCAATGGCAAGGTGTCGCAAGGAAGTGGGAAGGGCGAGTATGTTCTCTATTTTACCCCATAAACAGCCATATCTGGGGAATGTTCGATATTCCATCAGGTATCACTCGATGAGATTATCGATATGCTGGTGTTGCAGTGCTGACAGATGGCCCTACAGGAAGGACGACGATAATGGCGAAGACGCGGACTCGAAAAAGCTTCGCTCGGCGCTCCAAGGAGCAATTTTATCAGACAAGCCTAATGTTAAATGGGAGGACGTCGCTGGCTTGGAGAGCGCAAAAGAGGCACTGAAAGAAGCCGTTATTCTCCCGATCAAATTTCCACACCTTTTTACCGGCAAGCGACAACCTTGGAAAGGTATCTTGCTCTATGGCCCTCCAGGTACCGGTAAATCGTACCTTGCCAAGGCTGTTGCGACGGAGGCAAACAGTACATTCTTCAGCGTGAGCAGCAGTGACTTGGTGTCGAAGTGGATGGGTGAGAGTGAAAGGTAAGTAGAAGTGTCGCCTTTACGCATGAAACTCACCTCTGACAGAGCTCTCTAGACTTGTTAAGCAGCTCTTCAATATGGCGCGTGAGAACAAACCTGCCATCATCTTTATTGACGAGGTTGATGCGTTGTGCGGACCTCGTGGCGAGGGCGAATCCGAGGCGTCGCGACGTATCAAGACCGAATTGTTGGTTCAGATGGATGGTGTAGGGAAAGACTCTAAGGGAGTTTTGATTCTGGGCGCTACCAATATCCCCTGGCAATTGGATGCCGCTATTCGGCGACGATTCCAGCGCAGAGTTCACATCAGTCTGCCTGATATCAACGCACGGATGAAGATGTTCATGCTGGCCGTGGGCTCCACACCGTGTCAGATGACACAGGCAGACTATAAGCAACTAGCTGAGATGAGTGAGGGCTACTCTGGTAGCGATATCAGTATTGCTGTACAGGATGCTTTGATGCAACCAATTCGCAAGATTCAAACTGCGACTCACTATAAAAAGGTTCGTCTTCTTCCGTATTCTAGCATCTGATCTCTCAATAACATTTCCGCTTCAGGTCACTTTCGAAGGTGAGGAGAAACTCACTCCATGCTCACCAGGCGATGCTGGTGCAATGGAGATGACCTGGCTCAGTGTGGATGCTGAGCAGCTTCTCGAGCCCCCACTCATCCTGAAGGACTTCATCAAGGCTGTGCGGAATTCCCGGCCGACAGTCAGTCAAGAAGACCTCTCAAGAAACTCAGAGTGGACCAAGGAGTTTGGTAGCGAGGGAGCGTAAACATCTCGAGAGGCAGATGGAACTGCCTTTCAAATTCACCACAATCATCCCATTTTCATTCCCATTACAGCGCACCGCTCACGACACTATGCACCATTTATCTAGTCAAATACTAAAGGGGGTCAGCCTTGGATTAGACCGTGTCTTAGCTATATGCGGGCTTGGGATTTCGTGTCTCTGAAGGATCTGGTGTTCAGAAGCGTTTTGTTTACTGATTTCGTGTACCTTGGCAACGGCGAGGCGTTCACCGAGCAAATATCATATTGAATTATTCTGGCGGATTCTCGTCATCAAAAGGGCAAAGCAGCCACATACATGACTTTGCTTGCGTCATTCAATCCTGTGCTCGCACATGGGGTAAAGAAGTAGTCAAATGACTGTAGTTTCGAGTTTTGCTACTGACTAGTTTGTACCTAGATAGTCCTAAATGCCCTCGCGCAGACAAGCATAATGGCAGGGCATTTTATTCCCTGATATTGAAAAAAAAGTATCAAATTCAATTCTTATCGACGTTACACAACCTGATATTGACATGATTATCATCCATCCCACGCCACCACGCCGGTCATTATGCTAAACAATGCCAAATAGCCAAATGGAAAAGACGAGTGATTCTTCCAACGCCCTGTCCTAGAAAGAAAGAAACTGAACAGACAAAAGGGGAAGATGTGTACAAACAAGACATGTAGGGGAATCTCTTGTGGCAGAATGGGAGACGCTAGGAAGCACAAAAAGTTCACAAAATTGCCTGTAAAAACAAGACGAAAGAAGAGCAGCAGGTCAGCGCAAGATTACTACTAGCCCAGCAGGCTCCGGTGCGAGCTCTCGCGACGCTTTAGCATCTCGCTCTTGGCTCGCTTCAGGCCTTCGCCGATCTTCTTGGTTCGTCGCCAATCCTGGCCCATCCGCTGCATGCGAACAGCAGCCACGACCATAGAGACGGCTGATCGGAATTTGCTGCGAGGAGTTCGGACGGGGTTGCGGTCGCCGGCTTGAACGCCCATCTCGGAGATCATGCGAAGATCGGCTTCGTTACTAGAGTGTTTCGATTCATGTTAGCTAGGTTTTCATGTTTGGAAAGGAAGGGGTATACGAACCATGCTACACGAACGCGCTCGCCAAGTTCCATCAGACCCTTGCTCCAAGCCAGGTCGCGGCGGAATTTTTCCTCTCGGTGTAATCTTGCACGGAGCCAAACTATTTCTTTGCCTAAGCCCCGGATTTCTTTCTCGTGCTTGGTCTTGTTAGTCGATTTTCCAAGGGCCACCCTCTCCAAAGCTTCGTCGTAACGCTGCTGGAGCGTCTCCAGGTCCTTGGATACCGTTTCAGCTTTACGAACACAGTATGCACGTTCTTCGCGAATACGACGAAGCTGGGTCTTGAGATCGTTTAGGCGAGAATCACGCTCAGAGACCTTCAAGGCTAGAGATTCGGCTTCGAGGGTTGACGACTTGAGTAATTCATGCAAATCTTTCTGATCCTCCTCCCTCATGGCCGCACGCTCCAGGTCTCTATTCTTGGACTTGATTTCTTTCAGAGACCGATGGGCATCTGAAAGCTGCTTCCGCAGGCTTCGCAGTTCATCGTGAAGCTTATTGGATGGTGAATTTTGTTGAGAATTCGAGTCAAACTTGTTCATAAGAGCATCATGGAGCTCCCTTTCCAGATCAGCAACTCTGGACTTCAAGGCGCGCGAAGAGGCTTTCGAATCAGCCTCCCTCTGCAAGATGTTTTTCTCCCGCAAACGAGCTTCTTCAAGACTGTGCCGGAGAAGAGACAAATCGCCGTGGGCTGTTGAAGGCTCATGTTCCATTGGAGGTTGATTTTCAATGATGGTTTCGAGCTCTTGGATGCGTCTCTCGAGCCGGTGAACCTTTGTCTTGGCCGTCGCCAATTCTCGGTCTCGATTTCCAGAGCCTGCAAGAAGTTTGTCCTGAAGACGGTCAATCTCTGCCGAAAGACGGCCCTCCTCTGCTGCGGCACGTTCGATTTCGGAGCCGAGTTGCTTTTCAAGTGTATCCTTGGCCTCAAGAAGGGATGACTTGTCATCTCTCAGCCGTTTCAATTCACTCTCAAGTCTTGTCGAGTTTCTTCGGAGTTCAAGCTTTTCACGGTCGAATCGAGTGGTATCGTCAGGGTTGCCAGCTTTTTCAAGTTGAGCCTGGAGTTCGCTGCGCTCAGCTTCAATTTCAGCCACAGTAGTACGCAAGTCATGCATCTCGACGTGAGCATTGGCAAGCTGATCCCGAAGGGTCTGTCTGTCGGCGATTGCTTTTTGTAGTTGGTTCTCTACATCCGATGAGCCCTTCTGAAGCCGACCCTTGGCGTATTCTTGTTCATCTGCAAGGCTCGATTGCAATACCACAACTTCGTCCTCCAAGGCTTGCAATTTTTCCTTAAGAGACTGTTCTTCGCGTCGCGAGATACGAAGCTCTTCACGTACGGTTAAAAGATCACTGCGTTGTTCATCGATTATGTGTCTCTTCTGAGCAAGATCGTTATCAAGCTCCTTGACTTGACGAGCCAGGACAGCTTCTTCTTGCGTGTGACGTTGTTTTTCACTGTCGATGGCTTCCTGGAGCTTGAATTCTTTCCCAGAGAGCGTATGTTCCGTTTGTTGTAATCTTTCAACCGTGCGCTTATAGCCCATGGCTTGTTCCTCAGCCCGATCTTTCTGCGATTGTAGCGTCCGTTTCGTGCTTTCCCATCTGTCTTGCTCGAGAGCAAAATGGCCTTCCTTGTCCTCAATTTCGTGCTGAAGCGCTTCAATCTCATCTTGCAATCTATCAACTTCAACTTTTTGTTGCCAGCGGATATTCTGCGTGTCTTGGGCCCGATTCGTTGCTTCTTCAACGGCTGATTGGAGTTCGCGAATTCTTGACTGTGCTCGAGAAAGCTCAGTTTGCAAGCCTCCTGATTCATCAGTCAGTGCATGATGCCGAGTCTGGAGAAGCTCCTTCTCCTCGCTTCGGCGTTGAACCTCTTCGCGAGCCTCCTGTAAGCGAGCAGATAATCTTTCAACTTCTTGTTGGGCCAAATCACGTTCGCGTCTTGTTGACTCGAGATCTTCCCCTAGCCTTCCAGCATTGTTCTTCAAGTCCTGCTGAATTTCATCGTATCGCTGCTCTAGCCGAGAGACCGTTTGAGATTTTCTCTCAACTTCCGTTGCGAGATCTTGTTTCTCTTGGCTGAGCTGCCGCACCTCGTCCTCAAGCTTTTCGGCTCTCTCCTCTAATTGACGACTGAAGCCCTTTGTCATGACGGATTTGTTCGACATTTCATCTTGTAGCTCGCGGAGATCCTCTTCGGCACGGTCTTTTTCATCGATAGCCTGTCTAGCAGACTCATTTGCTTCTTGAGAGTCTGATTTAGCTTTGTCGAGACTTTCTTGGAGCTCTTCAATCTGCTCCTTGGCACGATCGAGCTCAACCTGAAGTTCTGCGGCTGCATCTCCATCCTGTCTCTTTTCTCGCAATTCCTCCAGTTCTTCGTCGCGTTCGTCAATGGCTCGTTCTTTCTCTCGGACTGTCGCTTCGAGGTCTTCGACTTCGTCTCGTAACTTTTCTGCTTCTTGGGATTTCTCGTCATTGGACAATCGGAGCTCTTCCCGAAGCTCTCGGATTTCATTGTCTCTGGAATCGATCTCCTCCCGCATAGCATCCATTTCACGCTGAACCTCCTCGTCGGTGTGTTTCCTCCGGGATCGCTCTTTCATTTCCACGAGTTGTTGACGATAATCCTCTAAGTCACGTTCTGCCTGTAACAAGCTCTTTTTGTATCGGGAAATGTCGCGTTGCATAGTCAATCGTGCGACTTTGAGTTCCGTGTTCTCCTTAAGAGCTAGCGTGTTGAACTCTGGTCCGGCCTTTTCGATTTGCTCCTCGAGGTAGTGAATCTTGAGCTTGAGGTTCCAATTATCTTTGTCAAGCCTATCGATGATCTGGGTCAAATTTAGCAGCTATCTTCCCACGAAAATTATATGCTGAACAGGGGGCAGATGTTCATACCCGCTCTTGCTCTTTAAGTGTCATATTCTGACCGTCACCCAGTATACCTTTGCTGTCGCGTCCCGTGAGGCCAGGCAACGGGGTACTTTGTGCACTACTGCTCGCGACTTGGGGAACCGGCGTTGGATCATCACCCGTCATATCCTCCTCGTATATATCTGACATATCCATGTTAGGAAGTCCAGGGGTATGGGCGCTGCCGCGATTGTTGTCCCGCATATGACCTGGGGTCCTCGGGTCGTCCGTTCCTCGTGCCGTCGACACATTTCTCATGAAATTATTCTTTGTCGCGCTCTTCATCAAAGGTGTAAACTCCCCTCTAGCGGGTGCTGTAGTTGGCAGGTGCCTCAACGCGCTTCTGGTCGATCGCGGTGCGGAAGTTGCACGCGGGGTGCCGACTTTGGAGGTCCCCGATGTACGCCTTCGTCCATCGCCAAAGCCTTTGATCACATCGTTATCCTTGGAAGGCGTGTGGAATGAGTTTTCGACCGAGTCCAAAGCCGATAGATGCGTCCGCCCCGCGCTTCGAAACCCGTTGGTCAAGTAAGTCGCGTTTCCGTCGATTTCCGTGCGCGGCGTGTCAATGTAAGGGAACGCCATTGTGACAAGATCGCGCGTATTTGTGGTATAACCATTCAAAACGCGATCATTTCCATCTAAATTTGTCGATATTAGAGGGGAATGGTTGAGACCAGACGTGTTTTTGGGCGAGAGTTGCGATGGGCGAAGCGTCACTGTTGATGTCTAGCCTGATCAGGACTAGTTTGTAGGCCACAAGTGGGTCGCTCCTTCCGCCTTTTTTTTGGTGATTTCGCGGAAAGAATGCGATGCGGTCATGCGGTGAAGAAGCATCCTCGTTGCCACAACGCAAAGATGACAACTGAAGAAGATATCGCGTGGTTCAAATCCACATTTCGACCTATTCCCAAGCCAGAGTTGCCCGATGACTCTGTTGAATACTTCGTTTATCACCTCCCCGCCCCCGCCCCCGCCGTTATCGATGATGCTGCCGAGACTAGAGCACGATTACTGCAGGTTCAGCGCACTGCTGCCGACTTGACAAAGGAGCTCTTAAAGGACTACATTTGGCAGCGTGAGAGCTTCCGCTTGGAAATTAAAAAAGATGATGGTATGTTTATCCAATATAAATGGTCAATTGTCGCTAGCACGTGTGATAAGTGCTAATCTCGGATCAATATATATTTCAACCACAGGCATCACATCACTGCATGGTCGCACAAACTACGGAGACTCTATCGAAGACGAATGGGTCATAGTCTATATTCTTCGCGAATTAAGTAAACGCCATCCGGATATTTGGATCAAGGTCGCAGATAGCGATGGCGAGTTCCTACTTATTGAGGCTGCGGGACAGCTACCCACGTGGCTCGAGCCTGAGGTTGCGGATAACAGGGTATGTCTTGACCGATGGAGGCTTGCAGGGACTCTATGCTAATGAATTGCATCTAAGGTTTGGATCCACCAAGGGGAACTCAGGATCATCAAACCCAAGAAAGATACTGGCAGAAAGGTCACCGAGAAACTTTCTTTCTTGGATGCCAAAAAGATCATCCAGGAAGATCCAGCGCGTCTCATGAAGTCTCCCATGATTCAAGAGGAGGCCTTCTATCGACTGCGCAACTATCCAAAACAGATTGCGGAAAACCTCCACTCTGCGGTTCTTACAATACCTCGTAAGGTAGCATTTCTCTTACATCAGAAGCCGGCATATATATCTCCGGCAGTGGAAGCCTTCTATATACGCGATCCTATTGCTCTTCGACCCCTTCGTGCGAAAGACTCTTCCAATTTGACGTTCAAACCAGATGACATGGTAACAGTGAGCGTTCGATTTACACGAGTCGGGTATGCTCAGCTGAAAAGCCAGGAATTTCCGGAACCGAGCAGCTGGGCAGGTAAATTGCCACCCAGGGAAGATGAAAAAGCATATAATCGAGCTGAAGCTGGAATGAAGCTTGCTTGCGGCTTTGAAATGTTATTTTCTGATCCCCATCATCAAGACAAGGTCGCCGTGCGTGAAATGAAATTATTGCTGGAGGATGTCGAGACCGGCGATGAGGCCCTGCCTACTGACCAGGAAATTGACCAAAACTGGGATAAGCGCGAGGATGATGAGAAATGGATGGATATCAGTTTCGAGGATCTGGACCGGGAACTGAAGGGCAAACGGAAAGAGAAGGAGACCAAGGGTGGTAATTTCGGTGATGCAGGCGCCCAAGAAAACCTTCAGCGGATCGTGGCCCGGTTCGAAGAATTCTTGAACGACAATTCAGCTGGCTTCGACGGAGCTGATTTCATCGATGATTTCAATTCTGACTCCGAATTTGACGATGATGATGACGACGACGAAGAGCTCAGCGATGAGGAGGAAGACAAGGAAGCTTCATTCAACGAAGAAGAATTTGCTAGAATGATGAAGGAGATGATGGGAATGCCCTCTGGCTCAGGCCAGGGCCCATCTCTCGAAACACCTCTACGAAACCGAATTCAAGATATTGAGACGGATGATGAGGAGGATGATACAGAACAGATCCATGAATTGTCCCGCCAGATGGAGGCCGAGCTTAAAGGGACGGGGATTCTCGATCTTAATCGGAAGCAGCAGCAGAAATTGGCCGCCGAAGCTACATCTACAAATCAAACCGGAGGGCCCTCAAACGCGGGCGCGGAGGAAGGAGATGAGGATGACAATGTCAATATCAATCTAGCCAAGAATTTGCTAGAGGCTTTACAAGGACAGGCGGGAACAGCGGGACCCGCGGGTAACATGCTGTCGATGTTGAACTTGCGGATGCCTCAGGACGATCGACACTGAGTACTGAAATCCATTCCTCAGAAATTCCATTCACGTTGCCAACCGGTGTAAACATACGGCTGAGTGCATTTTTCTGGTCAAGTTTGCTCTTCGACGCTTTCCATGACCGAAAATCAAGTTATATATCTAACTTGCTGCTACGCGGTGTGACACTTTTGAAACCTGCGCCCCAGTTGGCGCCTCCAGGACGGTCGGCCAAATGAGGACGGAGAGGCACGCGATCAAAGGATTATGAGACATGACCCAAACGATCTCCTTTTTCCTCCGTCCACCCATCTTTTCGGGGTAGGAACCTGCGAACCGCGCGTGACTCGAAGACGAGCTGCAGTTGACATTGAAATGCATACAATGTACGGTGTACATACATCGCTGAGCCGCTTATAGCGATTTGCAGCGGAGATCCATGATCGGGCCCTCCGTGGCTTTGTTTTTCTCTTTCTATTTCCACTTACTTTACTTTTCTTCAAGTGGCGAAATGATCTGCCTTCCAGATCGGGTATGCCAAGCTCAGGTACACACCACTCCGACGGTTCGAATTTACCGTTTGGAAAGTCCACTCAATGTCCCCAAGCGTAGATTGAACTTGACATGGGATCCACGAACCCACGGGAATATCCACGAGGAACCCACCCGGTGTGCCTGCAAGAGTAGGTCAGTCGAAAAGAGTTTCCCCTTGGAGGACCCACGCTCCACCGGCGATATTCGCGCAGCGGCCCTCTTCGATCCACGCGAGGAATTTTTGGTTCGGCGTCGAAATCTATGTACAGTATATCGTATATCACCTACAACAGCAGTCATTCAAAAGTGAGTACATACTGTAGTTACAGAGAACCAAAAAAATGAGTCAGACAAGCTGAGTGTAGTATGTATGTAACTCCACGCTGTGCTGCGGAGTGGAAGATGGCCCGGAATCACACGCAGTGGAATTGCGTGGACCAAAGCTGTGAGACATGCGACCTTACTGCTTTAGCGCCACGTGGAATTGAGCGATCTAGAAACGTAAACAGACATAGGCTATGGGCTACGTACCTACGCTATGTATTTACCAAGATAATCTTCTGATTAAGGCCGGGGTCTTGCAGAGCCGAGGATCTACCATACTGCCGGGCAAATATTGTGATGATCCACGATTCCTATGTAGGCAAGTCGCCGTTTGGAATAGCCGAGGTACATACTACTCTATGTACATACACAGTTAGTGACGACGAGGTTAGTATGAACTATACATGCAGTAACTATCAGAAAAGGAATGAAGGGATTCAATGGTTTAAGAAGGATGTTCCCGAGGTCCAACCGGAGTACTCCATATAGAGCAGGTGGGCTATGTGTACTATGTAGTACAGTACATATGTATGTATAGAACTGAAGCTGGCAATTGTAATCTCACACTACTCCATAGTAGATGTAACTAGACTCCTCTGTGCATACATACCAACTAACTAAGTAACTAACCATGTGGTGTAGTTATTCAGGTCAGCCACCGGCCCCATCCGTGCCAAACGGCATTATTAATATCGACGTGCCTAGGTGGGCTCGACCCGAGTTCCGTCATGATTTACTCCGTATGTACATCCGTAGTCAGGACTGCTCCATACTGTACAGTAGTAAACTGAAGGTTTGAAGTGGAAATACTGTACATCTCATACGGGTCAGATCAATCGGGCATCACAAAAAGAAATGCAAATTAAAATTGAAATAGTGTCAATAAGTCGGGCTCCATTGGACCGTTAAGAGACAAAGTCCCTAGGCGGTCCGAATCCATGGGTGGCTGGCCGCTTCTGCAGCCATTCTACATTGCGTAGCCACTCAGCAGGACCCAAGTAAGCCCATTAAATCCCTCAAAATGGAGACACCTCTGCCGTCAGTTTTTCTCTTCTCCGGAGTATACATGGAGGCGTCAAAGGTATCCAATGAGTGCATCGTGGACGGAGTTCAACGAGAGCTATTCTGAATACTCCGGCGGGACGGCTACTCCAGTCGGGTGCGGGTTGCGGGTGGACGGAAGAGTGCTGTTCCCCTTCATTTCCGGCGTCTTGCTGTATGTATACCCAGGAAGGGCATGATTTGTTAGAGATTGAAAATGGATTTAATATGTGGATTTGTACTATGTATACTATGTATACTATGATAGGTGGGAGAATGGGGATTAACAGGGATGACGAACAGGTTTGGACAATAAAACTACGGTGTATCAAATGTGGTTGGGGGCTGTCCTTGCTCGCGACAGGTTTTGATCAAAGATATGATTCAAGGGCACTTAGCTCCGTGCCGTTCGTGCAGTAGTATTTCCCCTCCCTTCCCCCAGTTGCCACGCGGAGGATCAGGATGGTCCTTTGGAGTAAGTTACCGAACACATCAAAGTCATGACGAAAGGAAATGAATCCTGGCTTCCTTTCCCCTCTCCAATGGGTTCAACGGCGACAGCCTTGTCGGGAGAGAGAAGAGGAGGAGGGGCGGCAATACGAGGATGAGAGAGATCCTGCAGAAAGGATGCATTAGCTACACACTCCGTACTCCGTCCATGTACCCGACACTTCGGATCGACTGCCAGGCTAGGGGTTCTGGAAGGCAGATGGATTGGGTCGACACGACGATCGGTTCACGATCGTCCGTAACCGAGGGACCGTTTCTCCGGTAGGGTGGAGGAAATTCAAGTCGCGGAGACAATCAGTTTTTATACCGAAAGGGGGAAGTTCTTGATCACGCTTGAGGCAAACTAGGGTGGGAAATTCATGACCGGATATTGTACAAAGTAAATTGATTAAATGAAGCGTCGAATTTGGGTTCAGTCTGCTCGGCTTAGAGTTTTGTCGGAGTCGATGGATGATATTTCCCGTTGAGCATAGCAAATCGGAGAAGGGGGAATGCGCCCTCGCTGACGATGAAAGCAGTGTTAAACCCCCGATGTTGCAGAGAAGAGTAGGTAAAGTAGCAGAGTATGTAGTAGAGTAGCAAAGGAGCAAAAATGGCAGAAAATACCTATTTTCTGCTTATTTTATATTTTGATATATATATATTTTTTTTAAAATTGTTGTTGTGATTAAATTACTCCATGTGATGAGTATATGAAACTACTAGTTAGTAACTACGGAGGACTTACCGAGGAGAACAGCCCTGTCGCAATAATATACAATAAACGAGAAAATAAGGAATATAAAAAAAAAAAATGAGAAAGATTACTGTAATTAAATAAAAACAAAACATACTGTGATTTGGATTAAGAACCCCTAGTTGATAGATCGCAAGTATGCCGGCTTTTCCTTCCGACATTCCCCCCGACTGCTTGCGGCCATCGACGCGCGCGGCCCCTTAGACTGGATTGGGCCACCACTTGGGATTATACTAGAGTCGGGCCGATACTTGGTTCACATGTAAAGCAGGGGATAGAAGAGAATGGAATTGGAATGTGTAGTATCACACTTCAGCATTCAATATACTGTACACAGTACTATGTAGTATACTTACCTAGTAAGTGTACTTTGTATACAGAGTATACAAAAGTCTGTAAGTAATCGGAAAAGCCTCAGTGGGTGTGGTGGAGCAGTTGGATGCTTCCATGGGCCTTCCATTCGTCTCAGAAAGGGAGGCTGTCGCGCGAGGGTCCACTCCGGTCGAAGACCGAAACAAGAACTTTTCCTTCTGGGTTCATCCTTGGGCCGTGGCAAAAAGCGATGGGTCCTTCACCCCCCCGATTTATCCCTACGCCCTAGTGTACTCCGTAAGTACTAATCTGCTCCATCTAGTCTTCCACTCTCCGCCCCGGCCATTCCTTTTTATATGCATCTTGCCCGCCCTTTCTTCTCTCCAGGAACCTGGTCTGTGGATCCGCGCATACCACGCCAATCGCAGCATGCTCCGTCATGACGGACTGAACTGTGTGTTGCTGCCGATGCTGCTGCGTGAGACGTCGTGATCTTCCCTGCCATGGATTTCATTGTAAGTACATCCCTCCTGTACTTTCTTCATATACACTCTACAACTCCCCTTGAAGATCATGTCATCCATTGGTCCTCACTTCTCGCTTCTCTTTCGTTGTTCTTCCTCTGACCAATGACTTCCATACAGCTGTCCCTGACGCACTTCTGCGAAGTGCATGGTCCTACTTCCATTATCTGCTCGCAGGTCGTCCCTTTTTCCTGCACTCAATGCCATCCCGATTATGAAGCCTCCACTTCTACCTCTTCTTCCCCTCGTCAATCTACTTCCCCAGAACCCGCCAATACGACCGAGCCGACTGAAACAAAGTCGCCCAAGATCGAAGATCATCCGTACTTCTTGCGATCACAGCAACCCACTACTCCCGAAGATCGTGCAAACCGGGCTACTGGTGGTAGTGCTGGTGCAGATGGCGATACATGCGCCAGCTGCAGCTTGTCTCTCCCAGAAGATGTGAGCAAGCAGTTACCTACGGGTACTCCCGGGAATCGCGATAGCAAGAGTAGCAGCAGTCCCGTTCTGCGCTCGCGCGAAGTCGTCTATTCCTGCGGCAATAGCCATTCCGAATTGGATGACGACACCACCGACTCTCACTCACACTCTCACGCCTCTCCTCCGGAATCTCTACACTCTTCCTCCGTCGCATCTGATGCATCATGTCATACTCATATCCTCACCTATCTATCACTTCGCGGGCCTCCGAACCCCGCAGACTATGCGCTTTTGCGCCGCTCCTCAATCCGTACTTTGAGCTGTGAGCTTTTACCCCGCGGCCTCTCCTCCGGTCCCTTGTGCTTTGGTGATTCGGTCGCCGGATACACAATCGCATACATCTTTCGCCTCCCTGACCCGATGGCGCGCGGAAAGCGACGCAGTTATGCTTTAGTCGCGTTGGCTGGAAAAGATGCCGGAAGAGCATTCCGGGCCTGTCCCATTATCTGGCGCGCATTTGGTCGGATCGCATCCAGCATCGTGAATGCTGCTGAGCGTTTCCAGGAAGAAGAGAAGCGTCGTGAGGAGCAGACAAATTCTTCAAACAAGGCCGCTGGTAGACAATACCCCCCAGTCTCCTCTTTCCTTACAGGTCGTGCTATGGACCCGACAGGTAGCCCGCGACGCTTGGGCCAGATTCGTGCGCGCAATCTCGCAGAGATTGTTGGCAATGAATACATATTTACAGAACTTCATGCCCACTTTGTTGCCTTACTACAGCAGCTTGGCTCAATGTTCGGCGGCGTCCCCATCTCCGATGAACGTTTTGTCTGCAGTACTGTAGGAGATCAGGAGACTGCTGGCACTGACCAGCCCGTCCTCGTTTCTACCAGCGCAGAGCATGCAAGGAAACATCCTTCTTCGTCCAATTACGATGGTAATGACCTTGAGATTGGCAAGATCAATCTCACTTCCGGCCCACAGCCGATTCCTATCAACACCCGCCGGTCCGTTGTGGCCTGAAGCATCACTTCCGTCTTTTCCTCCGCACCTCCGTTCGAGATACCCCGGTTGCTTTGGTTTCTACGAGGCATGTTTCCTTTCGCCTCGACATGATCGTTTTTGGAACAGTTCAATTTGTTCCCTTCTCTTGTGCTTACAAGCGACGCTATCACATGATGGCCTGACTCGTCTTGCATAAATCTTGATTCTTCTACTTTTTTTTGTCTATTTTCGCATAATGATTATTTGGGTATAGACTATGGCGTCTCACAGACAAGGATATCGGAGTTTTTTTTTTTTTTTTTTTTTTTGTTCTTGGGATTCTTTGTCGTTGCTTCTCGTCTTATTTTTTCTTTTTCTTTTCTGGCCTTTTCTTTCTTTCTTGGATGTCATACGCCCATCTCTCTTTTTCTTTAGAGAGGACTGAAATCCTGCCATACTTCTGATTTGGCAACTGTCTTACTCTCAGGCGTTCACTCGCACTGACTTATGACTGACTGTATTGATGATTTGCTACGAGGCATTCAAGACACCTGTATTCTATGTATTATCCGAATACGATCCACAGTGAAGCCCGAAATGGCTTGTACAAGCTCTTCTGATTCCAAATTACCTTTCCATCATTCCGTTGTAAAAGTTCTGAATAGCGTAACTATGTATACTACTGCCCAGCTCGATTTCCAATATCGCCAGTACTGTATACTTCGGAAGATGTAGTGCCGGGAGAACTATCCCCTTTCGGTTATTCCGCGTACCCGGGCCACAATCAAAAATCCCACCAAAAAGACGTCCACGGACAAAGCAAAGACCCGCACTCACATCCCCCTCGTCAACAGCAAAGATGGTCGCCTTCGACAAGTGTGAGACCCGGCCGGCCCATATCGATGCCATCCTCAATGGCCTCGATCGGTACAACCCTGAGACCACCACGGTCTTCCAGGACTACGTCCAGCAGCAGTGTGAGGACAGGACCTTCGACTGCTATGCCAACCTGGCTCTCTTGAAGCTGTAAGTTGGTCGACTTTCTTATTCTCAGTCATATCTGAAAAGCCGGTGCAAGAATTTCTATGATGAATGAACTTTTTCAATCACGTTTCCTATTACCTGACAACCTGTTGCGTACGGGGAAGTTGAGAACTTTCAACCTTTTCTGAAACCAATCCAATGCATACCATTGGCATTCGGGATTCTTGTACCATGTGCACCAAAAAAAAATCCGCTTGTCTTGCGATTATGCAAACACGACGAAATTTCGTTCCGCAGAGCTGACATAAAATGAACCTGTCAAACAGTTACCAGTTCAACCCCCACCTCCTCCAACCCGACACCGTCACCAACGTCCTGGCCAAGGCTCTGACCGTGTTCCCTTCTCCCGCCTTCTCGCTCTGCCTCGCTCTGCTCCCCACTCACACTCAGCCTTTCCCTACCACCTCTGAGGCCCAGGCTGCCTCCCAAACCTCTGACTTCGTCGAGTCAGTGCAGAAGCTCTCCCGCCTCTCTACCCTCCTCGAGTCCGCCCAGTACACCCAGTTCTGGTCTACTCTGAACTCCGATGACCTCTATGCCGATCTGACCGCTGATGTTGCCGGCTTCGAGGAGCTGGTCCGCATCCGCATCGCCGTCGAGGTCGGCAAGACCTTCCGCTCCATTGCCGCCGATTCTCTGGAGCAGTGGCTTGATGTGCGCGGCCGTGAGGCTCTCAGCAAGTTCGTTGCTGATGTCTGCGGCTGGAAGGTTGAGGGTGATGCCGTCCGCGTCCCCACTAACAAGGAGAACGAGGCTCGCAGCGAGGTCAAGAGCGAACGTGTCGGTGTCGACATGTTCGGCCGTGTCATCCGCCGCGGTTTCGAGCAGGCTGCCTAAGCCATTCTTCTCTTTCACTTCCTTTTCTCAAACTTAAACGATACTTTTCCTCCACCCTTTTCTCGTTTTAACTATTTTTCTCCGTCCTTTCTCGAATATGCGAGGGAGTTCCACCCCCCAAAAAAGAGAGACATGAGTTCATGAATCCCCGATCCGTCGATAAGACGGTGATAGAGTTCGCATGGAGGAGGCTCGGAGATGAGTCGGGATCTGGCGCAATCCGGCGTTTCTTTTCCTCGATTTCTTTGCTCCCCTGTTTTGTATTGGGATCCTGTGTTTTATTTCTGTTCTGATATGAGCGGATGATGACGGGAACGCGTGAGATGCCCATGTTCATACCATACCTCCTATGCCCAGTCAACCTAGTTTAGAGTTGGCTTGCTACAATATAAAACATACAGAGTCATTGCTTCGGAGATTACCTGTAGACACGGATAAGTAGTGTAATGCTAGTAAGGGCAGAGATTTTACAACCACCTGGGCAGTAAGCACTAACTGGTATCTACTAGGTTCCTAAAGTAGGTACTTTGACTTAACACGAGGTACTCGCTGAATGACTACTCCTACTCTGAAAACAAATGTGTATACTACTGACTGCCAACTGATTGGTCCAAGTTTGTATTTGTCCAAGTTGAGAATACATGATGTACCAAGACTATTTTATGCAATTCCGGTTTCCCAAAAAAAGCCTCAAGGGTATATATAGTATGAACATAGTCTATCTATTTCATTTCTTCCCATTGTACACCAGCCCACTCCTCTCTCCAACCAGTGACACCAATTTTCTGCGGCGCACAGTCCTTAGCACAAACACCAAGGATGATAGTGCCCCATTCCATTCCCGTATCGTCCTTACCAAGTCCCACGCCTTCACGTCCATCTTCAAGCACACTGATAGCATGTGGCGTAAGCTGGAGTTCAAATACTCGTTCACTACCACAATATTCGCAGTGTGGGATGCTGCCTCGAGCTGTGGTTGTCACCTTGCCCACGGTAGGATCAGGATGCAAGCGTGATCCCACCTCGTCTGCGTAGGAATATAGCAATGGCGCACCTCGGTATTCGTAGCGGAGGATTTGCTCAGGGTTGTGCGCGAGGCGGGTAGAAAATTTCATGAAAGCCTTGTCGAGTTCCGATTCGAAGGTATCCTTGAGATCGGCCGTACCGCCACTTCCCTCCTCATCCATGGGTTCCATCTGAACATTATCTGGAACTGTGGGCGTCGAAGGTCGAGAGAGAGTTTCGTATTCTGCATCCAGGAAAAAGTTCTGGTATGGGGTCGGGAATTCAGATTCGGCGGGCCATGGTTTCTGAGCACCGGCAGATTCAGGAGCTTGTTTGGTCGCCGCAGCAGGGTTTGTAGATGGGATGCTGGACTCTTTTGGAGAAGAGAGACGAACCTTGTCAGCGAAGGACTCGGCCAGCTCGTTTGTCTCGTTCTTGGTGGGGGGTGCGGGGGTTGCGGATTTCGGCGTCGCAAAGGGATTGGCACCGTCTGATGGAGCACCAGGGTTGGAGGAGAAAGGGTTTGCGTTCGCGGAGACACTACCTGTCAGAGATGTGGCACCAAATAAACTGGCGCCGAGATCCTGCTTGGGTTTCTCAGGTGCGGGTGCAGGTTCAGGTGCTTTCTCTGCGGGCTTTTCTTCTTGTTTATGGGACTGAGGGTTCTCCAGATTGATTTTGCGAGTTGCGCGGTATGCGCGAATACTACCAGGCTTGCGATTGCATGGCTTTCTGGGGCATCCGAAGAGATACAGTCGGCGTTCGTCGTTAGGGAAGTGATCAGGGAGATCACCGTGCAATTCGAGGAGTAGGATCATAGGGCGATTGCAGACTTTGCAGTTGGCAAATTCGCCGGGAGGAGGAGCGTCATCGTCTAACCATTTCTATATCAAGGACATTTGATATCAGTATCTTGAGTGTGTATGTTCAACAATGTGTCAAGGGAAGCATACAGGCCAACCGCCCAGATGACTGATTGTGTCCTCAATCACCTCATCATTGGCATAACCGAGGAGCACACCAGTCTCTGTGAAGTCTTCATCAACACTGGAGTCACTGTCGTAAGGATCCATTCTGCCAGATTGAAAGGTCATGAAGACAAAAAGAGTGTTGCTTTGGACTGAAAGCCCCGCCGTTCAAAAAAATGCTGCGATAAGCGATACGCGCCCCACATTGGCCTGCTGGTAAAATACAGGTAATAATACCGTATTATGGACATACTCCTGTACTGATCCCGTGCTCGATCAACCTGGCACATCTTGTTTTTACAGCATTCTAGTCTGCGGGCACCAAAGCAAGCAGGCAATCAGAATGTATTCATTAAAAAGCTGGAGCTGCCTGCTTTTTATCCTCGAGTTATTGAGCATCGTTTCAAGCAGCTATGCAGATCAACAGCAGCAGCCGTTGCGGCCGGCTATGAATGACGTCCCTAAGCGGGTCGCTATCGTAGGTGAGTACTCTGAAGTATCCCATACTGATCACAGCTCCCTGTACGATAGAGAGTTATCTTTCAACATATTACAGCAAGACAGAGCTAACGGCATGAACAGGAGCTGGTGCTGGAGGTTCTTTTGCAGCATATGAGCTGCGTAAACTCGCAAGCAAAGCTGGAGTCCCCCTCAGCATTACTATCTATGAGCGCGCCTCGTATATCGGTGGCCGCTCAACAACTGTCAACGCTTTCGAAGACCCTGCCTATCCAATTGAATTGGGCGCCTCAATTTTCGTGCAGGTCAATGCAAACTTGCTGAATGCATCACGAGATCTCGGTCTGAATGTACGCAGCGCTGACTACGCCCGACCCAAGGAAGCTGCTGACTCCATTGGGATTTGGGATGGGACACAATTTGTATTCACTCTGAAGAATGAATATAGCTGGTGGAATATTGGCCGGCTATTCTGGAGATATGGTCTGGCACCACTTCGCACCCAGAATCTGATGAAAAGCATTGTCGGCAGATTTCTGCGTCTCTATGAGGAACCAATTTTCCCGTTCCAGTCACTTACTGAGGCTGCGGCGGAAGTTGATCTTCTGAATTCAACTTCGACAACTGGAGCGTACTTCATTGAAAATAACAACATCGGAAAGCTATTTGCCAGTGACATCATTCAAGCAAGCACGCGCGTGAATTATGGACAAAACTTGGCTGTCATTCACGGCCTCGAGTCAATGGTCTGTATGGCCACGGACGGAGCAGTTTCAATTGATGGTGGCAATTGGCAGATATTTGACGGCGCTGTCAAAGCCTCCAATGCTGAAATACGATTAAACACGACCGTTACAGCAATTGAGCGAAATGATTATGGCACAGTGCACATTACTTCGCATCCGACAGGTGATCTGGACTCAGTTCGATCTTCTGAAGTGCTCGAGTATGATGAGATTGTCATTGCAGGGCCACTGCAGTACTCTGGAATTTCAATTTCCCCTCCACTCGACCATATCCCAGACGAAATCCCTTATATCAAATTATATGTCACTTTATTCTCTACTCCACACCGCATCTCAGCTGCATACTTCGGTCTTCATGGAGATAATGTCCATACTCCAGAGACAATCCTGACAACTCATCCTGAGACCGATTGGCCCAGCGACGACCCTTCAGGAGTTGGACCCGCTGGGTTCTGGAGCGTTAGTACTCTGCGCACAGTGACGCGGACGGTCATCAAGAATGGAGAAGAGCACCAAGAGCAGCATTACGTGTATAAGATATTCTCACCCAAGCGACCATCCGCTAAAATGATTGCAAAGATGTTTGACATTGAGTACGACGACAGAAGCTCAGTGGTAATTCCGCGCACCAACTCGAGCATTGGTGATCTCCCCAAGAGTGAAATTAGCTGGTTTCACGAGAAGGTCTGGAATCCGTATCCAGTCCTCTACCCCCGAGTGACGTTTGAGGAGTCGCTTTTGGCTCCGAAAGTGTGGTACACAAGTGGAATTGAAAGCTTTATCTCGACCATGGAGACAAGTGCGTTGATGGGTCGGAACGTAGCGGCCCTTATGCTGAAGTCCTGGCAGAAGGAGGGCGAGCAGGCCAATATCAACGGTGGTTCATCCTCTAGTCCAAGGACCGAGCTTTGAATTTCTCATGAACTCTATTTGAAACCTTGAATTTTGTATCAATCACTACCATATTGCATGAAATATCACTCTCAATTAGTACACCTATAGTTATGCTACGGTTGCAAAGTAGAAAACTCGATTTAGCTGCTACTATGACTTCGCATCACGGCGCTACACTGCTGCTATCGATAAAATCCACCTGGCACTATCAGTGCACAGTAATACTGTTTAACATTTTTATGAGAAGGAGGAAGAATAAAGATTCATAGCCAAGGTGGATAGGCTCATTGAGGATGTGTGCATGAAAAGGTATAATTACAGCCAGCAATACTAGATAAAAGATGTCCTGTAGAACCCTGTTTCTAGCATCGAAAGAGACAATTACCAATCGGTCTCACTCTCGCTCCCTGGGTATGCCTTCTTCCGCAGCTTCCAAAGGGACTTCTCACGGCGTGCAGCTGCTTCACGTTGTTGGCGGCTATGATCCTCCACAACCGTCATCCAGGGTACATTGCTTGCGCGTCGTATCCTTTCACGAAGAAGAGACAGAGTATGCTTTTGTGTGGCCTGGTCCTCAACCTGGTCATCACCATTCTTCTTTGAACGGGAAACCAGTTGTTGATACCGTCTCTCTGCTGCCCGGGCAGCATGGTACTCTTCACTGATGGCCCAATTAGGGTTATCGAGGGGCCCGCGCACGAGCACGATACTGCGTCCTTGTTCCATGGCATCGGAGATGCGTGACGGGCTAATAGGCGTAGAAAGCTCCAGGTTTTGAGAACCAACATTGACGGATCGAACAAGTGCCAGTCCAAGACAATTAGATGATTTGGGGTCTAGGGGAGTGCAGCTTCCTGACCCGGCGAAGAGATACGGGAGATTTTCGGGAGATCTGACTCCCAGCTCTTCAGTCGACGATGTTATTTGTGCGATCGGTTGATCCGAGTCCATTTCAATATCTCCGTCTTCTTCAAAGTCATCATGATCGTCAGATCCAGATTGTGCTTTTGCTGATGAAGAGACCCCCCAAAGTGCATTTGGCGAATTGACCTCCACAACTGCGACAATAGCGCCCTCGATCACTTCACGAATCATTTCAGGATTAATCTGAGACCCCATGACCATGATACCGGCGATACCTTGTTTTTCACCGGCATATTTGACGGCAACAGGTCTCGTGCGAGAGAGAGGAGCGTCGGACCAGAGTGGATTGCCGAGAGCAGCAGGATGAGATTGATGAAAGTAGGACTGAATCTGCATTGAGCGTAATTGGGCACTTGATCGACTGACAAACTCAGTAGGTTGAGACGGCAGAATAGTCATGGGCACACGAGCCTTGTCGGCAGCCAGGCTAAGTGGTTCCACGACCTCAAAAGGACCCTTCTCACTCATGTATACGACATCCGACAGACCAAGGCAGCCAACCAACCATGTAGCTACCTCTAGACCTTGTCCAAAGATCCAGCCCGGATAGTTGACAATTAAAGGACATTGGGGGTATCTGGCCAACAATGAACGATACTGCTCTAGCAAATCCATAGTAGCCGTCGCATAGTGATCGGGATCTTCCTTGGGAGAAGTCGCACCAATGTAATGCGCCCTCAAAATCTGACCATCCCGGGATCCGTCTAAAGACGGGTGAGTAAAAGGAGGACCAAAGAATGGGGCCTTCAAGTGGGCGAGATAGACCTGGCCCATAGGTGCGAACTCAGGTTGACCTGGATCCAGGTCCAAGAAGGCGACGCCATCGGTATTAGTGTATCCATTGTCCGTCTCAGGAGCCGGGCTCAAAACATGATTTAGAAGGTAGCGACTAAAAGTAGACTTGCCAGATGCCTTTGGACCACAAACCAGTACTCGAAGGGATCCTTGCCTCTGAGAAAGAGCCTTCATCGATGCACTCCATTTCTTGTCGAGATGAAGGGGCCGTAGGTGTCTTTTTAACGGATCATCTGCTGATGTATAAAGCTAGAAAGAAATTAGCAATGGGCCGTGATGGCCAAAGACTCACGAGAGTTACTCACCACTGAGAAACTTCGGCGTGAATCTATTGTCGCTCCCTTCAAAGTGACCTTATCGGCAGCTGTATTTTGTCCATTCCAAATCCTTTGATACAAAGGAGAGATATCTCGAAGCCGAGCTAGCCCATTGTTACAGGACTTCAATTCTACCTCGGCCTCTCCATCGACGCCAGAAACGCATTTGATGACAGGCAAAGAGTGGGTTGAGGGAGCATAGACTCTATAAGACTTTTTAGATGGGTGTAACTTGGCACCCATGAGACTGATAACACCTCTCTTGATCCAAAGATCATATTGACCAAGAAGCGCCATGTTCTATAGTCGATTAGTATGCTTCGACAGAACTGAATACTCAATTAATACATACCATCTTTTCTTTGATACTGACGCATAGAGTGCTCTCGTCCGCGTATACAATATTGCTCTTCCCGAGGCGTACTTTAGACAACGGGAAATTCTGGATTTCTGTTGAGGTGTCTGCTGGAGACTCGTAGCCGTCAGCCTCCCCAGCAACAGACGCGACTTCGTCTTCAGTCATGTCCTCCGGTCCATCAACATTGTTTCTATTCGACTCCTTTTCCTCTTGGGATTCATCTTGCGGTTGAGAGTCAGCCTGGGGAGACTCGGGTCTCTTGGATCTAGTAGTCCTCCTTTGATGCCCTTTCGCAGTCTCTGTCGAGACTGCGGCATCCTGCTTCTTCGACGACCTTGTTCGGGGGCCTCGAGTTTCCGGTCCACTAGTCTCCTTTGCTTCACTTGCCTCGACAGAGCGACGTGGTTTCTTAGACGGTGGCTCCGTCACAATCTCGACGTCGACATCGTTTTTCGGCGTCTGATTCTGCGCTTGCTGCTGTCGAGCTTTGCGCGCCGCAACGGCGCTCATGGGGGCTGCGGGGGACATATTAATGCGGGTTCGGTAGTCGCACGATCAGTACATATAATTCGTACCAGCAGCTTGTTGCTTCTCGGCCTTTCGCTTCACCATCTCCAATCAATTATGGTGATCTTGCAGGCAAAATTGGAGTTTCCAATGGTCCATCGGAGGTTGATAATGCGGCGAAGCTGCCGATAAGCAAAAAAAAAGAGGCCGGTGGTCCGTGCTCCCGCGGAGCAGAAAAAAAAGATTGGCCTTGCGACTCCAACCCTTCAACGTCGCAGGCACTCAGTAGCTGGGGACAATTGCACGGTCAATCGGCTAGTGAATGTGAGCTTTGGGGTTTACTCACATAGACTTCGAATTTACTCTTCCCGCACGCTCAATTTTGTTGGCATCTTGCGACCAGCGCGCATCACTGCAGATATCGCCATCTACTTCTTCAATTGAACGTCATCTTGAAGCACACCATGGCCGCTTCATCTTCCTCCGATAGCGACAGTAGCTCGAGCCGATCGACGTCGCCCGAGCCTGATAACAAGCAGAAGCAGACCATGAAAGGCGCATCAAAAACGAAGGACGATGTTGAAGATTCCGTTTCCTCTGATTCCTCCGATTCTGACAGCTCGAGTGCCGATTCGGATTCGGATTCGAGTTCAGACGAGATGGACACAAGTGAAGATACTCCACAGAACAAGCAGTGAGCTTTTTCTCCATTGGAATACGGTAATTTTTGGTATGCTAATACATAAACTTCTAGGGCGACCTCGTCTGCGTCAAAGCCATACAAGGCACCGGCTGGCTTCAAACCCGCAAATCAACAAGCCACATCATCCTCCAGCTCCTCCTCTCTACTTTCCGATCTGCGTGACAAGCAGGTCATCCACATCACTGCTCCAGCATCCCTCCCACTGTCCAAGGTCAAGGAAATTTCCATGTCGAAAATCATGAAGGGAGAGCCGATCCTTGAGTTTGAAGGCGTGAAATACGGTATTCCGGCTGAGTCTATCACCGAGGAAGGCTCAGAAGGCAAGAACTTGCTCGTCTACGACCAAAGTACCCAGAGCTATGTCAACAAGTCGGACAACGTCCCGAGTTATCAAATCCAAGAGATGTTCAGCCTACCAGGCTCTGTAGGAGGCGATATTGCTAAGGTCGAGGCACTTCGTGATACAGTCAAGCCTCCTCGTCCACAGCCAAAGAAATTAAGAATGCGCTTCCGTCCTGTCGGCAGTCTCCCTAGCGAACCCGAGACGCTTGGATCCAGCTCGGAGTCAGAGTCCGAGGAGCCTTCTTTCAAGGTTCCCCCGGGTGATAATGAGGAAAAGCGCAAGAGAAAGCATCACCACACCGAGGGTGACGCTACTCAAGCAACAGGTCTACCTCGAAAGAAGTCTAAGAAGCACTCATCACAAGAAGATGGAGCTGCTGCCGACGAGAGCAAGAAGTCGAAGAAGTCTTCTAAGGACCGCGAGGAGAAGAAGCGGAAAAAGTCCAGTAAGGCATGAATTGGCGTTAGGGTTTGATTATCTAAAAGATATCTTTGTTACTATGATTTACAAGACTTCAATGTACACTTTACCACTTTGATTATTTGCTATATGAGCCTTCCTTTATTTTTCTCTGGGCATATGACAAAAAGTTTCAAATTCTGTATCAATCCAGCAACCAAAAAATCCGACATTGATGCAGAAATGCTGCCTTTAAGAGACAAATCTCGCTTTTTGAGACCTTGTAACTTGATGACACGTCACGAACGTTGCTTTGTGTTGGCATGGAAGTTTTCGTGCACGCGAACAAGCTGTACCTTTTTGGCATCAGGGCCGAGAAAAGCTCCTTTCTCGCTTATATCAGAGGAACTGCGTTCTGCTGCCTCCCATTCGGTTCCAGCGGCAACCTCAAGATTCTTTCCTCGGGTCTCTTTGACAAAGAACCAGCAGAAGACGGTAGCTAAGACGTCGAATCCCATGAATATCAAGAAAGTGTTGGCACCGACATTCTGGATCATATATGTACTTGCGAAAGAGAAGCAGAATGACGCTGCCCAGTGGGCCAGCATGCTTACAGCCAAGCCAAGTGCGCGAATGCGCGTAGGAAAGATTTCAGGGACATATGCCCAAGGGAGGGGACCCCACGAACAATTGTAGATCTATATTTGTGTTAGAAAACATGTCTCATACCGAAGTACAAAGAATATGACGTACCATGATATCCAAGTATATCATTGCGACGGTAGCCCTTCCGGCAGAAGTCACATTAGTGGCAGATTGAGTGGGAACATAGTCCACAACCAATGCAGTAATTAGCATGCAAACAGCCATTAATGCTGATCCACTGACCAAAGTCATACGCCGACTGATACGCTCAGCCAATACCCAGATGAAAAAGGTACAAGCAATGACCTTGACAGCACCAAACAGCCCAGTGAGTAGCATGTTGCGGTTTGCATCGCTACCGGCTATCAACTTGAAGTATTGCGGTGCAAATACAGCCAAAGCACTACTCCCAGTAGCATTCTGGAAGATGAATAGGGCAGGACCAACAATGAAACGAAGACGATTGGCCGGTTCTAGAAGCTCACGGTAGGAGAAATTCTCCTTTTCGGCTCTCTCAGCCTGCAGGCCTAGCTGCGTCTCGGTGAACTCATCGTGGGTTTTCGGAGTATCGCCGCCACGCACCCAAGTAATTGCTTTCCAGGCATCTTCGGTACGGTTCTGAGTCAAGAGCCATCGGATAGATTCCGGAAGTGTCAAAGTAGCAATCAAGAGAATGCCGCCTGAGATGAGCTGCAGAGCGACAGGGATCTGCCACTCGCGTGAAGTGCCAGCAATGGAAGGATTCTGAGCCACACCCTAGTATGACTTGTCAATATCTACAAGAGTAACATGAGAAAGCACCATTGCTTACATAGTCAACCCAGTATGCCAGGAAAAAACACCCCAGGCGTATAACCATTGATAGAAGGAGCCACATCGACCACGAATTTCTTTGGGGGTCATCTCTGCGAGTACATAGGAATCACAACACCCTGCCCACCCATTCCTAACCCAGAGATAATACGGCCGACATACCAGGCGCCTAGCGAGTGAGATTTGATGACCTGGATGATCACGCCAATGACGAAAAGAGTAGTTGAGCCAACGATATATAGTTTGCGCCCATATCTGTCAGTGAGAGGATAAGAGAGCAGAGCTGCAATAAAAGAGCTTAGTTGTTCCAAACCGACTGTAGGAGATGATACTTTTGATTTATGAGCCGCTGTGAACCCGAAATCATCTTGGAAGGATTTGTAGGTTAAGATGCCGCCTGCAATGCCGGAGTCATAAGCCGAAAGGAACGATGAGATACTGTGAGCAATATTGTGATCAGCGTATTGTCACCTGATTGAACCTCTATGAGCTCTGTCTTTTTTTTATACTAATACCCAATCAATTTTATCAACTGGGATGGAGTCTTGAGAACTTACAAAACAATGGTGGTCAAATGATAGGCACGTAAAGTACCCAGACGAGTATTCAACTCTGGGATTGCGAAAAGACCCATGGCTACCTGTGATAAATAGGTAGTGAATATTGTATACTTACTAGATATTACTATCAAACCGATGCAAGATCAACATGGCAAAGGCGTGGCCAAGACGGAGCATATAAAGCTTCGCATCAACACAACAGCCCAATGAGGCATGATGAGGATCCTTTTGCGTGCTTTATCATTCCGATCCAATAAAAAAAGTATTTCTTGTTGATTGTAGTCTACAGTCGGTTGAAAGTCCTAGAGATGGTCGATGGGGTCCATTGCTCGCATTGAAAAGCACGCCTTTGTTCACCATGATGGTGTTACGGAGCCGAAAGGCGAGAGGCGGCCACAGTTCATTTTGTCTCCACGATTCAATAAAGCTTCAGTATCAGCATCGAGTAAGACGGCGTCAAAGGACCTCAGAAAACGCAAGCGCAAAAGTCCGTGCCCAGGGCCGGTAGCCGAGCGTACGACTGTAGCAATATCGATTATTGATGGATGAAATGTCTGCCCCCGTAGTCTGGATTCCAGCTCTCTTTCTTCTTTTCCCTCCATATAATCAGCGCGAAAATACTTGTAACCGAAATTGCAGTGTGCACAGGTAGTCGTATATCCTAATGACATCGAAGATCTCCATAGTACATCACATAGGTATGTGATGTAGATCGATCACCATGTATGAACTACAGTGGTGTAACATAAGTCTGAATCCTTGAAAACTGTTCATGACTACCTCCCATTATAATGGACAGACCACCTTATGCTCATAATGTTATTGCCAAGACTGATATGTATTAGAATTACGGCAGACAGAGGGACAGCTAGGTGGTTTCAAACTAATTGTTACGACACTGTATGTGCTCGGATGAGATCCACTATACTTCGTATTGCTTTGGTACTGATATTCGTCGTCGATCTTCCCCACCCTCTCGTTAGGACTGATATAGACAACGAAAAAGGAACTGAATTGTAATATATCTGAAAGAGATACTTTCAGAAACCGGGGAAAGGGATCATATTTAGATCATCAACGTACAAATATCCAAATGGCACGAACTATGAGAAATCCAAAATGACATAAGCGCATGGCATCACCTGACAGCGCGGCATGTGATGGCATCACCGAGTCTTTTGCAGCTGATGCGCCTCACTTTGTTTCCAGTCGGGCTGACACTGACTCACTTGCGTTTGCTCAACGAGCTGTCTTTTCTCTCGTTCGATCAAGTCGCGCCATGGCGCTTGTATAGCGGGGTCTCTGATTTCCTTATCGATCCCGTTGAGCTTCTCTTATCGAAGCCCTTTTGGAGCTGTTGGGCTCTCGTCGTTTGAAGTCCGACCGCAGGAAGTCCTCCACGTTGATATGACCCCGTCATTTGCAGGTCTGCCTCCTAGGAACCGAAGCCGAGCCCGCCTGACGTGGGCACCTATCGTTTGAAATACTTTATCAGTCCTGAGCTGTCACCTGCAACTACCAGCCCGACCGCTACACCCCCAGGGTTCCCACCCTATCTATACCCTAGCGATCTCTAGCTCTTCTTGCCTTTTTGTTTGATCTTTCTTGATTCTCGTTTCCATTTTTTCGGACCTTGCATCTCATAAAACATACGATTCGCGATGAAACCCTCAATAGAGGACGCCAAGCGGCGGGGCGGCCATCGCCTGAGTGCGAGCATGCGACCTACTTCTACAAATAGGTTCTCTCCGGACCAGCTGCCTGATCGTTTCAAGGATGGTGATGATGCTCAGTTTGATTTTACCGCTCCACCTCAGGGTATGGGCTCTCGGGATGGCAATGTTCACTACATGCAGCAGTCACTATTCGGCATGATCGCTGCAGTTGGTTCTCGGTCCGATTTTCGAAGACGTTTCGACGATTCCAGTGACAGTGATGGCGAGCTCGAAGAATCGTCGTCGAAACAGCAACATCCGACACCTTTAAGCCGAATCGGCTCATCCGATCCACTTCAACCTGAAACAAGCATAGGAACGAATACACTGGCTGGAAATGAAGAGCGAGGACGGCAGCATCGGAGGACAACATCCGACAACAAACTCCTGCAGAAAGGTTCGGGCTTAAGATCGAAGGATAGGAGAGATGACCCATCTAATCTCACTGCATCTACCCTCACAATTCAGCCAAGGCGCACGCGCAGTGCTACGCCACGAGCGGCTCCGGTTCTCACTCGTATGGTGCAAGCAAAGAGCCGTTTTGACAGCGGCGCCACGAAGGAGAATACTCCTTCGAGATCGAAATCGCCAAATGAGGACCGACAAGAAGCATCTGTACCTGCTCTCTCCATCCGATTAATGGAAATGTTTGGGTTCGAGAGACCGGAGAAGGTTCTGGTAGAGTATGCTTGTTCCTTCATACAGAGCATGCTTCTTCAGGGCTATATGTATGTCACAGAAGGACATATTTGCTTTTATGCATACCTCCCAAAGAAGTCCAGCGAGCCAACCAAGTCTGGCTACATCTCGAAGCGTGGCCGGAAGAACCCAAAGTACCATCGGTATTGGTTTGTCTTGAAGGGGGATGTCTTTTCATATTATGCGGACCCGTCAAATCTTTACTTTCCAAGTGGTCATGTAGACTTACGATATGGGATCTCGGCGACTCTGGTGGATCCGAAGACTGGCAATGGAGATGCAAAGGATTTCCAAGTCACCACTGATCAACAAATCTATTCCTTCAGAGCTGATAGCGCGGCCAGTGCCAAAGAGTGGGTGAAGGCGTTACAGAAAGTCATTTTCCGAACTCATAACAAAGATGACAGCGTCAAGATTTCATTCCCAATTGAGAATGTGATTGACCTGGAAGAAAGTCCTATGTCTGAATTTGCAGAGACGTTCAAGATTCGAGTGATTGATAGCGCCGAAACTTTTGCGATCGACGAAGTAAGCTTGCATATTCTATTCTCTTCTTCATGCGCTAACCGCTTCGCAGTATTTCTTTTCTTTCTTCAATTCAGGACAAGATGCATTCAAGTATCTCAAAAGCTTGGTCTATTCTTCTCCTGCAATGAGTAGGCCGGAAAGATCATCCGAACGAAGCGACGAGAAAAACCTGCTTCTCTCGAGAGCCGCGGAATTCGATCATTCACAGAGACGTAGCCCCAGTACCGATAACGATTTGAAGGGCTCTGGGGACTCATATGCTCACTCCGCCGATCAAGAGACAGAATCGTCTCGTATCGTACAGTCACTCACCGAAACCACCGAATCTGCCAGTCAAATACTCAATCGGAGCGATGTGTTTCAATCTCCAACTATGAACTCTCTGCCGAGACGCTCCTCCGATGCGGAGGATATATCTAGACGCCGCTCTGACGATACAACTCGCTTTGCGGCAGCTAGACTAGGCGATGCGGCGCCACATGCTGGGACAAGCCGTCGGGATAGAAGCTTCGAAAATGAGCCACTCCCTCCCGAGTCCGCGAGCTACAAGTTTCCACTTTCCAAGGAACATTCGAATATACCCTTCAACGATATTGTCAAAGCCGGAACTTATCCTCTTCAACGAGCTGCTGGATTTGCGGAATACTTGAAGAGTAGGTCTAGGCAGATGAGCAGTCTTTTGGCAACCGAGTCAATGGGCTATATCGAAAAGGTCTCTGGCATGTGGACTGGAGATCAAAGGCATTATGGCGAGACTGAAGAAGTGCTTCCTGATGACAAGACCGCGGACCCTGAAGATCATGAAAGGGGATTGAATCATGGCGATCGCTTCCGAGAACATTTTGGTCTTCCTGCCACTGAAAAATTACAGGCGACCTATTACACATATTTGCATCGGGTTCTTCCACTTTATGGCAAAATCTATCTCAGCGAGAGAAAACTATGCTTTCGTAGTCTGATCCCTGGTACTCGAACGAAGATGATCCTTCCGTTAAAAGACGTCGAGAATGTGGAAAAGGAAAAAGGATTCAGATTCGGGTATCACGGGTTAGTTGTCATTATTCGCGGTCATGAAGAACTGTTTTTCGAGTTCAAAAACGCCGGAGTCAGAGACGACTGTGCTGTCACCTTACATCAGGGCCTCGAGTCCGTCAAATTTCTTATGGAATCAGGAATGCTGGCTGAAGAGGAGCGGGAACAGGTTGAGGCAGCAAAGGCCGAGCACCGCTTGTTACTTGAGGCTCGACTTGATGGTCCCGAAGAACATGATTTCCGACCAACATTGAGTGAAGATTCGTCGGAAGTGAACCCGTTTTTTGATGACACCCGTGCTTCTATCATCAATTTCAAGCCTTCCGAACCCCTCAGGATTACATGCCTTACCATTGGCTCCCGTGGTGATGTGCAACCCTACATTGCCTTGTGTAAGGGGCTTTTAGCTGAAGGTCACAAGCCTAAGATTGCTACTCACGCTGAATTTGAGCCATGGATTCGGGAACACGGTATCGATTTTGCTCCTGTAGATGGAGATCCCGCTGAACTGATGCGGATCTGTGTGGAGAATGGCATGTTCACATATTCATTCCTGCGGGAGGCTACATCAAAATTCAGAGGATGGATTGATGATCTCTTGTCATCGTCTTGGGCGAGTTGCCAGGGCAGCGATCTTCTGATTGAGTCACCTAGCGCTATGGCTGGAATCCATATTGCAGAAGCTCTTCGAATCCCGTACTTCCGGGGTTTTACCATGCCATGGACAAGAACCCGTGCCTACCCACATGCCTTTGCAGTGCCAGAGAATCGAATGGGCGGGGCTTACAACTACATCACGTATGTGATGTTTGACAACATTTTCTGGAAGGCCATAGCTGGACAGGTCAACAGATGGAGAAACGGCGAATTGGGACTGAAAGCAACCAATCTGGACAAGATGCAGCAAAACAAGGTTCCTTTCCTTTACAATTATTCCCCTTCCGTGGTAGCTCCACCTCTGGACTACCCAGATTGGATTCGCATCACTGGGTACTGGTTCTTGAACGAAGGCTCAGACTGGACACCCCCTCCAGATCTTGCGAATTTCATTTCCAAGGCTCGTGCAGACAACAAGAAGATCGTCTACATTGGATTTGGGTCTATTGTCGTCTCGGATCCGGCAGCTTTGACAAAGACAGTCATTCAATCCGTCCAGAAAGCAGATGTCCGGTGTATTCTCTCAAAAGGATGGTCAGATCGTCTTGGTGACCCATCAAGTGTAAAGTCCGAGGTTCCTCTTCCACCGGAGATTTTCCAAATCCAAGCCGCCCCTCATGATTGGTTATTTTCGCAAATCGATGCAGCTGCCCACCATGGAGGCGCAGGAACAACTGGTGCTAGTCTTCGGGCCGGTCTGCCTACCATAGTGAAGCCATTTTTCGGCGATCAGTTCTTCTTTGGGTGGCGAGTTGAGGACCTGGGCGTTGGTATCTGCATGAAGAAGCTCAATGTCAGCGTCTTTTCCCGAGCTCTCTGGGAAGCTACGCACAGCGAACGAATGATTGTCAAGGCTCGGAATTTGGGAATCCAGATCCGAAAGGTGAGTAAATCCGCGGATGTAAATAGTAATTTTGGACTTTCTAACTCAAATTTCTCTACACAGGAAGATGGTGTGGCTACAGCAATCCAGTCTCTATATCGTGATCTGGAGTATGCGAAGACCCTCGCAAAGCAACGCTCGAATATTTCATCTACCCCCTTTTCACCGACACCTTCTGCCAAAGCGGCACCGGACCATGAAGATGATGATATTGATGACATTGAGGAATGGACTTTTGTTTCTGATGCCGAGAAACTGGCGCCCGGCATGTTCAAATGAGACGACCATCTACATACAATTAATCCACCTCGTTTTTGATTATTCCGTCGAGGTCTCGTACTAAAATATAACGAGCCCTAGGCGGGAGCATGACTTATGACTGCATGATATTTCTTTTGATGGTGTTCTCGGCGTATCTCATACATTGTGATTTGGCTTGACATTTTGGGCATCGGCTTCATTACACTATGCTTCTATTGATAATTATCGCTTAGAGATTCTCATGTCACAAATTTGCTTTGAGTTAATCGCTTCCATACTTCTTTTAGAAGGCATATGAGCTAGTACATTTATTAAACCTTTTTTTTGAAACCATGAATATCTACTAGAATGGTAATATTTAGTTGGAGCTAGTAGTCAGGAGTTACAGTGATGTAGCATGACAAGGTATAAAGAAGGGTAGTTTCGAACTAATGTCATGACACTGTAGAACTCTATTCGCGTCTCCCAAGTTCTTTCGCCATTCTAATATCTCCTTTCCACTACTCAACCCTTAATAATAGCGTAAGTCACCACCGAGCTGGCCACCTCCAAAGTACTATATAATTTGATTTAGATTTATCTCAGCAACAAAACGCTATACGTAAGTGTAAATTTGAAGATAAATACAATAAATCAATCAATACATCAATTACCCAGTACCTAGCTCGCTATCTAATTGTGGCTGCTATGCTGGGCATTACTTCGCTTCGGATGCTGGAGATTCTAGTGTTCAAAAGAGCCAGGTAAGCTAATGTTGACCCATTACATTGTACGTCTTCTATTCATCGAGTACCCTAGTAGAGATCTCAGTGTTATCTGTTGTTACATACAAAACGCAGGGATAACAGGATTGGTCTATGACCATTTCTATGTCCCTGTAATAATCAACTCCATTTTTCCATAACCGAAAATTACTGAGTGGATGCGGAGGAATCTGAATTCGAATATGGCAGTAGTTAATTTGGGGTTATATCAATCATTTCGAGCTGAGATACAAGAATTCGCGATCAGACTTCAGCTTTCTTATTGTTTCGTGAGCTGCCAATCCTGATTTTCACTCTTTACAAGCTTCACTAACACCTTCGTACTAATATCTTCCATTTTCGGGAGGTCCTGAGCACGGCGAAGTTCATCTTGGATATCACGATCTAGCTGGAAGCAGAACAATGGGATATTAGACAGCTTCCATACATCTACCTTGCTATTCTTGGTCGTTGTGATTGTGAAGACAAGGAGCCCAGTGGTAGCAATTGTCAACACCGCGGGAAGTGTAATCCAACCCCAGTGTACTACAATCTGCGTCTGGATCTGCCATGATGTTCCGTTTGCGTGACCGAGGCCTGTCCCCGTGAGTATTTCCTTTGGAAGCTCAACGCCATAAGAAGGATCGTAGAAGGTTGGCATAGCTGCTTGGCTTTGTTCACCTGCTTCGCGTACATATGTGGTGAATCCTGTGGCAAGATTTTGGAAGAAAGTTTCCAAAGGAGTTGATGAAGTCAACAGGTTGATAAAGTCGCCGGTGCCTGGATCAGCATTATAGTCCGTGTATTCGGTCGGACCACCGTTCTGCTCAGTACAAACGGGTGTGCCAAAATTATTCATCACAAGTTTATTGGCGAGCCACGCTCGAAAATTGTTCCAGGTGCCCGAGTTTCCAATGATGGCGAATTTTGGTATGTTTTGATTGGGCATTTGTAGCATCAAGGTAGTATTCGATCCATGAGTTTCATAAAAACTGCTAGAGTCAATATCTGTTGATAGTATTTCCTCTCTGGGATGATTGGCCTCCATGCCAGCAGACATGGTTTTCATACACCAATGGACACTGCACTGCTCTGCAACACCTTCTGATGTGTTCATACCAGGTGATATTTTGAACGCCGTGAAATCCAGAAATGAGCTGTTCCCAAAGTCCTTCAAGCCAGCCATTGATCTTAGTAGTTTCGATTTGCTACCAGTTGCTGTCTTGATTGCCCCTTCCTTGACACCAGGGTAAACGCCTGGACTTTCGGATGAGAAAAGGCTAGCATTAAAACCATTGGGTAGAGAGTAATAGTCCATATCTCCGGAACAGTTGGAATGATATGCCGTCGAGTTTCTGGATATAAGATGTGAAATATCATCACACTCGGAGCAAAGAGCTAATGTGGTAAATTGAGGGAAATTGCAGTATCCAGTGGGACATGAAGTTTTCAACGTGGGATAGGAGGCTTCTTCAGCAACTGATGAACAGTTCTTGTTAGAACAGGCGAAAACAGTTCCGTACATCGCAGCTAAGAAATCAGCTCCAGGTGTATAGTACTCTCGACTCGTAGTAATATTACGATTATCCGGCAAAGAGTATGATTGTGCCCGAGGAATCGACGCAGGAATATCGGATGAGACCAATTTATTCTGAATTGTCGGCATCTGCTGGACAAATGGTCCGACACCAACCGTAATAATCGTAATGACAGCCCCGAGAGAAACATATTGTCTAGAAAACTTAGTCTAGGAACAATACGCAACCAGGGGGGGGAGGAAACTGACGTGAGATGTGTAGCACTCCAAAGAAACGCAATAGATCCAAGAACGCCCCTGCTTGCGGAGTCGAACGAGTTGAAATCTGCCAATTTGTGCTGGCTGCGAGCAAACATTACCCACTTCGACTGACCAATGCAGCTGGCTACATTTGCCAGTGTCAGAGCATTATAAATTTGGGAAAGCCATGACAAAACCGAGTTGATCGTGATACCCCAGGGCCAATCTGGCAAGGGTTTCCTGTCGTATGCTCGCAAGACTCCAACAATCCCAAGTAAAGCCCCTATGCTGCCAATGCAAGAAATAACTTCGTAGATCCAGTAATTATTAATCTTGCTTCGCAGGCTTTTTCCGGGGATATGAGAGTTTTTCTCGGCGCTGTCCATCAGATTTTGTGACTCTGTAAGTCTAGGCTCCCGAGGCCGCTTCATCATGAAAAATTGATCTTCTGAGATATTATTCGCAAAAGTACCGAGGTTGCTCGCTGACTCTTATAGTTATACACCAACCTCATCAACTTGAACCTTAGTCTAACTGTTGTCAAGCGGCTCATGCTCTAGTTTATGTGAACAAGATCTATCCTCCTATCAGACTCCTGTCACATTGTGGGGCGGGGGGCCAAAAACTGGAGGTACCCCCATCCTGGCGCAATCTAATTGATAAAAATGGGGATCTTGCGGGGATTCCAAGATTGGTCTAGCCATAAGAAGCAAATTGCGCGAGAGCTTATGCGCTAGGTTAAGTTCTTGTTCCGAGTCGATTAAACCAGCTGCTTTGCTCACTTTAGCGCCGGGCAACACGAATTATAGTTGATACGCGTTTGATTGGAGGAGTTACGAGTTATAAGCAGCTGAATAAACGTAGTAGATATCTATACTGTCTTGGGGGGCCAAAACGCCCATGTTGATTCCTTAGAACTTTCCTTCCGGTCTTCCGTTACTCTCAGAATTGAAATGTTCTGATCCATCATGCGAGTTCATAGCACATGCATTTGCGGAATAGTGAAATGATGTATTTGTAGTGGGACTTTCGTATCACGTAATTGAAACTTGAGTCTAGTGACAATCGCTTTGGTGCTCAAAACCCCTTGCAAGATAAACCCTGAACCCACTAGCCGATTGTTGGGCGAAAAGGCCACCGACAGGACCGATCCCGAATCGCCCCTAAGAGTTTTTCTTTAGCCTGCCTGTTGCTGTATCCCAGAGCCGCACTGTGATATCCACGGAGCTAGATGCTAGCAGCCGACCGTCGGGCGAGAAGGTCATCGAATTGACTGAGCCTGAAGGGTGCAAATATTCTTGAGACATGAGTGTACATCCTTTGACCTTGATAGCTCACGGAAGATTGTTCAATCGCTACATCAATATTCATTGATCTGACCGTTCGCCACAACCCACAAATCCCTGTCACTTCGACTCATAGCCCCCGCTATATCTAGGCCATGAGATTCAAGAAGAGAATAGACCCCTTGACACCATACGAACATATCCTTATCCGCACAATCAATGTAGCATTTGCTGGCTTGAGAAATCGCAACCATAACAGCGTGCCCTGAGGACACCTGATTGCTGGGTTGCATGCAAAATGCTACCGCGCGGCAAATCTCTCCGGCACATTGACGCATACGAGTAGCGTTGGAACACCCACTTATAACCTTTTCAGCTTGATAGGCACATCGAAGGAGTACAGCCTGCGCTATCCAGAAGAGCAGGTATGTTTTCGCGGTATTCAAGGCCTTAAAACTGTATGGAGTAATATTGAGATCTGGTGGTAAGACTATAGGCTGGTAGGCCAAGTCGCTCCTTGGACAAGGAGATGGGAAATCATCGAGCTCAAGCCAGTCGAATGTGAGTGCTGATTCTAGCGTTAAACAGCGATGTAACAGGATCTCACATTTCGATTCACGGTTTGGTGCTTGGTCGTGCGCGAGTATTGCCGCATATTCACTTTGTAACGCCCCGCACTCGCGGAGGAGGTTAAATATCTTGTCCATCGGAGTCTTATCCAGCGCGAGCGTCAGACAACTCCAATCTACATCCCACTGGAACTTTGCATTGAAGCCAAAACAAATCTGATATTTGATGAGTCGGTTTTGTCCCAGTGGATATAATGATCTGGCAGGATTGGGCTGATAGACTTACCACGCAACACTTCTGACGGTTTAGTAACGCCGTCACCAAATCTTTGTCCCTGCATCTACTGAGGTCAAGTTGTTTCAAGACAGCCGTGACTCCCTGGACATGTAATAAGCAGTTGCGTAGGGCATCGCCCCTACCATGCATGGTCTAGAGCTGATTCGTTAGTATCTACATATACTAGGTGCATAGAGTCTGATGGATGGTCGCACCTCATAAGCACTGAAGACAATTGTCGCATAGAGAATATCTAGCGATGGCTTACGCTTTCGATGTATGATCTGCGCCAGCATTCTCAGCCCACTGTTATAGAGCTCACGTCCGTGACGGGTCAGGTTGGCATTGCCCGTCTTTTCTCCCACAAAGACCGAGACCAGCGAGATTATCGACCGATCAAACAACTCAGACTCCCCCGCTAGGCTTGGAAAGCGACACATCAAAAAGTACCAGCTATCATCGTTGCCATTAAGATATAGATTGGGCGCGAAGTAGATTCCCATATAAGTCGAGAACAGCAGTGTTCGCATTTCGGAACTCACGTTGAACGCTGAAGGAAGGGCTAAGGGTTTTAGATGCCCCACAAGCTGAGGAACAGGTCTTAATGACGACGAGCCATCGCTATTGCGTTCCTGGCGAGAGACTACCGTGTGGTAGAGAAAGTTCCGATGCTGATCGTAGCCAGGGCATAAGATACCTTTCTTCTTACACCTAGCACATTCTGGCTGTCCTAGGTCACACTATAGCATCATTTAAGCAAAGAAAAGTATACTTTTTAAGGTGAGATATTAGAAACTGTACCTTTATTCGGCGTTTCCTACAATTTGCACAACGCTTGGACGTATAGGGGAGGCCGCCCATCCTTTTTTACCAGGTGGTGACAATTTGATTTTGGCGTGCTGAATGCGCAGTGATGTCCCAAATCGGATTATTCAATGAATGCTGAGTTACACTCCGTTGCGCCAATTTAAGAGGTATTTCACCCAAAGTTGGTTGATGGGGGCAGTGCGCTGATCGCTTGGGAGAAAGCGGGGCAGAATATTACCCTACATCTCGCGCAACCAGCCCCATGTGGTTAACATTCCTTAGCTGTTCCGCGTCGAGGTCGAGGTAGGTCCTACCATCCCTTTCTGTTCTAAGGAAGCTCTAAGTTCGCGATTAGCGTAAATTTTACACGCTAATTTCACTTGATTCTACCCTTTTTGTGTATTTGCGCGCCGGTGAATTGATCTTTTGCAACTACCCCTCGAACAAAAATATGGTCTGCAGAATGGTGTGACTATGCCCATATATGTAGTAGGTGGTTGTTAAGGGAGGGTGGTGGAGGGAGGTGGGGGCGGGGAAATTTTATATCTAATAAACTGTCTGAATAATCTCGTTTGTATATATAGAATTTTTTGAAATTTCTTTGGTTAAAATCAGTCTCTGTATTTTACTAGATAAGTGGATTTTTTATTTTTTAATTTTTTTATTACTATTATTTTTTTTTGTCTAGTCAACAATTTAGTCTTAGGGGA
>Ga0209673_1000433_pt1 | contig 72554 bp, 63 predicted proteins | sample AraplaCol_mMS_r2_2_FD_184274 | JGI IMG/M metagenome (GOLD analysis project Ga0209673, IMG submission 184274) | Arabidopsis root microbial communities from North Carolina, USA - plate scrape MF_Col_mMS_r2 (SPAdes) (version 3) | ecosystem: Host-associated > Plants > Roots > Endosphere | place...
GGCCGCGCCGGCTGGAACGTCGTCACCACGACGGGCGACCTGACGGCGCAGAACTTCAACCGCGACACCCAGCTTCCGCATGCCGACCGATATCGCCGTGCCGCCGAGCATGTCGACGTCGTCCGCAAACTCTGGGAAAGCTTCGAAGACGACGCCTTCATCCGGGACAAGGATACCGGCGTATTCTTCGACCCGTCGAAGCTGCACGACACCGACCACCGCGGCGAACATTTCAGCGTGCGCGGTCCGCTCAACGTCTCGCGGTCGCCGCAGGGGCATCCCGTCATCGTCCAGGCCGGCCAATCCGAAGACGGACGCGGGCTTGCCGCGGCAACGGCCGAGGTCATCTTCACCGCCCACCAGCATATCGAAACCGCCCAGGAGTTCTACCGGGACATCAAGGCCCGCGCCCGCGGTCTCGGCCGAAACCCGGATCACATCCTGGTCATGCCCGGCGTATCCGCTTTCGTCGGCAGGACCGAGGCGGAGGCACGCGAGAAATACGACCGCCTGACCTCGCTCATCGTCGAAGAGGACGGGATCGGCCTCCTCAATGGCCTGACCGGCGGCACGCTCGATCTGCACGGTTATGACCTCGACGGGCCTCTGCCGCCGGCGCCGCCGACCGAAGGCATGAAGAGCCGCCAGGCGCTCATCCGCCAGATCGCCGATGAAAACAACTTCACCATTCGCCAGCTCTATCAGTGGATCGCATCCGCCCGCGGTCACTACACCATCGTCGGAACGCCCGAGCAGATCGCCGATACGCTGCAGAACTGGTTCGAGAACGAAGCCGCCGACGGCTTCAACATTCTGCCGCCCTGGCTGCCGACGGCGCTCGACGATTTCGTCGATCTGGTCATCCCGGAACTGCAGCGCCGCGGCCTGTTCCGCACCGCCTATGAGGGCAAGACGCTGCGGGAGAACCTCGGCCTGCCTTTCCCGACCAATCGGTGGACTGCAGGACATGCAGCTCTCCAGGCGGCAGAGTGAGGAGCGGCCATGACCTATGAAATCAACCAGACTCTCCCGAGAAGCTTTGGCCGCCTGAAAAACAGCGAAAGCCATATTTCCATTCTCGCCTCCCGCCTGCGCGGAGTGCTCGCATCGCTTTTGCCGCGCTACGGCCTTCTCATCGGCTTCCTCCTGTTCTGGCAGGTGTCGAGCACCAGGGGCTGGGTCAATCCCGCCGTCTTCCCGCCCTTGAACGTGATCCTGTCGGCCCTTTGGACCAATCTGGCCAACGGCGCGCTGCTCGATGACATCGCCATCAGTCTGCAGCGATCGGGAACCGCTTTTGCCTTTGCCGTCGCAATCGGCATTCCGCTCGGCCTGTTCATGGGCCAGTTTCGCTTGGTCGAACAGGCGCTCGATCCGATCCTGCAGCTCTTCCGCCAGACCTCGGCGCTGGCGCTCTACCCGGTCTTCATCCTGCTGCTCGGCCTCGGCGAAACATCGAAGATCTTCGTGATCTTCTGGGCGACGCTGTTTCCGGTCCTGCTCGCCACGATCGGCGGCGTCAAGGAAGTGGACAAGAAGCTGATCGAGATGGCGCGGACCTACGGCGCCGGGCCGCTGACCATCTTCCGCCGCGTCATCCTGCCGGCCTCGGTGCCTGCAATCTTCGTCGGCCTGCGCCTTTCGGCGACGACTGCGCTTCTGCTGTTGATTGCCGCCGAGATGATCGGCGCCAACAAGGGCATCGGTTTCCAGGTCATGAACGCCCAGTACAATTTCCAGATTCCGCTGATGTTTGCGGCGATCCTTCTGCTCGCCTTCCTCGGGCTTGCCGCCAATGCCTTGCTCGTTCTCCTGCAGCGCCGCCTCTGCCGCTGGTCTCAGCCGGGCCGTTGACTGCTTCCACCGATTTTCCTCTTCCGAAAAGGACCACCACATGACATTCCATCCCCGCAACCTCCTTCTGCCGGCCGTGATCGCTCTCGGCCTTGCCACACCGGCCGCAGCCACCGACACGGTGAAGCTGCGCTACCTCGCCAGCCAGGGCGGCCTTGCCGCCCATGAACTCGCCGCCGAGCTCGGCTATTTCGAAGGCACGGGCATCACGCTGGAAAATGTCGGCTATGCCCAGGGCGGCCCGGCCTCCCTCATCGCTCTGGCATCCGGTGACGTCGAGATTGGCAGCGCTGCAACCTCCGCCGTCCTGAACTCGATCATCGGCGGCAATGATTTCGTCGCCGCCTATCCTTCGAACGGCATCAACGACGAGGTGCAGTCGACCTTCTACGTGCTGGAAGACAGCCCGATCAAAGGCATCAAGGACATTGCCGGCAAGAGCATCGCGGTCAATACGCTCGGCGCCCATCTCGACTATACCATCCGCGAGGCCTTGCATTCCGTCGACCTGCCGACCGACGTCGCCAATCAGGTCGTCGTCCCCGGGCCGCAGCTCGAGCAGGTGCTGCGTTCCAAGCAGGTCGATATCGCCGCCTTCGGCTATTGGCAGACGACCTTCGAGGGTGCAGCGCTGAAGAACGGCGGTCTGCGGGCGATTTTCGACGATACCGACGTGCTTGGAGACATTGCCGGCGGCTTTGTGGTACTGCGCCGCGATTTCATTCAGCAGCATCCGGAGGCTTCGAAGATTTTCGTCGAGCAGTCGGCCCGCGCCCTCGACTATGCCCGCGAGCATCCTGAGGAAACCAAGAAGATCCTGGCCAAGGCGCTCAGCGAGCGTGGCGAGAACGCGGATATCGCACAGTATTTCCGCGGCTACGGCGTGCGCGCCGGCGGCCTGCCGGTCGAGCGCGACATCCAGTTCTGGATCGACGTCCTGGTTCGCGAAGGCAAGCTGAAGCAAGGCCAGCTGGCGGCCAAGGACATCCTCTTTGCCGCCGACGCCAAGCCGGCAAGCAACTGAGGAACCGTGATGAGCATCGCTGAGGACACGAGCCGCGGAGAGGTAACGATCCGTCACCTCTCCAAATCCTACAAGTTGAACGGGACACAGCTAGAGGTTCTCAAGGATATCAACCTCCACATCCGCTCCGGCGAAAGCCTCGCCATTGTCGGCGCCAGCGGCTCGGGCAAGACGACCCTGCTCAGGGTTCTGGCAGGTCTTGAGGATTCCGACACGGGAGAGGTTCTCGTCGACGGCAAGGCGGTGTGCGGCGTCGGCGCGGAGCGCGCCGTCATCTTCCAGGAACCGCGGCTGCTTCCCTGGCTTGATGTGCTCGACAATGTCTCCTTCGGGCTGGAAACAAGAGGTCTGTCACGTGAGCAGGCGAGGGCGCGGGCGCGCCATTATGTCAAGCTCGTCGGCCTGCAGCAATTCGAGGCGGCCTATCCCCGGCAGCTCTCCGGCGGCATGGCCCAACGCGTCGGGATCGCCCGGGCGCTTGCCGTCCAGCCGGAGATCCTGCTGCTCGACGAACCGCTCGGCGCGCTCGACGCAATGACCAAGATCGGCATGCAGCAGGAGCTAGCACGGATCTGGCGCGATGAGGATGTCACCACCATTCTCGTGACCCACGATCTCGAGGAAGCGATTTATCTCGCCGACCGGATCCTGATCCTGCCACGGGAAAAAGGCAGCGAGCCGCGCCTGATCGAAATCGATCTGCCCCGTCCTCGCGACCGCAGCGCCCCGGAATTCGTCCGACACCGCGAAGAGTTGCTGAACCTGTTCGGACTGCACTGACATCTTCAGTCGTCAGCGCGCGCCACATGGAACCTGTTCCATGTGGCGCGCCGCAGTAGCAGGAGCGAGGGAGAGAACATCAGCGGACCGCTATTGCGCCCTGCTCTTTGAGCCGGCGGTGAGATACGGCCGCCGATCCAGTTCCGCCGACCGGTAGGAACTGCGCAGCCGCAGGAGATCCTTGCGGGCGATCAGGCCGCACAATTTCCCTGAGGTCGGATCGACGATCGGAATGCGTCCGTCGCCGGTCGACAGCATCAGGTCGGCGATGAATGCGACCGTATCATCCGGATGCCCGACAGGAACGGACGCGTCTGTCACATTTTCCGCAAGCGTCTGTCCGGCGAGGTCCAAATTCCCCTGCCAGAGCAGGGCGTCAGCCCTCGATACGATGCCTGCCAATTTGCCTCCTGCATCGACCACCGGATAGATCCGGTGCGTTTTCTCCAGCGAGGCAAAGAAGTCGCACGCCTCTCCCACCGTCATGGTGACCGGAAGCGTATCGACATCGCTGATCATGATCTCCCTTGCCCGCGATAGCTCGAACGGATCGACGCCATATTCGCGGGTGATATGCTGGCCGCGGCGTGCGATCTTCTCGGTGAGGATCGAGCGGCGCAGCAGCAAAACCGTGACGGCATAGGCCGTAACCGTTGCGGCAAGCAGCGGAACGAGCGTGCTGATGTCGCCGGTGATCTCCATCGCGAAGAAGGTTCCCGTCAGCGGCGCGCGCATGGTTCCGCCCATCATCGCCGCCATGCCGAGCAGCGCCCAGAAGCCGGGATCGTTGCCCGGCATAACAAGCCCGACCAGCCATCCGAGAGCGCCGCCGAAAATCAGAAGCGGTGCAAGCACGCCGCCCGAGGTGCCCGACGACAGGGCAAACAGCCAGATGACCGTCTTCACCAGCAGGATCGACATCACAGCCGGCGCGAGCAGCCGGTTGTTGAGCAAGCCATCGATGATGTCGTAGCCGACGCCCATTGCTCGCGGTTCAATCAGGCCGCCGAGGCCGATGACGAGACCGCCGAGCATCGGCCACCACATCCAGTGGATCGGCAAGGCCTCGAACAGATCCTCGATCCGGTAGAGCAGTGTCGTCAGCAATCCCGATTGCAGGCCTGAGATGATGCCCATCGCCGCACAGGCGAAAATCCCCCACCAGGGCAAGTCTGGCTGAAAGTGGGTCGGGAACAGCGGACCGGTACCGAACAGCAGCGGACGCCAGCAGATCGATACGCAAGCGGCGACGGCGACCGGAATGAAGCTGCGCGGCTTCCATTCGAACAATAAGAGTTCGACCGCCAGCATGACCGCGGCGATCGGCGAGCCGAAGATCGCCGTCATGCCTGCGGCGGCACCCGCGACGAGCAGCGTCTTCCGCTCTGCGGCACTCATGTGGAAGAATTGGGCGAACAGCGAGCCGATCGCACCGCCGGTCATGATGATCGGCCCCTCGGCGCCGAACGGACCGCCGGTTCCGATGGAGATTGCCGATGACAGCGGCTTGAGGATCGCGACCTTCGGTGACATCCGGCTGCCGCCGATCAGGATGGCCTCGATCGCCTCCGGAATGCCGTGGCCGCGTATCTTCTCCGACCCGAAGCGGGCCATGAGCCCGATGACCAGTCCGCCGAGCGGCGGAACCAGAACCACCCATAGCGAGCGCGGCACCGCAGCCAGAGAGGCGGGCCGGATGCCGATCTGCCCGAACCAGATGGCATTCGTCACCAGCGCGATGAGGCTGACGAGACACCAGGCGGCAAACGCGCCTGCCGTGCCGACAATGATGGACATGCCAACCAGCAGGAGGACCCGCCGGTCGGTGGTGAAATCTCCGGCCTCACGCCGGGAAAGACCGCCGGTGAAATCGTGCGGCCGGTTGCTTGGTTGATGCTGCGCCATGGAAGCCTCTGCTACGCGGAACGGATACGCTTGAGGGGCGTCAATATATCGTGATACGATATAAATCAAGGGACGAAAACATGAAGACGATCATGTCTCATAAGATGCCTCCCTTGACCGGCTGGCGACTGCCCCTCTATTCGAGATGGCCGAATGGCTTCCAACCTGGGCAGCCGCTGCGGCAAAGGAGAATGGCTTTGAAGAAGACCGCGCCGCCGCTCAGACAGGAAGATTACCAGGCTCTCGCCGACCTCCGGTTCGCGCTTCGCCAGTTCATGGACTTCAGCGCCTCCGCCGCCCAGTCGGAAGGACTGCCGACGCAACAGCATCAGGCGCTGCTGGCGATCAAGGGACAACGCGGCGGTGCCGTAACCATCGGCATGTTGGCCGAGCGGCTGATCATCGCGCCGCATACGGCGACCGAACTTGTCGGGCGGCTGTCGGATGCCGGATTGGTCGAACGTCATGCCGATCCGGCCGACAGGCGCCGCCAGACGATTCTGCTGACCGACAAGGCGGACGCGCTGCTGACGCGGCTGAGCGCCGTCCATCTTTCAGAAATACGGGAGATGGCGCCGAAGCTGATCAAGCTCCTCCTCGAACTGCAGAAAACGGCGCCGAAAGCTGAATAACAGTCGCCGCGGCGCGGCCTACGTGCCGCGTCAACTCAAGAGCGTCTTCTTGAGCCGATGGATATGGGCGGCGCCGATCCCGCAGCAGCCGCCGATGATCGTCGCGCCGGCTTCGGCCCAGGAGCAGGCGTAACGCGAATAGGCATCGTCATTCAGATCGTTGCGGGTTTCATGCAGCCCTTCATTGGCGGCCGCTTCGCCTGTTTCCCCTTCGAAGGCGTTGGCATAGACGCCGATCTCGATGGAAGCGTCCATTGTCCGGAAGACGCGCGCCGCCGTCTCCACGGCCGCCTGCATGACCTCGGGCTTGCTGCAATTGAACAGGAAGGCTTCAGCGCCCGATGACACCGCCCAGGACGCCGCGTCAGCGACGGTTTCGCCGGAGCGAAGCTTCGGTTCGCCGCCTCCGATGGCTGCCTCGTCATCCGCCAATGTGAAGGAAATCCAGAACGGCTTGCCTGATGCCGCCACCGCGTTGCGGACGGCCTCCGCCTCGGCGATCAGGCTCAGCGTCTCGCCGAGCCATATATCGACGAAGGGGCCGAGGTTTTCGACGAGCACCTCGAGATAGTCCTGCACCCGCGACGGCTGAAAGTTCTGTGGCTCGTATGAGCCGAAGATCGGTGGCAGCGAGCCGGCGACCAGCACCTTGCGATGCGAGACGGCATCTGCCGCCTCGCGGGCTAACCGACCGGCGAGACGGATCAACGCCGGCCCTTCCTTCCAAAACCGATCCTCGCCGATGTGAAAGGGCACCAGCGCATAACTGTTCGTCGTCACGACCTCGGAGCCGGCGGCAATGAATTCCTGGTGGACCTTGCGAACGATATCAGGCGCGTTGATCAGCGCCAATGCCGACCATTCCGGCTGTTTCAGTTCGGCGCCCAGCCGCAGCAGCTCGCGGCTCATGCCGCCATCGAGAATTCGCGTCGTGCTCATGAAGAGGTCTCCATTCAGGCCGTCGCGCCGTGGCCGGCGGCGGGCTTTTCATAACAAAGTGGGCGAGATGCACGTGGTTCGTGCGCGAGGTAGTTCATGGGCCAGTCCCTTTCCGTCCGCCTAACGGCGAACCGGCACCTGCGCTTCGAGACCTCGGAAGACGCGGGCGACCACTGCGGTCAAGGCGAGATAAAAGAGGGTGACGACCAGCAGCGGTTCATAGACGAGCAGCGTGTCGTGCCGGACCTTGTTCGCCACGGCATAGAGATCCATCACTGTCACCGTAAAGGCGAGCGGCGTCGCCTTGAGCTGCATGACGATCTCTCCGGCAATGGTCGGCAGGGCGATGCGAATGGCGCGCGGCAGCCAGATGCGGCGGGTCAGCATCCAGGGCGACAGGCCGAAGGCCCGGCCGGCTTCGAGCTCACCCTTGGGAACGGCGAGCAGCGCGCCGCGCAATACCTCCGCCTCATAGGCCGCATAGTTCAGGGTGAAACTGACGGCGGCGAAGAAGAAGCCCTCGCGCAGGATCGGCCAGAACAGGCTCTGGCGGATACCGGGGATCATCGGCAGCAGCGATCCCACCCCATAGTAGAGAAGCCACAGCTGTATCAGCAGCGGCGTGCCGCGGAAGAAGGTGCAGTAGCCCCGCGCCAGTAGCCGCGTCAGCCTGCCGCCGCTGACTTGCGCGAAGGCGAGGCCGATGGCGAGGGCAAAGCCGAACACCACAGAGATCACCAGCAGGCAAATGGTCTGCCAGGCGCCCGTCAGAAGCAGCGGCCAATAGGAAGAGATCCAGGTGAAACTCATGGGGCGCTTTCTTCAGGCAAGGCGCGGCTGCCCCCGCCGTACCCGCCCCTCGATCAGTTTGAAGACGAGGTTGGAAACGAGCGTGATAGCGAGGTAGAGAAGGGCCGAAGCAAGGAAAAAGACGAAGTAGTGTTTTGTGCTTGCCCCGGCAAGACGGGTGGCGAGCGCCAATTCCTGATAGCCGACGACGGCGACCAGCGCGCTGTCCTTGGTGACCGACATCCACAGATTGGCAAGACCCGGCAGGGCGTTCGGCAAGAGCGCCGGCAGCAGGACGCGGCGAAACCGCAGCACCGGCCCCATGCCGAAGGCCTTGGCAGCTTCGATCTGGCCGACGGGAATGGCGAGGATCGCGCCGCGCAGCACCTCCGTCATGTAGGCGCCCTGCACGAAGCCCAGCACCGCAACGGCCGCGACGAAACCATTCACATTGACCGGCGGCAGGTCGAACACGGCGAGCAGCCGGTTGAGGCCGTCGGTGCCGGCATAATAGAGCCCGACGATCAGGATCAGTTCGGGAACGGCGCGGATCAGCGTGGTATAGAGATCGAGCAGCAGGCGGAGCAGGCGATTGCCCGAAAGCTTCCCCAGCGCGCCGCCCGTGCCGAGCAGGAGGCCGATCGCGAAAGCGCAAGCCGAGATGGCGACCGTGGAGACCGCACCTGCCAAGAGAACGCCGCCCCATCCCGGAGGATAGGGAGACAGCAGGTCCAGAATACCTTGTTGCGCGGTCGCCATTATCGGGATTGCTTACTTCGCGCCGTAGATGTCGAAATCGAAGTATTTCTTGGTGATGGCGTCATACTGGCCGTTGGCACGGACTGCAGCGATGGCCGCGTTCAGCTTGGCCTTCAGCTCCGTGTCTTCCTTGCGCAGGCCGCCCGAAACGCCGGCGCCGAGGATCTCCTTGTCGTCGGCGACGTCGCCCGCCTTTGCGCAGCAATCCTTGCCGCCATCGCTTTTCAGGAAAGCGTCAAGCGCCAGTGAATCGCCGAAGACATAGTCGATACGGCCGGAGGCGAGGTCCTGAAAAGCCTCGTCGAGCGTCTGGTAGGTCTTTTCCTCGGCAGCGCCGGCGAAATACTTCTTGTAATATTCCGACTGGATCGTCGACACCTGGATGCCGATGGTCTTGCCCTTCACGTCCTCGGCGGTGGCGCCCGGCTTCTGGTCCTTGGGACCGATCAGGGTGCTTGGCGTGTTGTAATATTTGTCGGTGAAGTCGATCACCTTCGAGCGTTCCGCGGTGTTCGACATCGACGACCAGATCACGTCGAACTTCTTGCTCTGGAGCGCCGGAATGAGACCGTCCCAGGAAATGTCGACGATCGAGCATTTCTCCTTCATCTCTTCGCAGACGGCATTCATCAGGTCGATTTCCCATCCCTGCCATTGGCCCGACGCGTCCTTGGCGAAGAAGGGCGGATAGGATTCGTTCATGACGCCGAAGCGGACTTCGGCCTGTGCGGTGACGGCGGAAAGCACGAGTGCCGCGCCGGCGAAAAGCGTGGGGAGCAGTTTCATTCGCAGGATTCTCCTGGTTTGTGTTGTCGATGAGAGAGCGGTCGGCATCAGTGGGCGCTGAGACCGGTGAATTCCCGGCAGCGGGCGCTGACCGGCGCCCCGAATATCTGCTCCGGCGGACCTTCCTCCTCGATCCGTCCTTGATGCAGGAAGAGAACACGGCTCGAGACATCGCGGGCAAAGCGCATTTCATGCGTGACGATCAGCATGGTCCGGCCTTCTTCCGCGAGATCGCGGATGACTTTCAGGACCTCGCCGACCAGCTCCGGATCAAGCGCCGATGTCGGTTCGTCGAACAGCATGACATCGGGATCGACGCAGAGGGCTCTGGCAATCGCCGCGCGCTGCTGCTGGCCGCCCGAGAGGAAAGCCGGATAGGCGTGACGCTTGTCGAAGAGCCCGACCTTGTGGAGCAGGGCCTCGGCTTTTTCGACGGCCTCGCGCCGGGAAATGCCCATCACGTGCACCGGCGCCTCGATGACGTTTTCCAGCACCGTCCGATGAGCCCAGAGATTGAAGCTCTGGAAGACCATTCCGAGCCCGGTCCGGAGCCGTTCGATCTGCCGCCAGCTGCGCGGCTGCAGCCGGCCGTCCCGCCCCATCTTCAGCGCGATCTCCTCGCCGTTCACGGCGATGCGGCCACGATCCGGCGTTTCCAGGAAATTAATGCATCGGAGAAAGGTGCTCTTGCCGGAGCCCGACGAGCCGATGATCGAAATCACATCAGACTTGTGGGCTTGCGCCGAAATACCCTTGAGAACCTCTTGCGAGCCGAAGCTTTTATGAAGATCTTCGACGCGAAGAGCAGGAAAGGGTTGATCCGACATGCATGGTTCCGGCTGGACTGGATTTGCGAAGGATAATGATAAAATAACGCGGTTTTTTCGCGCAATTTTTGTCTCTTCTGCATAATTTGTGCAAAATAATCTTCCTCACGCGGCGAATGCGGCAGAAACCGCGAAGTGCCGCAGCGAGAATTGGACTGAACAATGGAACAACTGGATCGTTTTGACCGTGACATTCTCGATATCGTTCAGCGCGACTGCCAGCTGAAAGCCGAAACGATCGCCGAACGGATCGGGCTGTCGGTCTCGGCCGTGCAAAGACGGTTGAAGCGGCTGCGCGAGGAGGGGATCATCAAGGCGGAGGTGGCCGTCGTCGACCGCAAGGCGACGGGAACGGCGATGGTGTTCATCGTCGGGATGGAGATCGAGCGGGACAATTACGACGCGCTGGCGAAGTTCCGCCTGTGGGCGGAGAAGCAGGATCACATACAGCAGGTCTATTACGTCACGGGCGCGGTCGATCTGATCGCGATCGTCACCGCCCGCGACGTCGAACATTATGACGATATCGCTGCGCTGATCATGGCAGACAATCCGCAGATCCGCCGCATGCACACGAATGTCGTGCTGCGCGACGTCAAGCTCGGTCTGTTCGTGCCGCTGGAATAGCGCTGGCGCGGCCGCGCGGACAAGCCGCTGGACTCGCATTCGGCAAAGGGCATAATTCCGGGCACACATTCTCGGGAGGAATGATCGTTGACGCTACGACACCAGATCATCGCATTGGCGATCGTCCCGCTCGTCATTTCGATCCTTGCGATCACCACCTTCATCACATGGCAATCGGCAAACCTCGCCAAGAACAGCATCGATACGTTCGAGCAGAACATGCTGAAGACCAAGGAAGCCGAAATCCTCAATCTGACCAACCTTGCCCTGTCCGCCATCCAGACGATCTACGACAAGGCCGGCGCCGACGACGAGGCTGCCAAGCAGCAGGTGGCGGCGATTCTGACCTCGCTCGACTACGGCAAGGACGGATATTTCTTCGTCTACGACTATGACGGCAACAATATCGTCCATCCGCGCCAGACGTTCCGGCACGGGCACAATTGGCTCGACCTGACCGATCCGGATGGCGACAAGGTCATTGCCGAACTGATCGCCACGGCAAAAGCGGGCGGCGGCCTGCATCAGTACAAATGGCAGAAACCATCGACCGGACAGATCGCCGACAAGCTCTCCTTCGTCGTCAGTCTCGACAAGTGGCACTGGGTGGTCGGCACCGGCGTTTACCTCGACGATGTCTTTGCCCAGAGTGCCGCCGCCAATGCCGACATGCGCGCCAACATCAGACGGACCTTCATCATCGTCGCGCTGATCGCCGTGCCTTCGGTGCTCGTCGTTTTCACCACCTGCATGCTGCTGACTTTCCACGAGCGCCGCATGGCCGACAGCCGGCTCAAGGCGCTGACGCAGCGGGTCATCGACACCCAGGAAGAAGAGCGCGCGCGGCTTGCGCGCGAGCTGCATGACGGCATTTCCCAGAATCTCGTCGGCGTGCGCTATGCGATGGACCTTGCCGGCCGCAAGGTCAGGACCAATGTCGACGATGCCGCTCTTACCATCGACCGCGGCGTCGAGGCGCTGAACGGCGCCATCAAGGAGATCAGGCGGCTGTCGCACGATCTGCGGCCGCGTGTGCTCGACGATCTCGGCCTGACGGCGGCGTTAGAGGCGCTGTGTTATCATTTCGCCGAGCGGACGGGGATCGAGACGAAGATCGATGCTTCGGGCTTCACCGACACGCTGAAGGCCGAGGCGAGCACCGCGCTCTATCGCGTCGCCCAGGAAGCCTTCAACAATGTCGAACGCCACTCGGGCGCCTCCAAACTCTCGGTCAAGCTCTGGAGCGACGGCGGCCGCGCCCGCATGACCGTCACCGACAACGGCACCGGCTTCGACGGCGCCAGGGGCGACTTATCCGGCAGATCGGGTCTTGGCCTGCGCAACATGCAGGAACGGATGGCCCACTTCCGCGGTCTGTTGCTGATCAACAGCAGCGAGACCGGCACGACGCTGACGGCGATGCTGCCGAAATCGGCCAATCGTCCCGCCGATCGGCAGGCGGAAGCCGCATGACGGAACGCCTGAAAATCAGGGTGCTGTTGATCGACAACCACCCGCTGGTGCTGGACGGGTTGAAGGCAGTGCTCGAAACATTCGACCATATCGAAGTCGCCGGCACGGCGGGGCTCGCACAAACGGGGCTCGACATCGGCCGGCAGGTTCTGCCGCAGGTCGTGCTGATGGACATCAACATGCCGAAGCTGAGCGGCATCGATGCGATCGAATTGTTCCGGAACGAACTGCCCCAGGCGCGGGTGGTGATGCTCTCCATGCATGACAGCCGCGAATATATTTCCTCCTCGGTCATGCATGGCGCAGCCGGCTATATCCTGAAGGACGTTTCTACCGACGAGATCGTCTCGGCCATCGAGACCGTCGCAGGCGGTGGCACCTATTTCTCCTCCGGCGTCTTCGACGCGCTGATGGGCGAGCGGGTGGAGGAGGGGAGCGATCCCCTGACACCGCGCGAACGCGACATTCTCGGGCTGATCGTTGCCGGCAGGAGCAACCGGGAGATCGCCGAGGCGCTCGGGATAAGCTCCGCCACGGCGGAAACCCATCGCAAGAATCTCAAGAAAAAGCTCGGCATCGCAACCACGGCGGGCCTCATCCGCTATGCGCTCGACCACGGCATCGTTGCAAAAGTCGACGTGAATTCGCGCCTACCCACTTCTGGGTAGGCCCCGGCATTTCACCCTTGCACCCATCTTGTGGGGATGAAACCAGCGTCCTAGGACTCCCCTCACGGCTGGCCGAGTGCGAGCCGTTGGGAGGAATTCACATGCGTTACATCAGCTTCCGATCGACCGGAAAACCGCAAGCGACCCGAACCGGGCCTGCCGCGGCCGCCGGCTGACAGACCTGCCTTCCACGCCGACAACTGGAACATGGCGACCGCCGCCCGCGGCGCCTGAAAGGGATCCCGACATGGAAAAACCACGTAGCAAGGCAGCGCTCTGGCTGCTTGTCATTCCGTTTATAGGTCTGCTCTGGCCGCCATTCTACAATCTCCGCGAGCCGGCTCTTTTCGGCTTTCCGTTCTTCTACTGGTATCAGCTTCTCTGGGTGCCGATCACCGCGACGCTGACCTGGATCGCCTATCGGAGCACCCGCCATGACGACTGACATCAACGGCACGGCGCTTGCCGTCTTCATCTTCTTTTTCGCGCTCGTCACCGTCATGGGCTTCGTCGCCAGCCGCTGGCGCAAGCCGGAGACACTCGCCCATATCGATGAATGGGGCCTTGGCGGACGCAACTTCGGCACCTGGATCACCTGGTTCCTCGTCGGCGGTGATTTCTATACCGCCTACACCGTGATCGCCGTCCCGGCGCTGGTCTATACCGTCGGCGCCTACGGCTTCTTCGCGCTGCCCTATACCATCGTCGTCTATCCCTTCGTCTTCATGGTCATGCCGGTTTTGTGGAAACGCGCCAAGGATTTCGGTTATGTGACGGCGGCCGACGTCGTTCACGGTCAATACGGATCGCGCAGTCTCGAACTCGCGGTGGCGGCAACCGGCGTCATCGCCACCATGCCCTACATCGCCCTGCAGCTCGTCGGCATGACGGCGGTGCTGAAGGCACTCGGGCTGCATGGCGAACTGCCGCTGGCGATCGCCTTCATCGTGCTGGCGCTCTACACCTATTCAGCGGGTCTGCGCGCGCCGGCTCTGATCGCCTTCGTCAAGGACATCATGATCTATATCGTCGTGATCGCAGCCGTCGCATTGATCCCGTCGAAGCTCGGAGGCTACGCCAATGTCTTTGCCTCGGCTGACGCGGCCTTCCAGGCCAAGGGTTCCGGCAGCCTGCTGCTCGGCGGCAACCAGTATGTCGCCTATGCCACGCTCGCTTTGGGTTCGGCGCTCGCGGCTTTCATGTATCCGCATACGCTGACGGGCATCTTTGCCTCCAACAGCGGCAAGACGATCCGCAAGAATGCGATCATGCTGCCCGCCTATACGCTGCTGCTCGGCCTTCTGGCGCTGCTCGGCTATATGGGCCACGCCGCCAACCTGAAGCTCGACAGCGCCAATGACGTCGTTCCCACGCTGTTCAAGACGCTGTTTTCGGGCTGGTTCTCCGGCTTCGCCTTTGCGGCGATCGCCATCGGCGCGCTGGTGCCGGCAGCGGTGATGAGCATCGGCGCCGCCAATCTCTTCACCCGCAATTTCTGGAAAGCCTATGTCGATCCCAAAGTCAGCGATGCGGGTGAGGCCAAGGTCGCCAAGGTGACGTCGCTGGTGGTGAAGGTCGGCGCGCTTCTCGTCATCATCTTCCTGCCGACGCAATTCGCCCTCGACCTGCAGCTGCTCGGCGGCATCTGGATCCTGCAGACACTTCCGGCCCTGGTGTTCGGTCTCTATACCAACTGGTTCCGCGCACCCGGCCTGCTTGCCGGCTGGTTCGTCGGCTTCTGCGGCGGCACCTTCCTCGTCTGGGATGCCGGTTGGAAACCTCTGCACCTGATCAGCCTCGGCGGCGAACCCTTCACCGTCTACACGGGACTGCTGGCGCTTGCGGCAAACATCGGTGTTGCGGTCGTGGTCAACGCCCTGCTTCCGGCCAAGGTTCCGGCTCGGGCCTAGGATGAAAATACGAAGGGCAGCAAACGCTGCCCTTCGTAACCATTTGCTTTCCAGCACAAGCTGGAGGGGGATCAGCTCGACTTAAAACTCTTCCCAATCGCCGGCCAGCGCCGCATTGCCATTCGCCTGGAGCGACTTGCCCACCTTGGCAATCATCTGGCGCGCCGGCGAGGCCACCGGTTGAGCATGCTGTGCCACGGCGGCGGGCTGCGATATGCGCTTTGGTGCCACCGCTCCGCCGATGTTGAACTGGCCCAGCAACTGGAACAGCGCGTCGGCTTCCTTGGCGAGGCTATGGGCGGCGGCTGTCGCTTCTTCCACCATGGCGGCGTTCTGCTGGGTGCCCTGATCCATCTTGTTGACGGCGGCATTGATCTCCTTCAACCCCGTCGCCTGCTCCTGCGAAGCGCCGACGATCGCCACGACATTGCCGTCGACCTGCTGTACCTGCACTGCAATTTCCTGCAGGGCTTTTCCGGTCTCGCCAACCAGGGCGACACCGCTTTTCACATGGCCATTCGACGCGTTGATCAGTTCCTTGATTTCCTTGGCCGCCTTGGCCGAACGCTGCGCCAACTCGCGCACTTCCTGGGCGACGACGGCAAAGCCCTTGCCTGCTTCGCCGGCGCGCGCCGCTTCGACGCCGGCATTCAGCGCCAGCAGGTTCGTCTGGAAGGCGATTTCATCGATGACGCCGATGATGCTGCCGATTTCGGTGGCGGAGGATTCGATCTTGCCCATGGCGTCGACCGCATCGCGAACGACGCTGCCCGAGCGTTCCGCATTTTCCTTCGTCTTACGAACGAGCTGGCCGGCTTCCTGAGCCCGGTTGCTCGAGTCGGCGACGGTGGTGGTGATCTCCTCCAGCGCAGCCGCCGTTTCCTCGACGGATGCAGCCTGCTGTTCGGTCCGCTTGGCGAGATCATCCGAGGCGGAGCGGATCTCCTGCGCGCCGCCGGCGATGGCGCTGGCGTTCTGGGCAACCTTCTGCATGGCGGCGCGGAGCTTTTCGACCGCGGAATTGAAGTCGGCTCTGAGCTTTTCCAGAGACGGAATGAACGGCGTGTCGATCTGCTGCGTGAGGTCACCGTCGGCCAGCGCCTGCAATGCGGTGCCCAGCCGGCCGACAGCCTGGTCCGTCTGCTCGGCCAGGGTGCGGCGTTCGCCGGCATCCTGCTCGAGCCGGTGCCGTTCCGCTACCGACCTCTTGGCTTCCGCATCGGCTTCCCGTTCGGCCTTTGCCGAAATGGCGTCGCGCAAGCCGGCCACGGCCCGTGCGAGCCTGCCGATCTCGTCGCCACGCGCTTCGAGGCGACGGTCGCCGTCGAGATTGCCCTCGGCCATAGCCTTCAGCGAAAGCTGAAGTTTTGCCAGCGGGCCGACGATCGTGCGTGCGGTGATGGCAGCGGCAATGATGGACAGAACAGCCGCAATGCCGAGCGCAGTCATCGCTATCGGCTTGAAGCCGCTCGCCGCGCTGCGAACCTCGCCGCCGATCGATTTGTTCAGCGCTTCCTGATAGTCGATGAATTTGTTGATGGCGCCAAGCCAGGCAACGAAGGCCGGCCTCGCCTGTTCGAGCAGGATCTTGCGGGCTGCCTCGCCGTCGCCCTTCTCCTGCAGCGCAATGATCTGGGCGACCAGCGGATTGGTCTTCGCCTGGATGTCGGCGATTTCGCTGAGAATGGTCTTTTCCTGTTCCGTCGCACCTGCCGGCGATGCAACCATCTCCGCCATGCGCTTTTCATTCTCGGCGTAAGACGCGGCCAGCTTTTCGATCAATGCCTCGGCAGTCTTCCGCTCATCGGCAGAGGTCACCAGAGTGACGTCACGGATCGCGATCGCCCGATCGTGCACGCTGCCGCGGTAGTTGATGGCAAAGCGCTGCTTGACGCTGTTGACGTCGTTGATCGTTTCAAGATTGTCGTTGATCTCAGCGACCTTGACCGCCGAATAGATGGTCAGGCCGGCCATCAGCAGAACCAGGAAGCTGAAGCCAAGGGTGAGACGCACCGCGATCCCGAAACTCTTAATGCTCTTCATTCGCACTCTCCATCGTGTGGGCGAGGTTTGTTGAAACGTGTCTGGTCGCCAGGGTCGCGCGTGATATCTCGTTCAAATGCGAGGCCCTCGATCTGTCCCCGAATGCGCCGAAAGGCGCGTTTGCGCGCCGGAACGATGCCATTTGCATGCCCTTGCGCGTTTACCCTGTGAGTGCGCGGAGCCATCGCGCCCAAGATGCGAGGCGGTGTGTCAAAGTAACAACGTCGATATTATGCGAGATTTCGGGGCCTGGTGCGCCATCATGGCATAGGTGACGATCCTGAGACCGTCGCTCCGACATCAAAAAATTTAGGCGAATATATTTTATAGAGTGTAAACGGAGCCGACAGGGCGTCATTCTGCAGCGCTTTTCGTATATTTTCGCGGAAATTTGCGCATTCGCTGGGCATATGCCCGCATCAAGAGAATATGATAAGTTGTCCGGCAGAATTTGCACAGATCTTATGTTGTAAGATTAGACCGTAGCACTTTTCTTGCGCCCGATTCGAGCGACGATCTCGGCGAATGACCAACAATAATTACGAGTCTTTCCGGTTGTATTAGGACAGCGAGTCGATGCCGATCAGCGGAGTTCGCCGGTTGTTAAGCCCAACACTTTGAGAATTGTTAGAGGTTCTCATGGACGATGCGGCGTGGAAAGAAATGGGGCGGAGGTGGCACGCCGGGCTTCTTCCGAGTCAAAGCATGACGAGAACCCGGCAGCGAGCTGGCGGGAACTGCTCGACAGCGCCGTGCGCCTGGATTGGGAATGCCGCACTCGGACTGGGTCGGTTCCAGCCTGACCCATGCCGCCCTGTTATCGGTCGACATCGACCATTTCAAAAGCATCAACGACATCTTTTCATTCCATCGGCGATATCGTTCTGCGCCACGTTGCCGGCTTGCTGGGCGATGCCGGGAGGGAAGGTAGCCTGGCAATCCGCATGGGCGGCGAGGAATTCCTGCTTCTGCCTCAGCCGCGTAGCAGCGGCAGGAGCTGATCGCCCTGCCGCCTGATCTCGGAGAGATAGGGCGTGTCGGACAGCACGAAGTGGGTGATGCCGAGATCCTGGTATTTGCGCAGCGAGCGGGCGACATCCGCCGCCGAGCCGACCAGCCAGGTGGTGCCGGCACCGCCGCCGCCGAACTTGCCCGGCGCCGTATAGAGGTTGTCGTCGAGCACGTCGCCGCGCTCATGCAGCTCGAGAAGCCGCTGCTGGCCGACGGCGAGCACACGCTGGTGATCGTGCCAGCCGGTACCTTTGTTTCTCGCCATCTCGGCGACCTTCGCCTCGGCGTCGGCCCAGGCCTGTTCCGTGGTGTCGCGGACCAGCGTAGTGATCCGCAGGCCGAATTCCAGCGGCGGGAGGTCGCGGCCCAGCTCCCGGCTCAGCGCCTTGAGCCGGTCGATCCGCTCGCGGACACCATCCAACGGCTCACCCCAGAAAAGCTGGACATCGGCCTCGGCCGCGGCCACCCGCTCGGCCGCCTCCGAGGCGCCGCCGAAATAGAACTTGGGGTGCCGACGGTCGCCACGAACCTCTATACGTGGCGCGACGGTGGATTCGGCGACCCGGAAGTGCTCGCCCGCCGAGGTGACGTTTTCTTCCGTCCACAATCGGCGGACCAGACGCATGAACTCCCTGGTCCTGCTATAACGATGCGCCTGATCGCCCTCGCTGTCGCCGTAGGCGGCTAAGTTGTCCTTGCCCGACACAATGTTGATCCGCACGCGGCCGCCTGTGAGGTGGTCCAGTGTCGCCGCCGCGGATGCGAAATTCGCCGGTCGCCAATAGCCAGGGCGGATCGCGATGAGCGGTTCGAAGGTGGTGGTCCGTGCGGCGAGCGAGGCCGCGACGGTGAACGTGTCGGGGCGGCCCCAACCGGTGCCAATGAGCGCCCCCTTCCAGCCATGCTCTTCGAGCGCCCGCGCATGGCTGGTCAGCGTATCCAGGCTGTTGTGGTTCTCGACGGCGGAATCGCCGCGATGACCGGGTCTGACGTCGTTGGGAATATACCAGAGAAATTCGGAATGATTGCTCATGCGATGCTGCAGTTCTGTCGGTGATCGGAACACGGAAACCGGGAAGCCCCCGGGAGATCATACGGCGGCCTGCGCCTTTTGCTGCTGCACCTGAAGTGCGAAGCCATTCGGCGGGCGCTGGAGGCCGAGGTTCTCCCGCAGCGTCGTGCCTTCATATTCGTGCCGGAACAGGCCGCGCTTGCGCAGGATGGGGACGACCTGATCGACGAAATCGGTCAGCGCCGTGGGCAGCACCGGCGGCATGATGTTGAAGGCGTCGGCGGCTCCGTTCTCGAACCATGTCTGCATCGCATCGGCGATCTGCTCGGGTGTTCCGACAACCGTCCGGTGGCCGCGAGCGGTGGCGACCGCCAGATAGAACTGGCGCAGTGTCAGATTGTTGCGCGACACCAGGTCGGAAACCAGCTTGAGGCGGCTTTTGTTAAGTTCGGTATTATCGGGCAGGGGCGGGGCGGGGTCGTCAAGCGAGTAGCCGGAAAGATCGACGCCCCTGTAGTGGCGGGCGAGGATATTCCAGGCAATGGAGGGATGAACCAGGGATTGGATATAGTCGTAATTCGCCTGGGCTTCGGCTTCCGTGCCGCCGAGAACGGGGAATATCCCGGGACTGATCAGCAGTTCGTCCGGCCGGCGGCCGTAGCGGGCGAGCCGGCCTTTGACGTCGGAGTAGAATTCCTGCGCATCCTCGAGAGTCTGGTTGGCGGTAAAGATCATCTCGGCCGTGCGGGCGGCAAGCTCGCGTCCCGGTTCGGATGCGCCGGCCTGCACGATGACAGGATAGCCCTGAACCGGACGGCCGACGTTGAGCGGACCGGCCACCGAGAAGAACTTGCCCTTGTGATCGACGAGATGCACCTTGTCGGGATCGAGATAGACGCCGCTCTCCTTATCGCGGATGAAGGCGTCGTCTTCATAGGAATCCCACAGGCCCTTCACCAGGTCGACGAATTCCTCGGCCCGCTCATAACGATCGGCATGGGCGGGATGGCCGGCGATCGAAAAATTCTTCGAAACATCCGCGCCCGTCGTGACGACGTTCCAGGCCGCACGGCCCTTGGAGATGTAGTCCAGCGACGCAAACCTGCGGGCGAGAAGATAGGGATCCTCATAGGTCGTCGATGCGGTCGCGACGAAGCCGATATGCTTGGTGACCTGCGAGAGGGCGGCCCAGAGGGTCAGGGGCTCGAAATGCGCGCCCTGGGCGGTGCGACGAAGCGCTTCCGGGTCCTTGGCGCGGTCCCATCCCGCAGGACTATCGGCGACGAAGACGAGATCGAACTTGCCGCGCTCGGCGGTTTGGGCGAGCTCCCGGTAGTGATCGATATTGAGGCCGGCATCGGCCTGCGCCTCCGGATGGCGCCAGGCGGCGATATGATGGCCGGTCGCCATGATGAACGCGCCAAGCCGCATTTGCCGTTTCGATGTGCTCATTGGCTTATCTCCAGATCAAATTGAGCTGCTGCCCGTTTCAGGCAGCCTTGCGGCCCGGGAGGTCGACCCCGAGCCGGCTGAGGAGGTGGGCGCGGAATTGTGCAAAGCGCGGATCGCCATGATCGCGCGGCGTCGGCAGATCGATCTTGAGATCCTCGATGAGACGGCCTTCGTCGAGGACCAGTATCCGGTCGGCCAGCGAAATCGCCTCGTCGACATCGTGGGTGACGAGCAGCACCGCAGGACGGTGCCTTGCACACAATTCCCGCAGCAGATCGTGCATCTTCAGCCGGGTCAGCGCGTCGAGCGCGCCGAACGGCTCATCGGCGAGAAGTAGGGCCGGCTCCCGCACCAGCGAACGGGCAAGGGCGACCCTCTGCTGCTCGCCGCCCGAAAGCTGGTTCGGCCACGCCGTTTCCCGCCCTTCAAGTCCCACTTCCGCCAAAGCCTTCCTTCCGGCTTCCTGACCGGTGGTGCCGGCCAGGCCGAGCGTGACGTTTTGGATCACGCTGCGCCACGGCAGCAGGCGGGCATCCTGGAAAACCACCGAAAGGCTTTCCGGCGTCTCGAGGGTGCCGGTGCCCTCGACATCGTGATCGAGACCGGCAAGAGCCCTCAAAAACGTGCTTTTGCCGGAGCCGCTTCGGCCGAGCAGGGCGACGAATTCGCCTTCCTCGATGTCGAGATCGACGCCGTCAAGGATGGTCTTTTTCGCAAACCGGCGTACGAGGTTCCGCACGTGGACGGCCTTGGTCGCGGGCTTCAGTTTGCCAGGGTGCGGCGCCATGAGAGGACCCTCCGTTCGAGCAGACGGACGAGACCGTCCGAAATGAGACCCAGCAGCACATAGACCACCAGGCCGACGAGAATGACGTCGGTCTGCCCGTAATTGCGGGCAAGATCGATCATGTAGCCGAGCCCGCTGGTGGCGTTGATCTGCTCGACCACGACGAGAGAGACCCAGCAGAGGGTAACGGCAAACCGCAGGCCTAAGAGGAAACCCGGCAAGGCGCCCGGCAGCACCACCTGAAGGATGAAGTCCTTCTGGCTCATGCGCAGCGTCTCGGCCAGTTCGACATAACGGCTGTCGATGCTGCGGAGCGCATTATGGGTGTGGATGTAAATCGGCACGATGACGGCAAGCACGATGGTGGTGACCTTCATGCCCTCGCCGATGCCGAACCACAGGATCAGCAAGGGGATCAGGGCCAGCGTCGGTATCGCGCGTTTGATCTGGACCGGACCATCGATCAGGGCTTCGCCGATCCGGGACAGGCCGGCGACAACCGCCAGGAGCGTACCGATCAGCAATCCGATGCTCAGGCCGAGCAGGGCGCGCGTCGCCGACGTCACGAAATTGTCCTGCAGGCGGCCCTGCTCTATCAGCCTTGCGAAAGCCTCGATGACCGTCCACGGCGCCGACAGGATGCGCGGGTCGATCCATCCGAGCGCCGAGCCGACGACCCAGGTCAGGACAAGCAATGCCGGCCCGATCTGCAGCCCGAAAGGGATTGCGGGTCCTGGACCCAGCCTACGACGGGCGCGAGGGCCGGCGGAGCCAGTCGAGCCGGCCGGCCTTGCCGTTCGTGAAACTCGATGCGCAACTCTCCCGCCTGATGTCAGGGATAGTTTCGCCTCATCTGCATCCCAAGTGGTTGCCATGCTTCAGGTCTCCTCTCCGAAGGGACGTCGAACGTTACTGGCTCTTGGCGAGAGCCGCGGCACCGAGCTTTTCGAAACGGTTGTCGAAAATCGTTTCCACATCGAAAGATTGGTAGCCGAGCTCGTCCGCCAGCAGGTTGATGGTTTCCTGGTGGCGCTTCTTCACTTCGCTCCAATCGGCGGGAACGATCTGTTCGCCGGTCAGCTTGACGAGAAATTCCCCATCCTCCTGGCTGAGGCCCTGCTGACCGACATAATATTCCTTGATCCAGAGGTCCGGATTGCGGTTCACCCATTCGGTGGCGCGTGCCCACAGGCCAACATATTCGGAGAGAGCTGCCGCCTTGGCGGGATCATCGAGAACCCATTGCGGCGCATAAAGATGGCTCGGATCGTCCCGCAGGCCATGCTCCACGAGGGTCGCTCCGTCCGATCCATATTGGCTGATGTACCGCCTGATATAGACACCGCCGAGCGGCGCGATATCGACTTGCTTGCTCGCCAATGCCTTCGGATAGACGTCGCCGGTGCTCGGCAGTTCCACCAGGGTGACGTCGCTGCTCTTCAGACCTGCCGCATGCAGCGCCCGAAGGACGAGCGTGCCCTGGGCCTGGCCCGGGCTGAAGGCGATGCGTTTGCCGCGGAAATCGGCCAGCGTCTTGACGGCTGCGCCGGGTGCGATACCGAAGCGGTAGATGGGATTGGCGATTGGGTCACGACGTTCGCGATAGGCGATATTGCGGACGGGCAGGTTGTTCCAGTTGGCGAAGATCGAGGGGATCTCGGCCACCGATCCGACATCAAGCGCATGGGCGCGAAAAGCTTCCGACGTCTGCGGCCCGCCGCTGATATTGGCCCATTTCACTTCAAAACTGAGCTCTTTGTCGAGGCCGGACACTTCGAGAGCTTTCTGGGTGACCGGATCGCCGATCGTCAGCACCGTGCCTGGCGGCACTTTGGCAAGCAGGGGGGCATCTGCCTGGGCCGCCGCCGGACCATGAACGGCACTGAGACCAAGCAGACTGAACAACGCAATTTTGAATGTCTTTGCCAATGTCATCGTCGATCTTCCCGTTTCGGATTGTTGTTTGCAGGAACGATGCACGGTAAAATGGCGGATAATCTACTAAATCGGTAGACTATTTAGTTTAATAAAAGCGTCGCTGGTGGAAAATTGTCCCCAAAAGTCGAGCATCCGGAACGATCGCATCCGGCACCTTCGCAGGATGATCGGGGTGAGCAGGCGTAAAAAAAGCGCCTGGGACATCGTCCGCGGCGCTTAATAGGTCTCTTCTGTTGATAAGAGCAGGCGACGGCCGGAGTAATCGACCTTCGCCCGAACCGGCGTCGACGTCAAACTCGCCTGATGTCAGGCCGGTGCGTATTCGTTGGCCGAGAATACGTGGTGATGCACCTTGCCGGTGAAGAGTTGCAGGAGTTCGCCGGTGACTTCGCGGCTCTCGGACCGCACACCGGAAAGCAGTGCCGCCTTCACCGCATCCATATCGGGATAACGAATGGCGAGCGCCATGGCATAGATCGGGGCGCCTTCGTCTCGTTCCATTCCGTCCAGTACCCGGATTTCCTCGGCGCCCGGAAACTTCGTCCAGAGAGGGACGAGCCGCTGCCGCACGAATGCGCGGAATTCCGCTTCTCTGCCGGGATGGATTTCGCCTTCAAACAAAGCATAACGAATGATCATAGGGTCTCTTTTCCAAAACTCGCCGGAGCTGGATCGATGGTGGTGTGTTGTCGGAATATCAGGGCGTATCGGTCGATACGCCCTGACTGAAAGGCTTATTTGCCCCAGATTTTCTTGTATTGATCGCGGTAACCGTTGTCGGGATCGAAGCTGTTCTTCGGTCCGCCGTCAAACTCGACGTTTGCGCTCGTTACCACATGCAGCGGCGAGACGTAGCCCGACCAGGGAGCGCCGGCAAAGGCGCGGTTCAATTCGTCGACGAGTTGCCAGCCCTGAAGGTTGAGCGGCTCGGCGACCGTGACGGCCTGAAACTGCTTGGCGCGGATCCGCTGATAGGCGCTCTCCGAACCGTCGCCGGCGGCGACGTTCACCGGTTTTCCGTCGCCTGCAATACCGGCTGAGGCGAGCGAAGGTCCCATGAAGTCGTAGTAGAGGTCGTTGATCGCCAGGGAATGCGTCCACTTCGCGCCATATTTCTGCAGAAGCGAGGTGGTGAGCTGCGGCATGCGCTGAGAGGTTTCGGCAATCGGCGTGTCGACATATTCGAGCACCGTGCCGCCGAGATCCTCGATCTCCTTCTTCATGCGATCGGCCTTGGCGATCGCGATCGCATAGGTGGAGTCGGTGAAGATGATGACGCCGGGCTTGCCGCCGGCATCGGCAAAGGCCCAATCCGCCGCGGACTTCGACACTTCCATCGCATCGGTGGTGACGTTTGCGAAGACACCGACTTCGGGAACCGGACCGACAGCCGACGCCGCATGCCAGGAAACCATCGGAATGCCGGCAGCCTTGGCCGCTTCCATCGCCGGCTTCTGCTCGACCGCGTCGAAGCCGTTGATGATGATACCATCCGGCTTCAGCGCCATGGCCTGGCCGAAGGCGGCGGTCCGCCCGCCGATCGAACCGGCGCCGTCGAGCGCCTTCACCGTCCAGCCCAGCGCGCCTGCCGCTTCCTGAACGCCATTGACCACGCCGAGGATGCCGCCGTTCTTCATATCGGCGGCAAGAATGACGATGTTCTTTCCGGTCGCGCCCTTGGGGCCGCTCGTCGGGCCATCCCAGGCGCTTACCTTGGAAGCATACTTGTCGACCACGGCCTTGGCGTCGGCCATGGAATCGGCCAATGCCGGGATGCTCAGCATAACGGCGACGGTTGCGACCGTTGCCTGCAATAACATTCTGCGCTTCATGTTCACTCCTCCATTTTGTTTGTTGTGAAATGCCGGGATGAGCCGGCATCCTCATTTGGATGCGGGTGTGATCCTCCTCACAGCTCCGCGTTTGCGCTGGGCGTAACCTGCTATGCCGATGGCAATCAGCAGGGTGACGCCGTTGAACAGCGGTTCGACGAAGAACGATCCGCCGAATTGCTGAATTCCGGAAATTCCGACCGCCAGGATGATGACGCCGATCAAGGTGCCCCAGACGTTCACCCGTCCGGGCTTGATCGTCGTCGATCCGAGAAATGCGCCAACAAGCGCCGGCAGCAGATATTCGAGGCCGACGCTTGCCTGGCCGATCCGCAGCTTCGAGGCGAGCAGGACCCCGGTCAGGGCCGCCAGCAGCCCCGAGGTGACGAAGGCGCCGATCACGAATTTGCGGACCGGAATGCCATTGAGGGCGGCGGCCTTCGGATTGGCGCCGATGGCGTAGAGATACCGGCCGATCGGCAGGTATTCGAGCACGATCCACATGCAGATGGCGATCAGCAGCACGTAGAAGCCGGTGATCGGCAGGCCGAACAGCATGGTGCCGTTCAGCGCATAGAAACCTTCCGGCAGGACGCCGACCACCTGTCGCCCACCGGTGTGCCAGAGGGCAAGCGCGTAAAGAACCGTTCCTGTGCCGAGCGTCGCGATGAAGCTGTCGATCTTCGCGACCTCCACCAGCAGGCCGTTTATGAAGCCGGTGAAGACGCCGAGTGCGAGAACGATGAGGACTGCGACCGGCCAGGGCAGGCCGTAGGCCGTCTGCAGGCTGATGGCGAGAATGTGCCAGAGCACGATGCCATAACCGACGGTGAGATCGATGCGGCCCGACGCCATCGGGATCATCGCGGCGAGCGACAGAAGCGCAATGATTGCCTTGTCGGAAACGATCGAGCGGATGTTCAACACGGTCGGGAACGTATCGGGCAGCAGGATCGAGAAGATCACGATCAGGCCGACGGTCAGGATCACCAGCCCGTAAACCGGGATCAGGCGTCCGATCTTCTGGCCTGTGGACAGGCCGGCCATTTCGCTCTTGGTCGGCTCCAACGCCGTGGATTCAATGGATTGCATGGCTGTTCTCCCGATGGCTCAAGCGGCTTCCGATGCGGATGCGGCTGTGATGACCGCCTCCGTCGTCAGGGCGCTTCCAATCAGTTCACTGACGATTTTGCCGCGCGAGAAGACCAGCGCGCGGTGGCAGATATGGGCGATTTCCTCGAAATCCGTCGACACCACGACAACCGCGAGACCGGCCTCGAGTGCCTGCGTGATCAGACGGTAGATCTCCGCACGCGCGCCGATGTCGACGCCGGCGGTCGGATCTTCGGCAATCAGCAGCTTGCGGCCGGTCGCCAGCCAGCGGCCGACGACCACCTTCTGCTGGTTGCCGCCCGACAGGGCCTCCACCGGCAAATCCGGGTCGTTCGGCCGCAGGCCGACGGAATGGCCGATCTTATGGGCAAGATCGGCTTCGCCGCGCGGCGACAGGAAGGACAAAAGCCCACGTCCGACGGCGCCCGGATTGAGATAGGTATTTTCCCGAATGGAAAGCGACAGCGCCACGGATTCCTCCGTCCGGTCACGGGCAATCAAGCCGATGCCCGACGCCATGGCCCGCAGCGGGCTCGAAAGGTCCGGGGCCTCGCCATGCAGCAGAACCGAGCCGTTGAAGGGCTCGCAACCGAACAGCGCGCGGCCGATCCTTTCCTGCCCGGCGCCACGCAATCCAGCAAGGCCCAGAAGCTCGCCCTCTCTTATATCGAAGGATATCGGGCTCGTGCCGGCGCAAACGAGATCGCGAACCTCGACGATTGCCTTGCCGGGCCTGATCTCCGTCTTGGAAAAGAGGCTGTCGCCGCTGCGGCCGATGATCATCGTCACCAGGTCGTCGGGTGTCGTCTGGCTGACGGGCTTCTGTCCCACCATACAGCCGTCGCGCAGAACGGCGACCCGATCGGCGATGCGGAAAATCTCGTCGAGCCTGTGGGAGACGTAGATCATGCCGACGCCGCGGTCCTTCAGCGGGCGGATCGCATTGAACAGCCGATCGACTTCATCGGCGGGAAGGCTCGCCGTCGGCTCGTCGAGCACCAGAACGTCGGCTTCGACGGCAAGCGCACGGGCAATGGCGACAAGCGATTTTTCGGTGCGCGACAGCGCCGAGACCCGCGTGGTGGGATCAAAATCGCAGCCGACCAGTTTCAAGGCTTCCTTGGCACGCGCCTGCGTCCTGTTCCAATCGATCAGGCCGCGACGCATCGAGAAGCCCTGCGACAGGCCCATGTTCTCGCCGACCGTCATCCACTCGATCAGACCGAGATCCTGGTGGATGAAGGCAACCGGCTGCCGCTCGTTCGGCTTCGGAGGGCGGTGATGATAGCTCTGGCCGCGAAACAGGATGTCGCCGCTATCAGGCTTGTAGATGCCGGCAAGTGTCTTGATGAGCGTCGATTTGCCGGCGCCGTTTTCTCCCAGCAGCGCGAGGATTTCGCCCTCGCGCAGGTCGATCGAGACGTCCCGCAGCGCCTGCGTGCCGCCGAAGCTCTTGGTGATCGACTGGAACTCCAGCAGTCTCTTGGCTTCCACTGTGGCTCCTCCCAAAGCTGCAGTTGTCATTGACTGTATGTTATCGATAACATTTACGGATGGTCAAGCGGAAAGATGACGATCGCGAATTTCTCGAGGAATTGACGTCAGCCGGCCTGAAATCCGTCGAGAAGCCGCATCATCTCGGCCGAGTCCTTCGGCCCGAGGCCGGCAGAGCAGAGCAGGCGGTGGATCTCGACCACCGCGCCGGTCATCGGCAATGGCGTCTTCGTCTTCAGCGCAAAGGCCTGAAGCGAATCCAAGTCCTTCAACATATTGTCTATCCTGCCTGTTGGCGAGAAATCCCGGGCGGCGAATTTCGCCATGAATTCCTGCAATATGCGACTATCCGCCCTGCCGCCGGCAAGGGCTGCCGGAATGGCAGCCGGATCGACGCCGCCGGCTTCAGCGAGCTTGACCGCCTCGGCGACGGCCTGGAACAGAACGGCGCAAAACAGCTGATTGATCAGCTTCGTGGTCTGCCCGGCGCCCGATGCGCCCATCAGCGTGTAATTGGCGGCAAGATGCCGCATCACCACGCGCGCCCGCTCGAAATCCTCGGGGCTGCCGCCGGCCATGATCGTCAGGCGTCCGCTCAGCGCACCCGGCACGCCGCCGGACAATGGGCAATCCACCCATGCCATGCCGGTTTCCCGGCGCAACCGTGTCGCCATGTCGGCCGTTTCGGCCGGGTCGATCGAGGACATGTCGATCAGCACCTTGTCGGCATTGGCAGCCGCCGAAACACCTTTTTCGCCGAAGACGACGGCCCGGACGATATTTGCGTGATTGAGGCTGAGCACACAAAACGCCGACCGTGAGACCGCATCCTCCACGGAGCCTGCCGCATAGGCACCCTTGGCCTGCAAAGCCGCGACTTTTTCGGCGTCCAGGTCGAAGACCGAGACCTTGTGCCCGGTTTCGATCAATCGGCTGACGATTGCCGTTCCCATGATGCCGGCGCCGATGACGGCGACATCTGCCCTGTGATCATCCTGCATGCTAATCTCCTCCCTTGACGGCCATGCCGCTCAATCCCTTGCAAGCCAGCGCTACAATATCATCCAAGGCATTATCGATCGCCACCGTCACCACACCAGGCTCACCGGCCGGCGGCTCCAGCGTCTGCAACTGGCTGTCGAGGAGGGACGCCGGCATGAAGTGGCCTTGACGCGCCTGCATCCGCGACAGCAGCAGATCGCGGGACCCCTCCAGGAAAACAAAGGCCAGGCGCCCGCCCGCCGCCTGCCGCAACCTGTCCCGATAGCTTCTCTTCAACGCCGAACAGGAAATCACCAATCCTTGCGATGCGTCCAGCGCGGTGCTGATTTCCGCGCCGATCCGGTCGAGCCAGGGCAGGCGGTCGTCGTCGGTCAGCGGTATGCCCTGCGCCATCTTCTCGACGTTTTGAGGCGGGTGGAGCTGGTCGCCCTCTAGAAACGCCATGCCGTTTTGGGCAGCAATGCGTTCTCCGACCGAGGATTTGCCGCAGCCGCTGACGCCCATGACGACAACGGCCAGAGGCGGTGCCATTTTCTCGCGCTTCATCGTCCCGTCTCTGTCAGAGGCAGGTCGTGATGCCGCCGTCGACATAAAGCGTGTGCCCGTTGATGAAGGACGAGCCGCGGCCCGAGAGGAAGACGGCAGCGCCGACCAGTTCCTCGACATTGCCCCATCGTCCGGCCGGCGTCCGCTTCTCGAGCCATGAAGAGAATTCCGGATTGTCGACGAGCGCCTGGTTGAGCGGCGTCTTGAAATAGCCCGGCGCAATCGCGTTGATCTGCAGGCCGTACTTGGCCCAGTCGGCGCACATGCCGCGGGTCAGATTGCGCACCGCGCCCTTGGTCGCCGTGTAGGGAGCAATGCCGGGGCGCGCCAGTTCGCTTTGCACGGAGGCAATGTTGATGATCTTGCCCTGGCCGCGGGCGATCATGGGTTTGGCCGCCGCCTGGCCGACGTAAAACACGCTCGAAATATTGGTGGTCAGCAGCAGCTCCCATTTGTCCGCCGGGAAGTCTTCCAGCGGCGTGCGAAACTGCATGCCGGCATTGTTGATCAGGATGTCGAGCGGCCCGATATCGGCTTCGATCGCATCTATGCCTTCTTTGGCGGCGTCCTTGCTGGTGACGTCGAAGATCGCAGCATGGGCCGACAGGCCTTGATCCTTGAGGCTCGCGACCGCGCGTTTGACGCTTTCGGGCGTGCGGCCGTTGATGATGACCTCGGCGCCATGCTGCGCCAGCCCTTCGGCCAGGGCATAACCGATCCCCTGGCTCGAGCCGGTGATCAGGGCAAGGCGTCCGGTAAGATCAAACAAGTTCTTCATCTCATAACTCCTCCGGTCTCGCCGCGGGCGACGGCTGACGCTGCCGCTGGCGGTGAAACTCACTTGACATCCCTTTTTCGAATTATATGTTATCGATAACATAATCAACTGTCAAAATGCGGGATGGAAACGGAATGCCTGAGATGGAAATCTTGATGGCCGGAGCTTATCCGGAATGGGACATGGTGGATCTGGAGGCGAACTACCGCATCCATCGCCTGTGGGAAGCAACCGACCGGCAGGAACTGATTGCAAGAGTCGGCAAGGATATCCGCGCCATAGCGACGCGCGGCGAACTCGGCGCGTCCGCAGAGCTGATGGCGCAATTGCCGAAGCTGGAGATCGTCTCCTGTTATGGCGTCGGCACCGACGCTATCGACCTGTCCTATGCCCGCGCCAACGGCATTCGCGTCACCAACACGCCTGACGTGCTGACCGAAGATGTCGCCGATATCGCCATCGGACTGCTGATTGCCACGGCAAGGCAGATCCCGCAGGCCGACGTTCTCGTCCGCTCCGGCCAGTGGGGCAGCGTCGCCATGCCGCTGGTGACGAGGGTCTCCGGCAAGAAAGTCGGGGTCGCCGGCATGGGGCGGATCGGCAAGGCGATCGCCAAGCGGGCCGCCGCTTTCGGCTGTGAGATCTCCTACTTCGCCCGCAACGAGCACAAGGATGTTGCCCATGCCTACCAGCCGGACTTGGTCGCACTTGCCGATTGGGCCGATTTTCTGATCGTCATCGTCCCCGGCGGGCAGGCGACCATGAAGATCATCAACGCCGATGTGCTCAAAGCGCTCGGTCCCAACGGCATGTTGATCAATGTTTCGCGCGGAACGACCGTCGACGAAGAGGCGCTGATCGCAGCCCTTCGGGATGGCACGATCAAGGCCGCCGGCCTTGATGTCTTCCTGAACGAACCGAAGATCGACGCGCGTTTCCTGACGCTCCCAAACGTGGTGTTGCAGCCCCATCATGGCTCCGGTACCGTCGAGACGCGTAAGGCCATGGGCCAGTTGGTCAGAGACAATCTCGCCGCGCATTTTGCCGGCAACCCGCTTCCAACTCCCGTCGTGTGAGGGTCCCGATATGAAAGCCATCGTCATCCATGCCGCCAAGGATCTGAGGATCGAGGAGCGCGAGCCGGAGGTTGCGGGCGCCGGGCAGGTGGAGATCGCCATCGAAGCCGGCGGTATCTGCGGTTCCGATTTGCATTATTACAATCATGGCGGTTTCGGCACCGTGCGCCTGCGCGAACCGATGATCCTCGGCCATGAGATCGCCGGCACGGTCAAGGCGCTGGGCTCCGGCGTCGCCGACCTTGCCGTCGGAGACCGCGTTGCGGTTTCGCCGAGCCGGCCGTGCAACCATTGCCAATATTGCCTGAAGGGACAGCAGAATCACTGCCTCAACATGCGGTTTTACGGCAGTGCCATGCCGATGCCGCATATTCAGGGCGGCTTTCGCCAGCGGCTGGTGGCGGAACGTTGGCAATGCCACAAGGTCGCCGATGGCATTTCCATCCACGAGGCCGCCTTTGCCGAACCCTTTGCCGTGACGCTGCATGCGGCAAACCGCGCCGGATCGCTGCTGGGCAAACGGGTGCTCGTCACCGGATGCGGCCCCATCGGCATGCTGGCGATCGTTGCAGCCCGCGTTCTCGGCGCCCGCGAGATCGTCGCGACCGACGTGACCGACAGCGTTCTGGCGATTGCCCGCACCAGCGGCGCCGACAGAACGATCAACGTTGCCACGCATGCCGCCGACCTCGCCGCTTATAGCGCCGACAAGGGATATTTCGACGTCATGTTCGAGGCGTCAGGCAATGAACGGGCGGTGCGCGCGGGCCTGGAGACGCTCAGGCCCGGCGCCGTTCTCGTTCAGCTCGGCCTTGGCGGCGATGTCTCGATTCCGCAGAACATGATCGTTGCGAAAGAGATCGAGATGCGCGGGACATTCCGTTTTCACGAGGAATTTGCGCTCGCCGTCGAACTGATCAACGCGCGTCGCGTCGATCTGAAGCCACTACTAACAGGTGTCTTCGGAATCGACGAGGCCGTCGCCGCTTTCGAATTGGCCGGCGATCGCAGCAAGTCGATGAAAGTCCAGATCGCCTTCTGAACCTGCTGGATCATTCCTTAAATCGGAATCGATTCAGAAATAGATGTTCAAAAATTCAAACTGTTGCAACGCCGCGCATCTGAAAGACGCGCGGCGTTGTGGTGCTCAAGCTGTCGGCGTGCCGTTCCTGTCCGTGCTTTCGCGCAGGACAACCCTATAGCCGGTCAATGTGATCTCATCGCCGGTCGCCTCGCCACTTTGCAGGGCGTGCAGCAGGCGACCGGCCGCCTGGCGACCGATGCCATAACAGTCCACATTGATGGTGGTGATGCGCGGATGACAGATGGAGGAGATCTCATAATCGCCGAAACCGGCAACGGCGATGTCCCGAGGAACCTTCATTCCCCTGCGCGTGCATTCCATGATGGCGCCGAAGGCGGAGAGGTCGGAAACGCAGAGAACCACTTCCGTGTCCGGCCAGCGCTCCAGCAGGCTGACGATTGCCTGGCCACCCTGTTCCATGGTGATGGGCGGAACGCCGAAGGAAATCATCCGTCCCGGTCCGAGGCCGAGTTCTTCAACCGTCTTCTGGAAACCGCTGCGCCGCTGGCTGCCGCGCGTATCGCGCGCCGTCGTTCCGCCGATATAACCGAACTTCCGATATCCCTGGCCGGCAAGCGTCCGCACCAGCAAGGACATCGCCTCGCTGTTGGAGAAGCCGACGACCTGATTGATCGGATCTTCCGGAAGTTCCCACGTCTCGACAACGGGAATGCCGGCTTTTGCGAGCATCCGCCGTGCGCGCGCCGTGTGCGAACCACCGGTCAGGATGATGCCTTCCGGGCGGCGGCGCAGCATCGCTTCGATCAGCTCTTCTTCTTTCTCCGCCGAATAGTCGGTATAGCCGAGAAGAAGCTGAAGGCCGGTATTTTCCAGCGCATCGGTAATGCCGCGTGCGGTGTCGGAAAAATTCGAATTGTTGATCGACGGCACCAGGGCGGCGATGAAGCCGCTGCGCCGCGACGAAAGGCTGCCGGCCGACAGATCGAGCACGTAGCCGAGCGCATCGACGGCTTCCATGATGCGCTTGCGGGTCTCCTCGGAAACGCTCGCATCCTGGCGAAAGGCACGCGAAACGGTCATGGCGGAGACGCCGACATATTTGGCGACCTCCGCCATCGTCAGCTTTTGAGCCTCTCCCGGCTTGAGACGCTTGTCTTTCGGCACATCCTCGTTTGTCACTGGTCTCCGCTTTCACAAAGCTTCCGAGTTGGGCAATTCAACACAGGATAAAGTTATCGCTATCATCGCACAATCGATTTTATTGCAGTGATGCACGGTTCCGCAGTCGAAAAACCAGGATTCTCGGCGCATCGATACCTGTACGACAGCTTCAAAACACGACAATATGGTATCGATAACAATTGATGAAACGGAGGAGCATCATGTTCGGGCAAATTGACGGTACGGGGTTCGAGGTTCTCGACCCGCGTTTCGAAAGCTGCTTCGTGGGCCACGCCCGCGTCGAGCGGCTTTGGACGGGCGGGCGCTGGCTGGAGGGACCGGCCTGGTTTGCCGCCGGGCGGTATCTGGTTTTCTCGGATATCCCCAACAACCGGATGATGCGCTACGACGATACCAGCGGGCATACGTCGGTCTTCCGCGCGCCCAGCAACAACTCGAACGGCAACACGGTCGACAATCAGGGCCGGCTCATCACCTGCGAGCACCTGACGCGCCGTGTCACCCGCACCGAATTCGACGGCAGGATTAGCGTTCTGGCCGATCGAATTGCAGGCAAACGGCTGAATTCCCCGAACGACGTCGCCGTCAAATCCGATGGGACCGTCTGGTTCACCGACCCGAGCTACGGTATTCTTCACGACTACGAGGGCGACTACGGCGAGGAGGAAATCGGCGGATGCCACGTCTACCGGCATGACCCGGCAACAGGCACGACCGATCAGGTCACTTCCGATTTCGTCAAGCCGAACGGACTGGCTTTTTCCCCGGATGAGAGCGTGCTCTACGTCGCCGATACCGGGGCAACGCACCGGCCCGGCGGCCCGCGTCACATCCGGACGCTCGCAGTCTCGAATGAGGGACGACTGAGCGATCTCGGCGTTTTCGCGGAATGTACCTCAGGCCTGTTCGATGGTTTTCGCGTGGACCGGAAAGGCCGGATATGGACGAGCGCCGGCGATGGCGTCCACGCCTATGACGCGGATGGAACGTTGATCGGCAAGATCCATATTCCCGAGGGCGTCTCCAACGTCACCTTCGGCGGAGAGAAATTGAACCGTCTCTTCATCACCGCAAGCACGTCCCTTTATGCTGTCTATCTCGCTGCCAACGGGTCGAGACCGGGGTAATCACTAAGCCGAGGCCGCCCTTTTGGGACGGCCTCTCGTTTGGGACGGCATTTACGTCTTACCTCACCGCTGGCTGAGGCCGTCCGCCAGCCGGACCAGGCCGAGGAAATCCGACCTGTAGCCGAAGCTATCCGTTCCCCGCGATGCCGCGGCGAGATCGGCAATCGCCTGATAGGAATAGGAATCGAGGGCGGCGATGCGGCTCAGTTTCTGGCCGAAGGCGGCGACGGCCACGGAGAAACGGACATCCTGCGGCGCGGCATCGACGGCGGCGACCGCGTTGCTGTCATTGACAGGCGTGGTGATGAGAGCACTCTTGTCCTCGCCCGGCCTTTTGTAGCGCATCTTGACGAAGGCAAGCTCGTCTTGACGCGCGGCATCGGCGGTCTCGGCCGGCGCCTTGTCGCCATAACGCAGGTCGTCATTCATGACCGCGGGGCTTCCCTTGGGCGTAATTTCGTAAATCGCCGTGACGCTGTGGCCGGAGCCGATATCGCCGGCATCGACACGATCGTTGTTGAAATCTTCGCGGTTCAGTGCCCGCGTCTCGTAGCCGATCAAGCGGTATTCGGCGATCCTTTCCGGGTTGAATTCGACCTGGAACTTGACGTCGCTGGCGATCGGAAACAGCGTCGATCCGGCCTCTTCGACCAGCGCCTTCTGTGCCTCCGCCAAGGTGTCGATATAGGCCGCACTGCCATTGCCGTTCTGGGCCAGCGTTTGCATCAGGGAATCGTTGAGATTGCCCCGCCCGAAGCCGAGAACGGTCAGGAAGATGCCGTCCTTGCGCTTCTCTTGGATGATGCGCTTCAAGTCCTCGTCGCTCGACGGGCCGACATTGAAATCGCCGTCCGTCGCCAGCATCACCCGGTTGACGCCGTCCTTGACGAAGGCCCGTTTGGCAAGGTCATAGGCGGCCTCGATACCTTCGGCGCCGCCGGTCGAGCCGCCGGGCTCCAGTCCGTCGATCGCCGACAGGATCTTCGATTTCTCCGCCACCCGCGTCGGCGCCAGCACGGTGCCGGCATTGCCGGCATAGGTGACGATCGAGACCGTGTCGTCGGCCTTCAGCCGGTTGACCAGAAGACGGAAAGCGCTCTTGAGAAGCGGCAGCTTGTCCGGCTCGTCCATCGAGCCCGAGACGTCGATCAGGAAGACCAGATTGGCATGCGGCGTGGTTGCCGGTGCGATGTCATAGCCCTTGATCGCCACATGCATCAATTCCGTGTCGTGGTTCCACGGGGTCGGCATGACAGTCACCGTCGCCTTGAACGGCTGGTCGGCATTGTCGGGACCCGGCCAGTCATAGGGGAAATAATTGATCATCTCCTCGACGCGAACCGATTGCGGATCGGGCATCGCCCCACCCGTCAACGACCGGCGGACGAAGGAATAGGAGGCGCTGTCGACATCGGCGGAGAAGGTCGAAACCGGATCCGTCGCGACGCTCTTGATCGGATTTGCCGCGGCATTGGCAAACCGCTCGGGGCCGGGATCGCGCTGGATCTGGATAGGTCCGTCCGCCGGCGGCGCAGGCGAGGGGGCGACGGCCATCGGTTCGGCCAGCTGCTGTTGGGGGGCGATGCCGGGTGCGGCCGGCGCGGAGCGTTTGGCTGCCCCGAGGGCCGCGGCAGAACTCTCCGACTTGTTCGTAAGGGCAGCGATGTCGTCGGCATCGAATTCGGACGTCCGTCCCGCATCGGGCTTTGCGAGGATTTGAGACTCCTTGTCCTGCGGGCCTTGCGCGTCAGCGACAGATTGCTCAGTCAGGGGGCCGTTCTCGGCCGGTGCTTGCGGCGGAATCTCCGGCGTGACCGTGACGGGTTGGCCCGCAGTTGCGACCGGTTGTTTCGACGCCTCACCTCGCGACAGGTTGCCGGCGATCTCGGTCTGGTCGACGATCGGCGATCCGTTGCGGGTCAGCTCGATCGTGAGATAACCGGCAGCCGGAATGACGAGCAGCGTCGCAAGGGCTGAACCGGCGAGGAATTTCTTGTTCATGGCAGGGCTCCATATCCAGTTGATGATGGAGCTTTGACGCCAGCCTTTCGCATTTCCTTGGGGCGCCTGCGCATTATTTTCGGCGGTGTCGAAGGCCTGCATCGCTGCGGCAAGCGCACGCGCGCGCGCCTCCGGATCGGGTGCCGGCGGCGTAAGGCGGGAGAGCTTTTCCAGTTCCTTGTCCACGGTCATACCTCTTCCTTGCCGAGCACTGTTTTCAGCCTCTTACGCGCCTCGTGGACCTGCCAGGACACGGTCGCCTCCGAGCAGCCCATGACATCGGCGGCAGCAGAATGGCTGAGGCCTTCGCCATAGACGAGCAGCACCGCGTCGCATTGCCTTTCCGGCAAGGCGCGCACGGCGGCCCATAATTCGCCCGATAGCTCGTCGTCATTTCCATCAGGCGCATCCGGCTGCGGTTCGGCGGCATAAGCGCGGAATGTCTGCTCCTCTCGGGCAAGCTTGCGTCGGTGGTCGCGGGCGGCGTTCAGCGTCAGCGTATAGAGCCAGGTCCTGAAGCGACTGGCGCCGCGAAAGCTGCGGATGGCCGCGCCGAGCTTGACGCAGACCTCCTGTGCGATGTCGTCGGCATCCGTGGAACTGCCCGACCAGCGCCACGCCGTCGCGTGGACGAAATGATAATGACGCGAGACCAGTTGCCCGAAGGCCTCCCGGTCGCCGCCCTGCGCTCGTTCTATGAGCTCCGCATCCAATTCCGCACCTACCCCAAACCGACCAGCAAGATGCTATTTCGAGATTGAGACGTTTCTCGGATGGCTTTCCTTGGGTCGGCGCTGAAAAAATTATCGCAAATTTTGAAAGTCGCGACATTCATGGGTCGCGGCCAGACAGATCGGCTCCGTCACAAAGGCGCATGATGAGGATAAAGTCGGCCAGGGACATGATCTGTCATGCCCCAAATCGCGAAAGGACCTCCATGTCCGCTCAACCGCCTGCCCCCACCGAAAAGGGTATCCTGCAGTTTCTGGCGATTTGCGATTCCTTCTATCCGCCGGACGCCGTTCAAGCATCGATCGAGCAGCAGCGCCATTGGTATGATGCTCTTTGCGCGCGTTTCGACCGGCCGCTACCCCCTGAGATGATCTTTGCCGACGGCATGCTGCAGCGCATACCGATCCGGCGCTACCGTCCGCGCAAAATCAGCACGCGCACCATTCTACTTTATCTTCATGGCGGCGGCTTCGTCGTCGGTTCGCTCGAAAGCCATCATGCCATCTGCGCCGAGATCGCCGATTTCGCCGGAGCGGAACTCGTTTCCGTCGATTACCGGCTGGCGCCTGAGTATCGCTGGCCGGCACAGACGGATGACGGCTTTGCAGTGTTGAAGCATCTGCTGTCCGCCAACAGCAAGGTCGTGCTGATCGGGGACAGCGCCGGCGCCAATCTTGCCGCCGGTCTTGCATTGCGGGCGCGCGACGAGGGCCTGTCCGGTGTCGTCGGCCAGGTCCTGATCTACCCGGCGCTCGGTGGCGATCTTGCCGCAGGCTCCTATATCGAAATGGCCGCAGCCCCCGGCCTGACGACGGCGGATGTCGCCTATTACCGCGAGATCCTGCAGGCGCCGGCAGGCAATGAGATCGCCGAGCCGCTGCAGGCAGCTTCGCTTGCAGGGCTGCCGCCGGCCTTCATCACGGTCGCGCATTTCGATCCGCTTCGGGACGACGGCCGGCACTATGCCGCCCGGCTCACCGAAGAGGGCGTCGACGTCTGGTTCCGGGAGGAGCCGCAGATGGTGCATGCATGGCTGCGCGCCCGCCACATGAGCGATGGCGCCCGCGACGGCTTCCGTGCCGTCTGCGAGGCCACAAGGCGTTTTGCGCAGACCTGACGATCACATCAGGTCACGCGCGATCCGCTTTTCCGCAAAGACCTTTTCGAAGACCTGTACGTCGTCCTCGAACGCGGTGACGACGGCGCTGATGATCCACTCGGTCCGGGTGCAGGCAATATGCGCGGTCGCGACCGTGCGGACGAACCAGCCGGGGCGGCGCATGTCGCAGGTCCAGGTCGACATCCCGGTCATCGACTGGGGATTATCGGGTGAAATCGACCAGACTTCCTCCCGCAGTTGCCGGGTCGAGAGACCTGTCCCCGGGTGTTCGGTGAGCCCGGTATCCTCGTGGATGTGATACTCCGTCCGGTTGGCCGAGAGATCGCGGACGACCTGCCGCTTCGTCGCGGCCGCCGCGTGCTCGATGTATTTCGGCAGCGGATCGGGATTGGCCGGTTCCTTGATGTCGATCCTCTGATGCTCGCCGAGCATCGGCAACCCCAGACCGAGTGCCGCGATGTCGACCTCGATGCCCTCGTCACCAGGCGGCGGCAGGATCATCGGCCAATAGGCGGTGGAAAGCGAAAGGCGGATGCGATGTCCCTTGCGGAAGCGATAACCGCAGGCATCGAGCACGAGCCGGATCGACACCCTTTCGCCTGGCACCAGCGGCTTGGGATCTGCATTGCCGTCGCGGTGGGTGAGGTTGACGACGCCGAAGGCGACACGCGTCGCCGTGCCATCCGGATGGACATCGACGAGCCGGGCGCAGAGATTTCCGCCCGTCGCCCGGGAGCGCAGTGCAAGCGTCAGCACGGGCCGGCCGAGATAGTCGCAATCGCCGGCAAGCGGCATCGTATCGAAGACCAGCGAGCCGGCATCGTCCGAACGCTGATCGATCGCCATTTCGGCGTCGGGTTTCAGCGTAAAATATTCGCCGGATGCCGTCCCGGTGTCGAGCGGAGAGCGGAGATAGACGGGATGCTCGGGCGCGTGCGGGATCGGCATGCCTTCCGTCAGCTTGCCGAATTGCTCGACATAAAAACACTGCATCCGCGGCGGCGACCAGACGTCCTTGGCAACCCAGAAACCCGGATCGCTATCACGTCGCGGGGCAGGGCGGATGGCATCGAGAATATAGGCGCGGGCCTGCGGCAGCCCGTCGATCCCGTTATCGTCGCCGCGCAGCCATTTGTTCCACCAGCCAATCGCCTCGCCGTGGAAATCCGTGCGCGGCTTCGGCCAGGCGAAATGCGGATATTTGTGCACCCACGGCCCGATCAGCGCCTTCGCTTTGCGGCCCAAACCTTCAATCGCCATCAGAGGCGTATTGCGGTAGCCGTCCGCCCAGCCGGCGATGACAAGTGCCGGAATCTCCACGCTCGAAAAATCCTCTGAGATCGAGCCGTGACGCCAGAAATCGTCGCGCCGCTGGTGGGCCAGCCACGCCTCCATGAAGAAGGGTTCGCCTGCCAGGCGTTCCAGCCACATCTGCTTCCAGCGCTCGCCGACCAGTGCCGGATCGGGCGGGCGCGACTGGTAGCCGAGCATCGTCGCCGCCCATGAGAGCTGGGCGGAGAGATGGCAACCGTTCTTGTAATGGATGTCGTCATTGTAGCGGTCGACGGTCGAGGCGATCGATATGACGGCCTTCAGCGCCGGCGGACGCAATGCCGCGACCTGCAGGCTGTTGAAGCCGCCCCAGGAGATGCCCATCATGCCGACCGCGCCGTTCGACCATGGCTGCGCGGCAATCCAGGCAATCAGCTCGCAGGCATTGGCAAGCTCGCATTCTGTATATTCGCCATCGATGACACCATCGGATTCGCCGGAGCCGCGGATATCGACGCGCACGCCAGCAATACCGGCCGCAGCAAAGACCGGGTAGGTCGACTCGTCCCTGAGGCAGGTTCCGTCCCGCTTGCGGTAGGGCAGGAATTCGAAGACGGCGGGAACGGGATCTTCGTCCGCGCCGTCCGGCATCCAGATGCGCGCGGCAAGCCGCGTCCCATCCTTCAGCATGATCCATTCATTCTCGATGGTGGTAAAGCCGCGCGAGGTCATGCTCATTCCTTGATGCACATTGCATGCGACGAGGGTTCCGCCCCTCGTCAAGTCACCTAGTCAACTCAGTTACCGGCGCTCTCCATGCGACGCGTGGCGAGCACCCGTTCCAGCCAGCCGATTTCCATTTCCGGTACGGATTTCAACAGCAGATCGGTGTAATCGTCAAAGGGCGGCGACAGCGCCGTCGATTTCGGGCCGAACCGCACCAGCTTGCCGCGATGCATCACCGCCACGCTGTCGGCGATCGCCCGGACGATCGCGATATCGTGGGTGATGAAGACATAGGACAACTGCTCTTCTTCCTGCAGGCGCAGGAGCAGCTTGAGGATACCGTCCGCCACCAGCGGATCGAGCGCCGAGGTCGGCTCGTCGCAGAGGATGAGTTCGGGCTTGGCGGCCAGCGCTCTGGCGATCGCCACGCGTTGCTTCTGGCCGCCGGAGAGTTCGGCGGGGTAGCGATCGACGAAGCCCTTGCCCATTTCGATCTGGTCGAGCAGTTCCTTGACCCGGGCGGTCTTCTCGGCACCTCTGAGGCCATAATAGAAGGTCAGCGGCCGGCCGATGATGTCGCGGACCGTCTGCCGCGGGTTCATCGCCGTATCGGCCATCTGGTAGATCAGCTGGATGCGCCTCAGGTCGTCGTTCGGCCGGCTCTTGAGGCCTGGCATCAGCGGTTTGCCGTCAAAGACGATGCGTCCGCTGCTCGGCGGCAACAGGCCGGTGATGACGCGCGCCAGGGTCGACTTGCCCGAGCCGGACTCGCCGACGACCGCGAGTGTCTGGCCCTTCGGCACGTGCAGCGAGACATCGTGCAGCACCTTGAAGCCGTTGGAATATTCGGCGCTGACATTTTCCACCTTAAGGAGTGCCGTGGACTGATCGGCGGCTTCCTCGCGATAGGCCTGTCTGACATTGACGAGGGCGCGCGTATAATCCTCCCGCGGTGCCTCGATGATCTGCTCGACGCTGCCATATTCCACTTGCTTGCCATAGCGCAGAACCATGATGTCGTCCGAGATCTGGGCGACGACGGCGAGATCGTGGGTGATGTAGAGGGCGGCGGTATGCGTTTCCTCGATCGCATGCTTGATCGCCGCCAGCACGTCGATCTGCGTGGTGACGTCGAGCGCCGTGGTCGGCTCGTCGAAGACGATCAGTTCGGGATTGGAGCAGAGCGCCATCGCCGTCATCGCCCGCTGCAACTGGCCGCCGGAGACCTGATGGGGAAAGCGCTCGCCGAAGGTTTGGGGATTGGGCAGGCCGAGAACCCCGAACAGATAAAGCGCACGCTTGCGCGCCTCGTCCTTCGTCATCAAACCATGCTTGACAGAGGCTTCAATCACCTGATCGCCGAGTCGATGGGCGGGATTGAAGGCAGCGGCCGCAGACTGCGCCACATAGCAGACCCGCGCGCCGCGGATTTGACGGATGCCGTTCTTGCCGAGCGCCAGGATATTGGCACCGTCGAGCAAGACCTCGCCGCCGGTGATTTCGGCTCCACCCCGGCCATAGGCGAGTGCGGAAAGGCCGATCGTCGACTTGCCGGCGCCCGATTCCCCGATGAGGCCGAGAACCTTGCCCTTTTGCAGATCGAAGGAAACGCCGTCGACGATCGTCACCCGCCTGGGCGGTTCGCCCGGCGGGTAGCTGGTTGCTTCGATCTTCAGATTGCGAACGGAAAGAAGCTCAGGCATCGCCGCGCCCTCCCTTGAGGCTGGATGTGCGTTTCAGGAGCCAGTCGACGACGAGGTTGACACAGACGGCAAGCACGGCGATCGCCGTGCCCGGCACCAATGCTGCCGATATGCCGAAGATGATGCCGTCCTTGTTGTCCTTGACCATGCCGCCCCAATCGGCCGCCGGCGGCTGAATGCCGAGGCCGAGGAAGGAAAGCGTCGAGAGGAACAGGATCGAGAAGGCGAAGCGCAGCCCGAACTCGGCCAGCAGCGGCGACAGCGTGTTTGGCAGGATTTCGCGGAAGATGATCCAGAGCTTGCCTTCGCCGCGCAGCTTGGCCGCCTCGACGAATTCCATCACCGCGACATCGAGCGCCACAGCGCGGCCGAGACGGTAGACGCGGGTGGAATCGAGGATCGCCATGACAAGGATCAGCACGACGATATTTTGCGGCAGGACCGCCAGAACGACCAGCGCGAAGATCAGCGTCGGGATCGACATCATCAGATCGTTGAAGCGGGAAAACACCGTGTCGATGATGCCGCGCGAGACGGCAGCGGTGAAGCTCAGGATAATGCCGAGCGAGAAGGAGATGACGGTGGCGGCGGACGAGACCAGCAGCGTCGTGCGCGCGCCGTAGATCAGGCGCGAGAGGATATCGCGGCCGAGATTGTCGAGGCCGAAGATATATTGATTATCCGGCAGCTGCCAGACGTCGCCGACGACCTGCGTCTCGCCATAGGGGGCGAGCCAGGGTGCAAAGATAGCGAAGATGAAGGCGATGGCGATACCGGCCATGCCGATCCAGGCGGTGATGGGGATGTCTCTCAATCTCATCGCGGATGCCTCAGCCGGGGATTGGCGATAATCGCAAGGATATCGGCCGTCATGTTGAGGAAGATGTAGACGGCCGCGAAGATCAGGCCGCAGGCCTGCACGACGGGCATATCGCGCACGGTGACCGCATCGACCATATATTGCCCCATGCCGGGATAGACGAAGACCACTTCGACAACGACGACGCCGACCACGAGATAGGCAAGGTTCAGCGCGATGACATTGATGATCGGGGCGAGCGCATTGGGAGCGGCGTGCTTGACGATCGCGCGGAAGGCGCTGAGGCCCTTCAGCTCTGCCGTCTCCATATAGGCCGACGACATGACGGAGAGGATCGCCGCCCGCGTCATGCGCATCATGTGCGCAAGCACGACGAGCACGAGCGTCGCCGTCGGCAGCGCGATCGCCTTCAACCGCTCGCCGAAACCCATGCTGTCATAGACCGTCGCCGGGAAGGTCGCCATGCCAAGGTTCACCGCGAAGAAGAGGATCAGCAGGTAGCCGATGAAGAATTCCGGCAGCGAGATCGCCGCAAGCGAGATCACGTTGATGATCTTATCCGGTAGCCGATTGCGGAAATGCACCGACAGCATGCCAAGGCCGACGGCGAGCGGCACCGAGATCACCGCTGCGAAACCCGCCAGGAAAAGCGAATTGCCTAGGCGTTTGCCGATCTGCTCGCTCACCGAATTCTTGCTGGCCCAGGAGGTGCCGAAGTCTCCCTGGACGGCATTGCCGAGCCACTCGACGTAGCGCGTCGTGACCGGACGGTTCAGCCCGAGATCCTGACGAATATTGGCAACCGCCTGCGGCGTCGCCGACTGGCCGAGATAGGTGGTGGCAAAATCGCCGGGCAGGGCTTCCAGGCCGCCGAAGATCAGGATGGAAACGGCAAAAAGCAGGACGAGACTGAGCACGAAGCGCTCGAGGATGAGGGCCAGCAGCGGAAAACGCTGCCGCAACCCGAGGCCGGGCAAGATGCTGGGGGCAGGATTGGTCATGGCGAGGACCTCGCGCTAAAACGGCGGGAGGACCGCGGGTTTCATCCCACGGTCCCGGCTTCGTTGGAGATCGGAGGGGGCAAACGCCCCTTTATCCTCAGGCGTCCAGCCAGACGCGGGTTGCGACGTAGCCGTTCGACATGTCGTTGCCGATGTCGTGGACATAACCCTTCACCTGCTTGGTGGAGGCGTTCACGAAATCGTTGAACATCGGCAGGATCACCCCGCCCTCGTCGCGCACCATCATCGCCATGGTGCGGTACATGTCCTTGCGCTTGGCTTCGTCCAATTCGGAGCGGGCCTGCAGCAGCAGCTTGTCGAAGTCAGGACGCTTGAACTTGGTGTCGTTCCAATCCGCCGTCGAGAGATAGGCGGTGGAATACATCTGGTCCTGCGTCGGACGGCCACCCCAATAGGAGGTCGAGAAGGGCTGAACGTTCCAGACGTTGGTCCAGTAGCCGTCGCCCGGCTCGCGCTTGACCTCGATCTCGATGCCGGCCTTCTTGCAGCTTTCCTGATAGAGGACGGCCGCGTCGACGGCGCCGGGGAAGGCGACTTCGGAGGTGCGCAGGAGGACCGAGCCGCTATGGCCGGACTTCTTGTAGTGGAAGGCGGCCTTGTCGGGATCGTAAACGCGCTGCTCGATGCCCTCGGGGAACAGCGCATAGGTGCTGTTGATCGGGAAGTCGTTGCCGACCTTGCCGTAGCCGCCGAGGATCTTCTGCACCATGGTCTCGCGGTCCATGGCGTATTTGAGAGCCAGGCGCAGGTCGTTATTATCGAATGGCGCCTTGTCGCAATGCATGATGAAGACGTAGTGCCCACGGCCGGCGGTCGAGAGGATCTCGACATTCGGCGCACGCTTCAGCAGGTTGACGGTCTTCGGGTCGACGCGGTTGATGTAGTGCACCTGACCGGACGAAAGCGCCGCGATGCGGGCAGTGGCATCGTTCATGCCGATGATTTCGATCGAATCGACATAGCCCCGGTCGGTGCGCCAGTCGTCCTTGTTCCTTTCGAAGGTGGCGCGGACGCCGGGCTCGAAGCTCGTCATCTTGTAGGGGCCGGTGCCGATCGAGGCCAGCGGATCGTCGACGCCGCCGTTCGGCTGGATGACCAGGTGGTAGTCCGACAGCAGAAGCGGCATGTCGGCATTGCCTTCGCTGAGCGTCAGCACGAGATTGCCGCCGTCGGCCTTGATCTCCTTGATCGAGCCGAGAACACCGAGCGCACCGGATTCCGACTTTGCGTCGGTGTGGCGCTTCAGCGTCGCAACGACGTCGTCGATCGTCAGTTCCTTGCCATCGTGGAACTTGACGCCCTTGCGGATCTTGAAGGTCCAGGTGACAGCGTCCTTCGAGGGCTCCCAGGATTCGGCAAGCGAGGGCACGGCGGCACCCGTCAGCGGGTCGGACTCGACCAGCATGTCGCCCCAGCAGCGGCCGATACAGAACATGACCTGCGACAGGAACTTTGCCGGATCCTTCGAATCGGTGGCGGCACCTCCTTCGAGGCCGAGCTTCAAGTGGCCACCGCGTTTCGGTTCGGCGGCTTGTGCACTTTCGGTGAAGAGCTTGTCGGCGACGGCAAGTGTGATGCCCGCCGCCATGGCGCGTCCCATGAATTCGCGGCGGCTGAGCCCGCCGGCGGTGACACGGCTTGCGAGATATTTGGTGTAGTCGTTCATTCCCCAGTTCCTTCTTTATGGTGCGTTGACAGAACTTCCGGGCAGATCCGCAGGCGGTTTCCTCTCCACCTCCGTCGCCCGCATCATGCGGGAAAATAGTGCGGTTGCTGCCGCCTGGTCATTTTCCTTTCCAAATGGGGCTTCGCTTCTCGGCGAAGGCCCGCGCGCCTTCCAATTGGTCCTCGCTCGAATAGAGTTTGTCGACCGTCGCAAACTGCCGCTTGGTGACCTTGTTCATGGCAGTCTGGAATGTCGAACCCTCCGCTTCGCGCACGATTTCCTTGATGGCGGCATAGACGAGCGGCGGCCCGCTTTCGAGCAGCCGGGCAAGCTCCCATGCTCTCTCCATCAGTCTGTCGGCCGGCAGGACCTCGTTGACGAAACCCCAGCGATGCGCCTCGTGAACGTCGAGCCAGCGCCCCGTCAAAAGCATGTCCATGGCGATGTGGTAGGGGATGCGCTTCGGCAGCTTGATCGAAGCCGCATCGGCAACCGTGCCCGAGCGGATTTCCGGCAGAGCGAAGGTCGCATGCTCGGCGGCGATGATCAGGTCGGCAGAAAGCGCAATCTCCAGTCCGCCGCCGCAACAGATGCCGTTGACCGCACAAATGACCGGCTTGTTGAGGTCGCGCAGTTCCTGCAGCCCACCGAAGCCGCCGACACCGTAATCCCCGTCGACTGCATCGCCTGATGCCGCCGCCTTGAGATCCCATCCGGCACAGAAAAACTTCTCGCCGGCACCCGAGACGATGGCGACACGCAATGCCGGATCGTCGCGGAAATCCCGGAAGATCAAGCCCAGGGCACGGCTGGTCGAAAGGTCGATGGCGTTCGCCTTCGGCCGGTCGATGACGACTTCGAGGACTCCGCCGTCCTGTCGTGTGCGAATGGGATCGCTCAACCTATGCTACCTCCTCCGCCGTATCAGGGCATCGACTGCGACAACGCCGTCCCCTTCGGGAAGAACCATCAACGGATTAATGTCCAGTTCCTCCAGGCGTGCCGCGTTCATTACGACATAATCTGCCGCTGCTGAGACAGCATCGACGACGGCCTCGAGGTCGCCTTTTGGTCGCCCACGATAGCCATAGATCAATTTTGCAAGTTTAAGCCGTGAAATCGCCGCGTGAATGTCGGTTTTTGTCGCCGGAAGCGGCAAAAGGATAGAATCTTCAAGCAATTCAACGAAGATTCCGCCCGCTCCAAGCGTAAGTGACAATCCGAAGACGGGGTCGCGGATGGCGCCGACAATGAGCTCGGCAACCGGCGGATTGATCATCTTCTCGACGAGATAACCTGAATTCGGCGGCATGGCCGCCGCCGCATCCGACACTGCCTCACTATTCCTAAGGTTGAGTGCGACAGCGCCGGCCTCGGTCTTGTGGGCAATGCCGAGAGCTTTCAGCACGACGGGGAAACCGAGCCGCTCGGCCTGCTCGGCAGCTTCCCGGGACGAAAAAGCCTGCAGCCCCCGAGGAACAGGGAGGCCGCAGGCAGCAAGTTCCGTCTTTGCATCGGCTTCCGTCAGCGTCTCGATCTCGCCGCCCATGGTCGGCACGTCGAGCAGCGGCAAGGGAGGCGGCGCTTCCCAGGCTTGGCCGATGCCGGCGGCGACTTCCGCTGCAATGATGGTTTCGTCGATGCCGCAGAAGGCGACGATGCCATTCGCCATCAGCCGATCTGCGATCGGCTCGGGCATGTTTTCCGGAAGGGTCGCCAGCACGCCGGCCAGCGCACCGGTTGCGGCGGCGGCCGCAATGACCGCATCCGCCGTCATCGCCCATTCGGAGGCATCGCAGCGGTCGCCACGCGGGAAGTCGAGCACGACGAGATTGAGGGCATAGCCGCCTTCGAACATGGCGCCGAAGGCTTCGGTCTGGCGTGCGAGATCGCCCCAGACGAAGGTGTGGTAGTCGAGCGGATTGGAAAGCGTCACCATCTCGCCCAGCACCCGCCGCAGACGCGGTAGCTGTTGCGGCTGCAGCGCCGGGAATTCCACCTTGCGACCGACGGCGGCATCCGCCATCAGCGAGGCTTCGCCCCCCGAGCAGCTCATCGACGAGATCGAATGGCTTGCAAGCGGGCCGGCGACATGCAGCAGCTTCAGGGTTTCGAGCAGTGCCGGCAAGGTCTGGACACGGCCAAGGCCGAGACGGGCCAGTACGGCATCGGCGACGGCATCGCTGCCGGCAAGCGAGGCGGTGTGTGATACGGCCGCACGTTTTGCCTGTTCCGATCTGCCGACCTTCAGGACGACGACCGGCTTCCTCGACCGCCGGGCGATGGCGGCCAGACGTTCGAGGGCAGCGAGATCACCGAAACCTTCGACATGAAGGCCGACAGCCGTGACCCGAGGGTCGTCGATCAATGCGCAGGCGACATCGGCAAGCGATGTCTGCGCCTGGTTGCCGGCCGTGACCACATAGGCGATCGGCAGCCCACGGGTCTGCATGGTCAGGTTGATGGCGATATTGGAGGACTGCGTGAGAATCGCGACGCCACGTTCGATGCGCTGCATGCCATGCTGATCGGGCCAGAGCAGCGCGCCGTCCAGACCGTTGATCAGCCCGTAGCAATTCGGCCCGAGGATCGGCATATCGCCCGCTGCCTCCAGCAGGGCCCGCTGCAGCTCGGCGCCATCCTCAAGTTCACCCGTCGCCTCGCTGAAACCCGATGCATAACAGACCGCCCCGCCGGCACCGGCTTCAGAAAGGCTGCGGACGATCTCGACGGTCAGCGTCCGGTTGACGCCGACGAAGGCGGCATCCGGCGCTGACGGCAGATCCGAAACCGAGCGATAGCAGCGTCGTCCGAGCACCTCGTCGAGCTTCGGATGGACAGGCCAGATCTCGCCGGCAAAACCCATGCGATCGCACTGCTCGATCACCCTGCGCGCCTCGCGGCCACCGAAGACGGCGATCGTTTGCGGTCTGAGCAGGCGGTCGAGCGGGCGAGATGTCATCGGCTCACGCTCCCAAAGGTCTAAGCAGGTCGCGGCTGATAATATGCCGCTGGATTTCGGAGGTGCCATCCCAGATGCGCTCGACGCGCGCATCGCGCCAGAAGCGGGCGAGCGGCAGGTCGTCCATCAGGCCCATGCCGCCGAAGATCTGGATCGCCTCATCAGTGACCCGGGCGAGCATTTCCGAGGAGTAAAGCTTGGCCGAGGCGATTTGCCGGTCTGCAGGCAGCCCGGCATCAAGCCGCCAGGCGGCGGCAAGTGTCAGCCAATCGGCTGCGTCGATCTCGGTGATCATATCGGCGAGCTTGAACGACACACCCTGATTGGCGCCGATCGGCTTGCCGAACTGCTTGCGCTCGGCGGCATAGGGCAGCGTCATGTCGAAGACGCGCCGTGCCCGGCCGACGCAGGTGGCGGCAACCGTCAGCCGCGTGCCGTAGAGCCATTGATTGGCGATATCGAAGCCGCGATGCACCTCGCCGAGCACCTGGGCTTCGGGTATCCGGCAATCTTCGAAGCTGAGCGTCGAGTTGTGGTAGCCACGATGCGAAACGGAATCATAGCCCTTGCGGATTTCGAAGCCCGGCGTGCCGCGATCCACCAGGAAGGCGGTGATCTTCTTCTTGATGCCTTTCGGCGTTTCTTCCTCACCCGTCGCGGCAAAGACAATGACGAAATCGGCGACATCGGCATGCGAAATAAAGTGTTTCGTGCCATTGAGGACGAAGTCGCCGCCGTCGCGGCGGGCGGCGCATTTCATCCCGCGCATATCGGAACCGGCGTCCGGTTCGGTGATCGCAAGCGCGTCGATCTTCTCGCCGCGCACGGCGGGCAGGAGGTAGCGCTCTCGCTGCTCGCCCTCGCAGGCCATCAGGATGCCGGAGGGCCGGCCGAAGAAAACCGTCAGCCCGAGGGAACCGCGCCCGAGCTCCCGCTCGACCAGCGTGAAGGTGACGTGATCGAGGCCGGCGCCGCCGACCTCCTCCGGGAAATTGCAGGCGTAGAAGCCGAGATCGATGCATTTGCGCCGGATCTCGTCTCCGAGCTCCGGCGGGACGATGCCTGTGCGCTCGACCTCGTTTTCGTGCGGATAAATTTCGGTCTCGACGAAGGCGCGGACCGTCTCGACGATCATTTCCTGTTCTTCGCTCAATCCGAAATCCATGCCGATCCTCCTACCGTTTCTGGCCGACGTGACGGCCGACGCCTTCAGGCGCGGCCAAATTCGCCTGCGCTTCGGCGATCGCCTTGACCTTGTCGAGAATGACGGCCGGCGCCGGCGTGGCCTTGCCGGCCTTGCTGTCGACATGCAGCAACATGTGCTCGGCGGTGGCAATGGCCTCGCCCGTCGCCGTATCGTGCAACGTATGGAAGACATGCAGCCGCTTGTCGTCGACGGAGAGGACCCGGCAGGTCGAATGGATCGTCTGGCCGAGCTTTGCCTCGCCGAGATGGCGGATGTGGGTTTCCACCGTATAGTAGCTGTGCCCCGCCTCAACATAGGCGACATCGACGCCGATGAGGCGCAGCAGCGCATCCGAGGTATCGCCGAAAACCTGAAGGTAGCGGTGTTCGGTCATATGGCCGTTATAGTCGACCCAGGCAGGGCTGACTTTCGTCTCGACGAGCCTCAGCGGTTTCGACGGGTCGACAGACGCAGTCGTCCCGCCGCCTTGTGCCCAGAGCGATTGCTCGAAGTCCTTCAAGAGCTTGCCGGCGCCCCAGCCCTTGCCGCCATCGCCGCCCTTGAGGGCCTGCAGGATGCCGACGAGGTTTTCGTCACGGATGCGTTCAAGCTCGCGGATCGACACGCCGGCCGCCTGTTCGTCGGATTGCCGGCCGATCTTTTCGATCAGCGCATCGTCGAGATCGACGACATCGGTGAGCTTGGTCCAGGGCCAGGCGAGGCAGGGACCGAACTGGGCGAGGAAGTGGCGCATGCCGGCCTCGCCGCCGGCGATGCGGTAGGTCTGGAACAGGCCCATCTGCGCCCAACGCAGGCCGAAAGAGTAGCGGATGACGTCATCGAGCGTCTCGACGGTGCAGATATCGTCGTGGATCAGCCACAGAGCCTCGCGCCACAGAGCTTCGAGCAGCCGGTCGCCGACGAAGGCCTCGATCTCCTTGGCGATGTGGACGCCCTTCATGCCGATCGGCGCCAGTCTTTCCATCGCCGCCTGGATGGTCGCCGCCGAGGTCTTTTCACCGCCGACGATTTCGACGAGCGGCAAGAGATAGACGGGGTTATAGGGATGGGCGACGAAGAGGCGCTCGGGATGCTTCATGTCGCGCTGCAGATCGGTCGGCAGCAGGCCCGAAGTGGAAGAGCCGATCAGGGCGTCCGGGCGCGCCGAGGCATCGATCTCGGTCAGGACTCCGCGCTTGAGGTCGAGCCGTTCCGGCACGCTTTCCTGAATCCAGTCGGCGCCGGCGACGGCTTCCGCGAGCGTCGTGCAGAAGGTCAGCCTGCCGCGCGGCGGCAGGGGCGCGCCGGTCAGCATGGCATAGGCTTTTTCGGCGTTGGCGAGCACCTCGCCGACGATGCGGTTCGCCTCCGGATGCGGGTCGAACACATCGACGTCGATACCGGCCAGCAGGAAACGCGCGATCCATCCGCCGCCGATGACGCCGCCGCCGATACAGGCCGCCTTGTTGATCCGTGTCATGCCGTCCTCAGCGCTTCGTCAGTTTGAGTTTCTTGCGAACGTCTTCCGGACCGATGATCCGGGCACCCATGCCTTCGACCACCTGCACCGCCTTTTCCACGAGCTGCGCATTGGTGGCGAGCTGGCCCTTGCCGACGAAAAGGTTGTCCTCCAGGCCGACGCGCACGTTGCCGCCGGCGAGAACCGCGGCCGCCGGATAGGCCATGGCGTTACGGCCGATCGAAAAGGCTGAGAAGGTCCAACTCTGCGGAACGTTGTTGACCATCGCCATAAAGGTATTGAGATCATCGGGCGCGCCCCAGGGAATGCCCATGCAGAGCTGGATCAGCACCGGGTCTTCGATCAGGCCTTCCTCGGCAAGCTGCTTGGCAAACCAGAGATGGCCGGTGTCGAAGGCCTCGATCTCGGGCCGCACGCCGAGATCGGTCATCTTCTTCGCCATCGCCCGCAGCATGGCCGGCGTATTGGTCATGACATAGTCGCCGAGGTTGAAGTTCATCGTGCCGCAGTCGAGCGTGCAGATCTCAGGCAGGCATTCGGCGACATGGCTGACGCGCTCGGTGGCGCCGGCCATATCGGTGCCCTTCGGATTGAGGGGAAGGGGGCTTTCGACATCGCCGAAGATCAGGTCCCCGCCCATGCCGGCGGTGAGATTGAGCACGACGTCGATATCGGCCGAGCGGATGCGGTCGGTGACTTCCCTGTAGAGGTCGTTGCGGCGGCTGGCGGCACCCGTGTCCGGATCCCGGACATGGCAGTGGACCACCGCAGCCCCGGCCTTTGCCGCGTCGATGGCGGACTCGGCGATCTGCTTGGGCGTGATCGGCACGTGGCTGGATTTGGAAACCGTATCGCCGGCGCCGGTGACGGCACAGGTGATGAAAACATCGCGGTTCATCGCAAGAGGCATGTTCTTGTTCTCCCTCGTCTTGTCAGCATTACGCGACAGGATGGATGGCGATGCGTTGCACTTTCGGAAGTAATCGATACATTATCGGAACTCGACGGAGGCGACCTTGCTGCAGCGATCGACGGAACGGCTCGACATTGACCTTCTCGTCCTGCCGGACGCGAATTTGATCCTGATCGCCTCGGTCATCGAGCCGCTGCGCGGCGCCAACCGCATTTCCGGCAGCGAGCTCTATCGCTGGCGGCTGCTGACGCCGGATGGAGCACCGGTCCCGACCACCAGCGATATTGCCGTGCCCGCCCAAGGCGCTTTCAAGGCGACGACCGAGGATACGCCGCTTTTCGTGCTTGCCAGCTACAACTGGCGCCGAAGTGCTACGCCGGCGCTGAAGATGCAGCTCTCCCAGGCTGCCCGCTACCGTACGGTGATTGCCGGCATCGAATCCGGCACATGGCTGCTGGCGGAAGCAAGCCTGCTCGACGGACTGCCGGCGACCGTTCATTGGGAGGACTACGAGGATTTTGCGCTGGCCTATCCGCAAGTGCGAGCGGTCAAGGATCGCTTTGTCATCGACGGCAAGCGGCTGACGACCTCAGGTTCGCTTCCGACCGTCGACCTGATGCTGGAGGTGATCCGGCAGCGGCAGGGTTATTCGCTGGCGCTCGAAGTCAGCCGGCTGTTTCGCTACGAGCAGCCGTCCTTCCATGCCGATGAGCCGCTTTCGGCAGCCTCGGCGGGATTGCGCATGCACGATCCCCGCGTGGCGCAGGCAGTAAAGCTCATGGAGGAGCATATCGAGCAGCCTCTGATTCTCACGCGGCTCGCCCGCAGGGTGGGCATCAGCGCCCGGCATCTGCAGGATCTCTTCCAGCAGAACATCGGCGCGCCGCCGCATGTGCATTATCTCGCGCTGCGCCTGAACGCGGCGCGCCGCAAGGTGATCGAGACGACCGCCTCCTTCGCCGACATCGCGGCGGCGACCGGCTTCAACTCGGCCTCGGCATTTGCGAGAAGCTACCGCGCGAGTTTTTCAGAAAGCCCGTCCGAGACCCGGCGCCGTCTGCGCCGCCGCATCACACCGACGTAGGCTGGAAGGCGTCTCGTAACATATCCGCGAGTTCGCGAACTGCCTCACTGGATCGGTAGGGATTGCGCCGGAGCACGACTTTCGAGGAATCGACCGGTGGGAAGCCGTCTTCGGCAGTCAACTCGCGGCAGCCGGGCGGAATGTTGCTGCGACACAGCGTGGTGACGGCAAGGCCCGCGGTCACGGCATTCTTCAGCCCCGAGCCGGTATCGGCGATGAAGGCGATCCGGTAATGGCGGCCGATCTGCTCCAGCGACCGGAGCGCATAATCGCGCGACCAGGTGGAGTTACGATAGGTCGCAATCGGCAGGGGATCGATATCGTGCAGCCGGTGAACCATGGATGTGACCCAGACGGTCGGGTCGATACAGAGGACCTCGCCTTTCGTCTGGTCGCTCCAGTCGAAGACCACGGCCAGATCGAGTTCGTCCCGCTCGAGGGCGGCGAGGTTGCGGACCGTATAGTCACAGGACACCGTGACCTCGACGGCCGGATGGCGTACGGCGAAAGCCGCAAGGGCCGCCGGCAGCACCGTTTGGCTGTATTCCTCGGGAATTCCGATGCGCACCGGCCCATCCAGCGGTTTGCTGCGGATCGTCGCGGCGGCCTCGCTTAGGAGGTCGATGATCCGGCGGGCATAGGGCACGAGTTGTATGCCCTGGCGTGTAAGCAGCACACCGCGGGCGCCGCGCTCGAACAGAGCTTCGCCGATCGTCTGCTCGAGCCTCTTGATCTGGGTGCTGACAGCCGACTGCGTCCGCCCGATGCGCTGGGCAGCCGCGGAGAAATTCGAGGTCTCGGCGACGACAAGAAAGGTCCTCAGCAGGTCGCTCTCAATCGGCTCGTGCATGGGAATAGCCATAGAAAAAATCGATGATAGCTATCTCTACTATTCGTTTGTCTAATGTCAATTCTTGAGGCAGAAAAGAGCCGCGTTCGACTTCCTTCTTTGAGAATATCCGCGTGACCCTTGAAAATCCGGCCAGACACCTCGCAGGCAGCGAGCACGAGAAGGGTGTGCTTCTCATCATTGCCGCGACGCTTGCCTGGAGCGCGAGCGGCGTCTATTCGCGGCTGCTCACCACTGACGTATGGACGGCGATCGCCTGGCGGTCGTTGTTCGGCGGCCTGTTCCTGCTGATCCCCTGCCTTTTCCTCGAGGGGGGTATTTCACGGCAGCAATGGCGTTCCGTCTTCCATCCGTCCGGACTTGCGATGATCGCATGCCAGACCTTCAGTCAGGGATGCTTCATCGGGTCGCTTTACATGACCACCGTCGCCAATGTGACGATGATCTATGCGACCGCGCCCTTCATCGCGGCACTGCTCGGCTGGCTCATCCTCAAGGAGAGGGTCGCCAGGCGGACGCTGATTGCCGGCGGCGTCTCGCTCCTCGGCGTCGCGGTCATCGTCGCCTCGTCGATCGGGGGCGGGACGGGGTGGGGCGATCTGCTGGCGCTCGGCATGACGGCGTCCTTCGCGCTCGTCATCATCATTCCGCGCATCAGTCCGCAGGTGCCGAGCCTGCCGCCGACCGTGGTCAGCGCTTTCCTGACCCTCGTTCTCTTCGCGCCGTTCGGTTCGGTCGGCTCGCTCGACCTGCACAACTGGATCGTCCTTGCCGCCTTCGGCGCGACCAATTTTTCCCTGGCGCTGGTGCTCTTTCTTGCCGGGGCAAAGCGGATGCCGCCGGCAGAAGCGGCGCTGATCGGCACGATGGAAATCGTGCTCACGCCCTTCTGGGTCTGGCTGCTGTTTTCCGAACAGCCGCCCGTCGCCACCTTTTTCGGCGGTGCGATCATCCTCGGCGCCGTGCTCTGGCATACGGCCATCGACGTCAACCGCAGCCGGCGGCCACATCGCGCCTAAGTCTCCCATATCAAATCGTCCCCGACGATCCGAAAAACCGCCGTATTCGCGGGATCAATTATTTCCGCTACGCAGCGAGCCATTGCGACCTTGCCGACTGTCGTCTTTGAGTTGCGCCCATGTCGTTTTCTTGATCGCTGTTTTCCGTCAGTCGTGGTTTGCTTGTGGTGTTCAAAGCGCTATCTCGCAAACTGGCGAAATGGACCTTGGGACACCGGCCTGACGCCGGCGCTGTTCCGCAGCGGTAGAAGAACTGAAATCCTCAAGGAAATCGCCGGATAGAGATCCGGAGAGATATCGAGACGGATCGAAAGGAGATTCTGGAGCCGGAAACCAGCTCTTGGCACAGCAAATCGACGGATTGCGGCGGGCGATCGCGAGCAGAACGACAGGCAAAACCCGGGCGTTCACTTCTCTTCTCCATCCAATCTGTTTTTGCAAAATCCGAATATCGCCCGATGCGGCGGTATCCTGTGTTGTAGACCGGGCTGCAGAGGAGGCAGGCCGGAGGGAAGGTTGCCATCGGCTGCATCGGTTGCAGATCGAGGCATTCAAACAAGTGGGAGGAATCCATGAGCAAGAATAGAGGCGTCGTCTATCTCCGGCCGGGCAAGGTCGAAGTTCGCGACATCGACGACCCGAAGCTGGAAGCGCCCGACGGCCGCCGCATCGAGCACGGTGTGATCCTGAAGGTGATCTCGACCAATATCTGCGGCTCCGACCAGCACATGGTCCGCGGCCGCACGACGGCGATGCCGGGCTTGGTCCTCGGTCATGAAATCACCGGCGAAATCATCGAGAAAGGCATCGACGTCGAGATGCTCGACGTCGGCGATATCGTCTCGGTGCCGTTCAATGTCGCCTGCGGCCGTTGCCGCTGCTGCAAGTCTCAAGACACCGGTGTCTGCCTGACGGTGAACCCGGCCCGCGCCGGCGGTGCTTACGGTTATGTCGACATGGGCGGCTGGATCGGCGGGCAGGCACGCTACGTCACCATTCCCTACGCGGATTTCAACCTGCTGAAAATCCCCGATCGGGACAAGGCGATGGCGAAGATCCGCGATCTCACCATGCTCTCCGACATTCTGCCCACCGGCTTCCATGGCGCCGTGCGGGCAGGCGTCGGTGTCGGCTCGACCGTCTATGTGGCAGGCGCCGGCCCTGTCGGCCTTGCGGCTGCAGCTTCGGCTCGCATTCTCGGCGCTGCTGTCGTGATGATCGGCGATTTCAACAAGGATCGTCTGGCGCATGCGGCCAAGGTCGGCTTCGAGCCGATCGACCTGTCGAAGAGCGACCGTCTTGGCGATATGATCGCGCAGGTCGTCGGCACCAACGAGGTGGACAGCGCCATTGATGCGGTCGGCTTCGAGGCCCGCGGCCACTCGGGCGGCGAACAGCCGGCGATCGTGCTCAACCAGATGATGGAGATTACCCGCGCCGCAGGTTCGATCGGTATTCCCGGCCTCTATGTCACCGAAGACCCGGGCGCCGTCGACAATGCCGCCAAACACGGCAATCTGTCGCTGCGTTTCGGTCTCGGATGGGCCAAGGCGCAGTCGTTCCACACCGGCCAGACCCCGGTGCTCAAATACAATCGCCAGCTCATGCAGGCGATCCTCCATGACCGGCTGCCGATTGCCGATATCGTCAACGCCAAGGTCATCCCGCTCGACGATGCCGCCAGTGGATATGAGAGCTTCGACCAGGGCGCGGCGACGAAATATGTCCTCGATCCGCACGGCGAGGTCGCGAAAGCCGCCTAGCGATTGCGACCGAGGAACTTTACCTGACAGGGATGGCCGGCGGAAAACCGGCCATTCCGCATTTGTCACATGACAATTTGAGTGACGAACTACTGAATGCTGAACGGAAAATATTTTGCGTTGATCATGTCGTAGGTCCCGTCCGCCTTGATGCTCTTCAACGCTTCGTTCAGGCGCGCAAGGCGCTCCTTGTCATCGAGGCGCAGCGCGATCCCGGCACCTTCGCCAAAATAGGTGATATCGACCAGATCCGGCCCCTTGAACTCGCAGCAGCTTCCCGCCTTCGTGTTCGCAATCCAGTCGTAGATGGCGAGTTTATCCTCGAGAATAATGTCCACGCTCCCATCCGCCAGGCCTTTGTATAATTCCGGCGAAGACCGAAACACCGTCTTTTTCATGTCCGGATAAAGATGGTTGGCATAGGATTCCTGCGCCGTCGACGACGTCACGCCAAGAATTTTGTCGCTGAGAGCGGCGGGGCTGGCATCGCTGATTGCGGAATCCTTCCGGGCAATAAATACCGACGGACTGTTGTAGTATTTTTCAGTGAAGGCAACCTTTTGACGCCGCTCAAGGCTCATCGACATGGATGAGATGATCGAGTCGTATTTCCCGGCAACGAGATTGGGAATGATGTCGTCCCACTTCTCGATGATGAATTCGCATTCGAACTTGCCGACCTCGCAGAGGGCATTGGCTATATCGATGTCGAAGCCTTGCAGCTTGTTATTCGCATCGAGATAATTGAAGGGCGGAAATGCACCTTCGACGGCAATTCTCATCGGCATGCGATCTTGCGCAGCCACCTCGAGCGGCGAGATCGCCAGAAAGACACCCACCGCGCCCGTCATCAGCGCGCCGCGCACGATAGTCTGAATGGATATGCGCATCGTCGGGAGCTCCTTGGGGCGTATCGATCTCGCCCATAGTGCGCCGCAGCTTTTAATTCTACGTGAACGCTTCTTTGTTAGCCTCGGCCAATGCGCCCGTGTCGTGGTGTTCAGGGGGCCAGGCTTGCACATCGTTCTTCCTTCCAGCTCCAACACGTTTCAGCAGTCCTGGATTGCTTCGGGGAGAATTCTGTTTCTGATTGCCGTCAGCGGGCTTGGAGCGATCGGACTGGTCGTGCTGTCGGCACTGTGGGCGGGAACCGAGAGCGATGCTGCCGCCCTTGATCGACAGCGCCACCTTGTCAATGCCCGCTTGCGCGAACAGGTCGATCAAGTCGCGCATGTCATCGGCCAGTTCGGCAACGGCTATCTCACCCGTGTTTATCCCGCCGCCCGTTCGGCCGGAGGTTCCTCCAGCCTCGACGCGGTTCTGACGGCGGCGGCCGGGAGTGCGATCAGCCAGACCGCAATGTCCGCCTTCGGCTACGATCAGGCCTTCGTCGTCGACGAGAAGGCGCAGTTGCTCATGCTGGCGGACGCCCAAACGGAAAAGCGTTATCGCTGGATGAAGCCTCTGTTTTTGCCGCTGCTTCAGGATGCCCGCCTTGGGTTGAGACAAGGCACGGTTTCCAACGAGAGAACACCGTCCTCAATGGAAAGCCGCCTTGCAAGCACTGGCAGCTCCAACCCAGCGCTCGCCAATCTGATGCGGCTGGAAGGTCGGCCGACGATCGTCGGCGTGGTCGCCATCAACGAACCCGATGAGGGGCAACGGCAGACGATGCGGCAATTCCTGATCGTCGTGCGGTTTATCGACGGTGCGGCGCTGGACGAATTGAGCCGGCAACAGGGCCTCAACGGCGCGCGCTTCGCGCGCACGGCCGACGCAGACGAAAACGAAGTTGCCTTCCAGATCGACGCCACGGCAAACGGCGAGCCGATCGGCTTCATCGTGTGGCGGCCCGATCTTCCGGGTTCGAGGGTGATCGGCCGGTTGATGCCGGCGCTTTCGATTGCCGCCCTGGTGATCGCGATCCTGTTCTCGGTCCTGCTGGTGCGCCTGCGAAGCAGTCTCGGCGAGTTGAAGAAAAGCGAGCTGCACGCAAGGCAGCTCGCCTTGCATGATGTGCTGACCAACCTTCCCAATCGCGCCTTGTTCGCGATGCGGTTTGAGGAGTGCCTGGCCGAGACGCAGAATTCGACCGAGCGCTCGGCGGTCGCACTTCTCGACCTCGACCGCTTCAAGGCCGTGAACGACACGTTCGGCCATGCCGCCGGCGATGAACTCATCAGGATGGCTGCGGAACGGATTCGCGCCCTGCTTCGTCCGGGCGACACGCTTGCCCGGCTCGGAGGGGACGAGTTCGCCCTGCTTCTGCGTGATATCAAGGATGATGATCAGGTTTTGCCGGCAATATGCGACGCGATCGTTGCCGAACTCGGCAAGCCCTTCCCGCTTTTGCGGGGCGAGGCCGTCGCACGGGTCGGCGGCTCGATCGGCGTGACCGTCGTACCGGACGCCGGACGGAATGCCGATGACATCATGCGCTACGCCGATGTCGCGCTATACGAGGCAAAGATGGGCGGGAGAGGCCAGTGGCGCATCTATTCCCCATCCATGGACGGCGGCAGGAATGCGCGCGACATTCTCAAGAACGAATTGCGGGACGTTCTGGCCAAAAGTGCGGCCTCCTCCGCGGACGGTTCACCATCCGAACCGCTTGCGAACAGGCCGGACTACGGATCGCTCGAGGTCTACTACCAGACGGTACATCGTGCAGAGCCGGGATATACGGCGTCTGGCGCGGAGGCTCTGGTGCGCTGGCGTCACAGTCAGCGCGGATTGTTGACGCCTGCGAGCTTCATCCCTGTCGCCGAGGAAGGCGGCCTCATCGACGCTCTCGGTTTCTGGGTATTGCGCGAAGCCTGCAGGGCTGCCCGCAAATGGCCGGAAGGCACATTTGTTGCGGTCAACGTGTCTCCCGCCCAGTTGAGAAGGCCGAATTTTGCCGAGGAAGTCTTCGCCGTGCTGCAGGAGAGCGGCCTGCCGCCGTCCCAGCTCGAGTTGGAGCTCACCGAGTCCTCGCTCATCGAGGATAATTCGGATGTCTATACCGTGCTGAGGTCGCTGCGCAGCCGAGGTGTTCAGATTTCGCTGGATGATTTCGGAACCGGCTTTTCCTGCCTCAGCCATCTGGTGCGTTTCGATATCGACCGTATCAAGATCGACCGATCCTTCGTCTCGCAACTCGGCACAAAAGCCAACGGAGCGGCCATCATCGGCGCCATCGTCGCGCTCAGCCGCAACCTCGGGATCTCGACGACGGCGGAAGGCGTCGAAACCGAATATCAACGCGACTTTCTAGCCGCCCTCGGCTGCACCGATCTCCAAGGCTATTTCTTCTCCAAACCGGTTCCTGTTGGCGACCTCGATTGTTTTCGCAAAGCCGAGAGCGCCGTCGCCTGAGAGGCTTTTGATCTTCCGCCAGGAACTTTCGCCGCGCACGGCGGTTGACGCCCGAAGACCGGATGGAGGATCTGATGGGCGAGGTCGGGGAGTGGCGGCACCTTTGCGTCGACATGCAGCGGATGTTTGCCGAGGACACGCCGTGGCACGTTCCCTGGATGGTGCGGATCTCTCCGCAGATCGAAGAACTGGCCGGGCGGCATCCGTCCCGAACGATCTTCACCCGCTTCCTGCCACCCGAGCGCGCCGACGACATGCCGGGGAAATGGCGGGATTATTACCGCAAATGGTGGATGATGACGGGCGAACATCTTCCCCGCGGCTTCATCGATCTGGCCTCGTCGCTGGCAGCACTGGTTCCGCCGGCAAGGCACTTCGACAAACGCACCTATTCCCCCTGGATCGACGGGCGCCTGCATCCGATCCTTCAATCGGAGCAAGTCGACACGCTTGTCATAACAGGCGGTGAAACCGATGTCTGCGTGCTGGCCACGACGCTCGGTGCGATCGATCTCGCCTATCGTGTCATCGTGCTGAAGGACGCCGTCTGCAGCGGCGCCGACGATACGCATGACGCGTCACTGGAACTCCTGCACGATCGGTTTTCCGTGCAGCTCGAACTCATGGAGACCGAAGAATTTTTGAGGGTCTTTACGTAGGGCGCTCTGCGGTTGCCCGGCGATGCTGCTCGCCGGGTTTGATGTCTTGGAGGAATCAGCCGTTCACTTCGGCGTCACGTCGAAGCCGAACCACTTTTCCGACAGCGTCTTGATCGTGCCGTCGGCCTTTGCCGCGGCAATCGCGTCGTTGAACATCGCCTTCAGCTTGGTGTCGTCCTTGCGCAGGCCGACGGAGCTGCCGCGGCCGAGGAAACCACCCTGGAAGCGCGGACCGGCCGTCGTCATGCCTTCATTGCCCGGCTTCTGCGAAGCGGTGGTGAGATAGGCCATGGATGCCATCACCAGATCGACGCGGCCGGCCTTGAGGTCGAGGTCGTGCTCCTCGGTCGTCTTGTATTCGCGCACCTCAAGCACACCCTTGAGATATTTATCGACGAAGGCGGCGCCGGTGGAGGCGGTCTGCACGCCGATCGTCTTGCCCTGCAGCATCGGCTTGATCTTGTCGATCTCGGCGATCGCCCCGGCTTCGTTGCTGCCAAGCGAAAAGACCTCGCCCTTTTCCGGCAAGTTGACGAGGTCGCTTTCCCTGGAGGTTGCGAAGGCCTGGCCGGTGGAGCCGTAGGAATCGCTGAAGGCGATCACTTCCTCGCGCTTGGCCGTTGCCGACATGCCGGAGATGATGGCATCGAACTTGCCGGCATTGAGCGCCGGGATCATGCCGTCGAAGTTCTGCACGACGATCTTGCACTCGACCTTCATATGGTCGCAAAGATATTTCGTCAGCTCGATCTCGTAGCCGTCCAGCGTGCCGTCCGGCTTGGTGAAGTTGTAGGGCTTGAAGGCGCCTTCGGTGGCGATCGTCACCGTCTTCCAGGTCTTGTCTTCCGCATGCGCCGTGCCTGACAGGGCCAGTACCGCGGTAGCCGACAGGGCGGTCAGAACCCGTGAAATGAATGTCATGTTTTGTTCCCCTTTTCTTCGTTTGAGCTGATGGAATTATTGGCTGATGAACTGCCGGAAACGATCCGACTGCGAATGGGCGAAGACATCCTGCGGCCTGCCGTCTTCTTCGACGACGCCCTTGTGCAGAAAGACGACGCGGCTGGAGACATCGCGGGCAAAGCCCATTTCATGGGTGACGACCAGCATGGTGCGGCCTTCTTCTGCCAGCGCGCGCATGACCCGCAGCACTTCGCCGACGAGCTCCGGATCCAGCGCCGAGGTCGGTTCGTCGAACAGCATCACCTTCGGCCGCATCGCCAGGGCGCGGGCGATTGCAGCGCGCTGTTGCTGGCCGCCGGAAAGATGCGAGGGATAGAAATTGCGCTTCTCGGCAATGCCCACCTTGGCAAGCAGGGCTTCCGCCTCTTCGATGCATTCGCTCCGGGAGCGGCCGAGCACATAAATCGGCGCCTCGACGACATTTTCGAGCACGGTCTTGTGGGACCAGAGATTGAAGCTCTGGAAGACCATGCCGAGCTGCGAACGGATGCGGTCCACCTGCCTGCGGTCGGCTGGCCGACTGCCGCCTCTCGCGTCGGGAAGCATGCGGATCGTTTCACCGGCGACGGTGACTTCCCCGGAATTCGGTGTCTCCAGCAGGTTGATGCAGCGCAGGAAAGTGGATTTTCCCGAACCCGAGGAGCCGAGGATCGACACCACATCGCCTTCACGAGCGTCGAGCGAGATGCCCTTGAGGACTTCGACCGGGCCGAAGCTCTTGTGCAGATCCTTGACGCTGAGCGCGATCGGGGAAGGGGAAGCATTCGCCGCTGTCATCGGGCGTTTCCTTCAAGTGGAGATACGGATGTCGCAACCGGATGGTATGGAGCGGGCTGGCGCAAATGCGGGCTTAGCCAATATTCGGCGAGATGGACGAGACGCGTCAGCAGGAAATTGATCGTGAGATAGATGGCGCCAGCGACGATGAACACTTCGATCGCCCGATAGCTTTCCGAAATGATCCTGGCGGCAACGCCGGTGACTTCCATCAGCGTGATGATCGAGGCGAGCGAGGTGGCCTTTACCATGGCGATCATTTCGTTGCTGTAGCCTGGCAGTGCCTGGCGGATGGCAAGTGGCAGGACGATGCGCCGGAACTGCATCAATCGCGGCATGCCGCAGGCGCGCGCGGCTTCGATCTGGCCGAAGGGCACCGACAAAAGCCCGCCGCGGATGATCTCGCCGGCATAGGCGGCGGTATTCAGGGTGAGCGCCAGGACCGCGCACCAGTAGGGCTCGCGCAGGAATGGCCAGAGGAAACTGTGGCGCACCCCCGGAAACTGGCCAAGCCCGTAATAGATCAGGAAGATCTGGACGAGCAGCGGCGTTCCGCGGAACACGAAGACATAGGCACGGGCGAACCATTCGAGCACGATGATGCCGGAAAGCCGGCAGAGGGCGAGGCTAAGCGCCAGAACGGCGCCGAGCGCAATCGAGGTGGCGGCAAGTTCCAGCGTCAGCGGAATGGCGGAGATGAGGCTTACGAAGGTTTCGAACAGGAATTGCCAGTCCATCAGCCCCTCCTGACGCCGCGCGAGAAGTGCCTTTCGGCGCGCCTGAGAAAGAGGCCGGAACCGGTGGAGATCATCAGATAGATCGCCCCGGCAATGACGTAGAAGTCGAACGGAAGGCCCGTCGAGCCGGCCGCCACCTGCGTCTGCCGCAGCAGCTCGGCAACGCCGGTGATCGAGACGAGGGCGGATTCCTTCAGGACCACCTGCCAGACATTGCCCATCCCCGGCAGTGCGTGGCGAAGCGTCAACGGCGCAATGATGCGACGAAAGCGCAGCAACCGGCCCATGCCGCAGGCAATCGCCGCCTCGATCTCACCCGCATGCACGGCCTTGAAGGCGCCGCGAAAGATTTCGGTGAACTGCGCGCCCGAGGTGACGCCGACGGCGAGCGACCCGGCAAGAAAACCCGGAAAACCGAGAAAACCCTCGGCGCCCAACAGCCGGCCGACAGCCGTGACGACGGCGCTGCCGCCGAAATAGAAGAGGTAGATGACCAAGAGATCGGGGATGCCGCGCAGTACCGTCGTATAGGCGTCGGCGGCGATCCGAAGGCTGCGACCGCCCGAAATTTTCGCCCAGGCGCCGAATGAGCCGATCACGGCGCCGATCGTATAGCCGGCCAGAGCAATCAGTATCGTCATCCACGCGCCGGCAAGCAGCGCCTTGCCCCAACCATCGGAGCCGAAGCTGATGAGCTCGAGGATGCCGGGCTGGCTCATGGCGCCGGCCTTTCCGGCAGCGGCGGTTGGACATCGTCCGGGATCGGATTGACGAAGGGCATGCCGTCGAGGCGCTCCTTGAGATCGGCCTTGGCGGCCTCGATGAGGCCGGGATTGCAAATCAGCTCTATGGCCGTGCTTGCCATGACCTTGGCCGCATGTTCGGTGCCCTTGTGCGCCGCCGGAAGTTTGCCCTGGGCAACCAGCTGCCAGGAGTGGCCGGAGGTGCCGATGGCATAGGTCGCGCCACGCATCTGCACGGTCGGCACGACCCAGCTGACGCTGCCGACATCGGTCGAGCCGACGATCGTGCTGTCACCGGCGTAGAGCGGGAAGATCTCTTCGCAGAGCGGTTGATCCTTCTTCCGCTTCAGGCCGAAGCGCGCATAGGAAGAAGCGATGTCTTCAGCGCTCATCGTCGTCTGAAACTGGCGGGCGGTGGCGCGGTCGGCGTCGTCGAAAACAGGGGGGCCGAGGCGCTGAAGGTTGGCAAACATCAGTTCCTCGAGCGGTGCGTTGCCGACCAGATTTGCATCGCCGCTGATGACTTCGCTGCGCACCGACGTCTCGGTCATCAGCGCAGCGCCTTCGGAGACCTTCTTCACGCGGGCAACGAGCGACAGCAATTCCGGCAGGTTGCGCGCACGTATGAGATACCGGACGGTGGCGCGCGCCTGCACGACATTCGGCGCCGAACCGCCGGTGTCGGTGACGGCATAGTGGATGCGGGCGGTCGACGGCATATGCTCGCGCATATAGTTCACGCCGACATTCATCAGTTCGACGGCATCGAGCGCGCTGCGGCCAAGATGAGGTGTCGCCGAAGCATGCGAGGCGCGCCCGGTGAAATGGAAATTGAGCTCGTTGCAGGCGAGCGAAACCGGATTGTTGACGCCGGCAAAGGCCGCCGGATGCCAGGAAATGGCAATGTCGACATCGTCGAAAACGCCTGATCGAACCATGAAGCCCTTCGAGGAGCCGCCTTCTTCCGCCGGGCAACCGTAATAACGAATGCGGCCCTTCAGGCCGTTTGCTGCCAGGAAATCCTTGACCGCGGCTGCCGCCAACATCGAGCCGGCGCCGAGCATATTGTGTCCGCAGCCATGGCCATTGCCATTCGCCGTGACTTCGCGCTTTTCCGCGACACCCGCCTCCTGGCTCAAGCCCGGCAGGGCATCGAATTCCCCGAGGATGGCGATAACAGGACCGCCTTCGCCGGCTTCACCCATGACGGCGGTCGGCAGGCCGGCAATACCGCGCTCGACGCGAAAACCTTCGGCTTCGAGCTGGCGCGCATGCTCCGCGACGGAGCGATATTCCTCGTAATTCGTCTCCGGCATGTCCCAGATCCGGTCGCTCAGCGCAAAGAAGGCCTCGCGCTTTGCCTCGACGATATCCCAGACGGCTTCGGTGTTTTTCATGGCTTTCAAAACGACTTCGATTCACATAGTATCCAAAATTGGCGCCAATTTAGGCTACAAAATTTTTCTGCGCAATCCGTATGCATGAATAAATTTTGGACATTTTTCTAAGGCGTTCGAAAGCCTACAGAAATTCGATCGGGCGTGTTAACGGTATGCGAAACAGGGGATTTGGAATGGCAGACGTCGTGATGGACCAGCAGCAGGCGGCTTCCGACACGCGCGATGTGACGGACCTTGTCCTTCAGGACATTCTGGCCGGCGTGCTGTTGCCGGGAACCTGGCTGAAGCAGATCGATCTGGAGCGGCGCTACAAATGCACCCGCCCGGAAGTGCGCCGCGCGCTCGATCGCCTCGCACAAAAGCGGCTGGTCGAACATGTGCCGAACCGTGGCTACCATGTCTACGAGCCGGATGGCCGCCGCGCCCGCGAGGTCAGCGAGATCCGCATCATCCTCGAAACGGCCATTGCCGGAACGATCGTGCAGAATGCCTTGCCCGAGGACATCGTCACGCTCAGGACGCTTGCCGAGCATTTCGACCAGATGGTGCTGAACGGCACGATGTTGGAGCTCTACGAGGCAAACCTCGCCTTCCACCGCCACCTGCTTGTCCTCGGCGGCAATCTGGAACTGGTCGACCTGATCACCGAAATCCGCCAGCGCACCTCCTCTGCCCCGGTATCCCAATGGCGCACCCGCGCCCGCATCGAGCAATCCGGCCGCCAACATCACATGATGATCGACGCCATCGCCGCCGGCGAAGCCGAGCGGTTGCAGGAACTCGTCCGGCAACATATCCTTCAGCATTGAAAGGGCTTTTCTGACTGCTGCAGAGAACGGTTTACCGGGGTCGAAAATCGACGCCGTGGTACACAATGGGCCTCCCTCCCTTACGCCCCGCGCTACCAAAGATCGCTATTGCAACTGGGTAGCTTCTTATTTATAGTACCTAAGGGTTCTGTAATGCGTTCACACCTCCCTTATCCATCATAGAGGAGCGCCCGTGATCACAAGCACGTCAACATCCGCCGCCACGTCATATCTTTGGTCGTCCATCTCATTTCGTCTTGAACACCGGATCGAGGGCGGAAGCTGCAGCGTGAACGCCATAATGGCAAACGTAACGCCCGCAATTTCATTCTGATCGACCCGATGGCCAATCTGACTGTCGGCGCCGCTATGATCGATCTTTCCCTGTGTCGAACGGAAAATATTCGTTGGCAGGCGCTTGAGGTTAGCCGCAAGTCGCGTGCGGCCCTGCTGAATCAGCGACCGGCCGTCGTTTGGCTTACCGGGCTTTCAGGATCCGGCAAGTCGACCATTGCCAATAGTGTCGAGAAGCTGCTCCACGGCAAAGGGCGCTCGACTTATGTGCTGGATGGCGACAATATTCGCCACGGTCTCAACCGCGACCTTGGCTTCACCAATGAGGACCGTATCGAAAACATCCGCCGCGTTGCGGAAGTGGCCAAGCTGATGGCCGATGCAGGCCTCATTGTGCTCGTCTCCTTCATCTCGCCGTTCCGTGCAGAACGGCAGCTTGCCCGCGAGATGATGGAAAAAGGCGAGTTCTTCGAAGTGTTCATCGACACACCGATAGAGGAATGCGCCAAGCGCGATCCGAAGGGACTCTACAAGCGCGCGATCGCCGGCGAGATCAGGCACTTCACCGGAATCAGCTCCCCCTATGAGCCGCCAGAGAATCCGGAGCTCTGTCTTCGCACGGTGGGTTCCGATCCCGATCAGCTTGCCATCCAGATCGAGACATTGCTCGACGCCCGCCCTCAGCGGAGCGATTGCACAGGAGATGCTTTTTGAACAATTTATTAGCAAGGCATATTGCTGAAGCTCGAAGCGCCCTTGCATCCCGACGGAGTTTCAACAAGGTATTCGGGATAGGCGGTCACAAGACCGGGACGACGACTCTGGCCGACGTTTTTACGCTCTGCGGCCTGAGAGTCGGAAATCAGGTTGAGGGCGAGTTGACAAGCTACTCTGCTCGCCGGGGAGATTACAGTAAGCTCATTGCTTATGTGCAAAATGCCGATGCTTTTCAGGACAGTCCGTTTGCCGAAAGCGAAGTTTTCATCGCCCTCGACGCGCTCTTCCCCAATTCGCGTTTCATCCTGACGGTCCGAGATCCGGAAGACTGGTTTCGCTCCCAAATGCGGTTTACGGCCAAGCGTTTTGGCCTCGCCGACGGCAACCAGATAACCAAGGAACATATTCAGCAAGACCAATATATTTTTAGGGGCTACTGTGCGGAAGCTCATGCCTACGCCTTCCTGATGCGTACGCCGGACTACAAGTTTCATTCATCATTCGACGTCGGCGAGGATGCGATTGATTGGGAAAAACTCTTCAATAGGGACGAGTATATCCGGGCCTATCTGACCAGAAACGAGTTGATCAGACGGTTTTTTCGCGGCCGGCCACATCAACTGCTTGAAATTGACATGACCACGGCCGAGACCATCGAAAATATCGCCGAGTTCCTGGGGCTTCCGGAAAGTCTGTCCAAGGTGCCGATGCCACATGCGAACAAGACGTGACATTCCCGAGATGTAAACGCTGCGTGGCAGAGAGGAAGCGGCGACACGTTTTGATGTGCGTTGTGGGGCAAATACCAGGCAAATGACTGACAAAGCCCTGCCTCGCCGACCGCTATTCGTTCCTTTGTCGTTCACGGCGTCGCCAACCGCGCCACTGCAAGCAGCGTGTCGGCGCTGATTGTCGAGGAGATCGGTAAGGATTGATATCGACAGATAGGTGTTCGGAACGCCGAGCGTGCGCATTAAAGCCGCTTGACAAAAGATGTCCGCTGCCACTATTGGGTAATCGATCACCCAAGGAGGATGGTGAGGATCGTGGCAGTATCGCTTTCTGACATCGCGGAACGTGCGGGCGTCTCGGTGAAGACGGTTTCCGGCGCATTGCACGGCGGCTCCGCCCGCATGTCGGACGATACGCGCCAGAAGATCAAGGCCATCGCGGAAGAACTCGGCTACGTGACCAACTTTGCGGCGCGCGGCGTGCGTCAGGGCTGGCTGCCGCTGGTCGGCGTCGTCTCCGACGGCCTCATCACTTCGCCCTTCGCCACCGAGATCGTGCGCGGCCTCGACGGAGCGGCCCGCGGCGCCGGCATGGCGGTCTTTGCAGTCAACCACAGCAGCGGCCAGTCTATCGGCTCGGTGCTCGACGAGGTGCAGCAGTTCCGGCCGCGCGCCATTGCTTATGCCGCCATGTACCACAAGGAGGTGGCGCTGTCGGACAGGTTGGCGGGCACGGTCGGCGTCATGATCAACTGCCGCGAGGCGGCCGGCCGCGTCACCGCGCTGGTGCCGGACGAAGAGGGCGGCGCGCGGGAGATCGTGCGTTATCTCCTCGTCGCCGGCCGACGGCGCATCGCCTTCATCAACCTGCCGGGCATTCTCGCCGGCAGGCTGCGCGAGACGGGGTTTCGTGCGGCGCTGGAGGAGGGGGGCATCGACCCCGTCGGCGTGTTGCCGGCGGTGCGCCGCAGCGTCTACAGCGACCGCGCGCCCAGCCTTGTTGCCTCTCATGTGGAGGCGCTTCTGAAATCCGGTCAACGGCCTGATGCCATCCTGTGCGGCAATGACCGCGTGGCGATGGAAGTCTATGCGGCGCTTGCCCGCGCCGGCCTTCGCATTCCGGATGATATCGCGGTGGCAAGCTTCGACAACCAGGTCGAGCTTGCCTCGCGGCTGGACCCGCCATTGACGACGATGGCCCTGCCGCACCGCGCCATGGGCCGCCTTGCCATGGAGATCCTCCTGGCCGAGCAGCCCGAACCGCCGCATCTGCGGAAACTGCCGTTCCATCTGGTCGAACGGGCATCCGTCTGAACATCGAATAGTGTCTAACAGGAGGAGAATATCAATGAAGACTTCGATGGGTAATCGTTTACTTTCCGCGCTCTTCGCGTCCGCCGCGCTGGTCGCAACCGCCGGTTTTGCCGAGGCGAAGACCGTCATCCACGTTATGCACCAGGGCGATCCCGGCTGGGTGAAGGCCTATGGCGACGTTGCCGCCCGCTTCGAGGCCGCCAATCCCGATGTCGACATCGAGATGATCTACGCGCCGCATGATGCCTATAACGAAAAGTTCAGCGCCGCCGTCATGGCCAAGCAGCTGCCCGATATCATGGAGCTCGATGCTCCGTTCCTCGCCAACTATGTCTGGTCCGGCTATCTGCAGCCCGTCAAGCCGCTCATTGACAAGGATCTGCTCGATGACATGACGGATTCGAATATCGCCCAGGGCACCTATCCGATCGACAAGGACCTCTATGCGCTCGGCCTCACCGACTCCTCGGTCGTGCTCTACGGCAACAAGAAATATCTAGAAGCCATTGGCGCCCGCATTCCGAAATCGGTCGACGATGCCTGGACCCGCCAGGAGTTCGAAGGCTATCTCGAGAAGCTTTCCAAGCTCGAAGGCGTGAAGTGGCCGATCGACACCTTCCGGGGTTACGGCATCAAGACCGAGTGGATCACCTATGCTTACGGCCCCCTGCTCGAAAGCGCCGGCTGCGACCTAATCGACCGCAAGACCTGGAAGGCCAGCGGCACGCTCGATGGCGAGGCCTGCGTCAAGGCGCTGACGATGATGCAGGACTGGGTGAAGAAGGGCTGGGTGGTACCGACGTCGTCGGGCACCAACCAGTTCTACGCCGAGGGACAGCCGGCCGCGCTCGCCATGGGCGGCCACTGGTTCTACGCCGAGGCCTCGGCAGCGATGAAGGACAATATCGTCGTCATGCCGCTGCCGAAGATCGGCGACAAGGGCGTGAGCCCGAACGGAACGTGGATCTGGGGCATTTCCGCAACCTCGGAAAACCCTGAGATCGCCGGCAAGTTCCTGAGCTTCCTGCTGAAGGACAAGGAGTACCGGGAGTACGCCAAAACCCAGTCCGCCTATCCGGGCCTGAAGAGCTTCGCCGCCGCATCCCCGCTCTATGCGGAAGGCGGTCCGCTCGCCATCGCCTTTGAGCAGGCTTCCAAGACCGCGATCGCCCGTCCGCCGCACCCGGCCTATCCGACGATCACTTCGGCCTTCATGCAGGCCGTCGACAAGATCTTCAACGGTGGTGACGCGCAGGAGGCGCTGACGGCCGCTGCCAAGAAGATCGACGAGGATATCGAGGACAACGCCGGCTACCCGCCCTTCGACGAGCAGCAGTAAGAGGTTTTGACGGGGCCGGTTCTCGGGCCGGCCCTACACCATCTCCGGACGATACCGATGAGGAGGAAACAATGACTTTGCAACAGACCTCCACGCCCGCTTTGCGGCGTCCTGCCGCACGCCGCGACAAGCAGCGGCTCTGGCAGGAAATGGCGATGATCGCGCCTGCCGTTCTGCTTCTGACGATATTCCTGATCACGCCGTTCCTTTTGTCCTTCTGGACGGCGATGACCAACCAGCCGCTCGTGCCGCGCCCGACGCCGGTGCGCTTCGTCGGCCTCCTGAATTTCGAGCGCGTCTTCACCGATCCGTTGTTCTGGACCGCGCTGTGGAACGTTACGCGCTTCACCATCTGGGTGCTGCCGGTGCAGTGCGGCCTCGCCTTCCTGACCGCGCTGCTCTTGCATCAGAAGCTGCCGATGCAGAACCTGCTGCGCGGCCTGTTCTTCCTGCCGGCGATCACCTCCATGGTGGTGGTCTGCGTCATCTGGGGCACGCTGTTTCAGTATCCGAGCGGCCCGCTCAACCAGATCGTCGGGTTCCTTTCCGGCGGCACGATCCAGCCGATCGACTGGCTCGGCGACCCCAACTGGGCGATGTTCTCCATCGTGTTGCTTTCGGCATGGCAGGCCTATGGCTTTCAGATGATCATCTATCTCGCCGGCCTGCAGGGCATTCCCGAAGAACTATACGATGCCGCCCGCATCGACGGGGCAAGCGCGCTGCGCCGCTTCTGGCACGTCACCATGCCCGGCCTTCGCCCGACCCATGTCTTCGTGCTTGTTATCACCACCATCCAGGCCTTCAAGCTCTATACGCAGGTGGCGATCCTCACCCAGGGTGGCCCGAAGGAAAGCACCGAAACCGTTGTCCACTACATGGTGCGCGCCGGCTTCGAGGAGCAGAAACTCGGCTACGCATCGGCCGTTTCCGTCATCCTCTTCGTCATCGTTCTTCTGATCGCGCTCCTGCAACGCAAACTCCTGAGGCGCTTCGATGTCTGATATCGCTTTGAGCCAGCCAGCCCCGCTGGCAATCGCAACGGGCAGCGGCAAGAGAAGCCTGCGCATCGTGCAGAGCCTCTGCATCCTGGTCATCGCGCTGGTGATGATCTCGCCGCTGTTCATGTTGCTGATCGCCAGCCTGAAGGACGACCGCTTCCGCATCCTCGCCGACATGGGCAGTTTCCGCGCCTTCTGGGTCAGCGACCCGACGCTGTCGAACTACAAGGAGATCGCCCATTTCTCCGGCGAGCTGGCCTATGGCCGATATCTTTTCAATTCGCTGGTGATCCTCGTCGCCACAGTCGTCTCGGGTCTGGTCATCAATTCCATGGCGGGCTTCGTTCTGGCCTGGGGCTCGCTGCGCGGCAAGGCGGTCCTCTTGGCGCTGGTCGTCGCGCTCTATGTCATCCCGCAGGAAAGCATCATCATGCCGCTCGTCGTCATGATGTCGCGGGCGGGGCTGACGGATACCTTCGCGGTGCAGATCCTGCCCTGGGTGGCAAGCCCGCTCTATGTCTTCCTCTTCTACCAGTTCTTCGCGCAGCTGCCGAAGGAACTGTATGAAGCGGCGGAAATGGATGGCGCATCGGCCTTCCGCATCTACCGGTCGATCTACATGCCGCTCAGCCTGCCGGCGCTCGCCACGGTCTCGATCCTCATGGGCATCGAAAGCTGGAACCAGTATCTCTGGCCGACGCTGGTCACCCAGACCGACTATGCTCGGCCAATCGCCGTCGCCATCGCCACCTTCTTCGGACAGGACAGCATCTACTGGGACCGCGCCATGGCCGCCTCGGTGCTGATGATGATCCCGGTCCTCATTCTCTATCTGGCTTTCCAGCGCTGGTTCGTCAGTTCATTCGTCGGCTCCGCCGTGAAAGGTTGATTATGTCTCTGCAGGCCAAGTCCGAAACGTCAGCACCTGAAACCATCGAAGCGGCGCTCCCCGAAGGCACGGTGCTGCATCTCTGGCTGAAGGC